>Ga0302324_100001985_pt1 | contig 48458 bp, 41 predicted proteins | sample Palsa_T0_1_FD_201949 | JGI IMG/M metagenome (GOLD analysis project Ga0302324, IMG submission 201949) | Peat permafrost microbial communities from Stordalen Mire near Abisko, Sweden - Palsa_T0_1 | ecosystem: Environmental > Terrestrial > Soil > Palsa > Peat permafrost | place: Sweden: Abisko...
CGAAGAATTACTCCGGCTCGCTGTTCCGTCTCACCAACTCATCGCTCACCGCGCGCACGTATACGCCGACTCCCGCGAGTCCCGCGCTGACTCTCACTGGGCTGCCGGCAACGACCGCGGATCCCACAATCGTCAGCCTTGGCAGCGGCCAGGGGACGCTGACATTCAGCGCCGGCACCGGCATCTCCTTCACGCGCGGCGGCGCCATCGCACCGCTCACCGCGAATATTGCACTTTCGATCAACGTGATCGATCTCGACTCCGTCAGCGCAACGGCCAACCCCGTCACGGTCGGCGCGTCCGGCGGAATCGCTTTCACCACCAGCGCCGCGCAGTACTACGGACGAATGGCGCTGCGCGACGCGCTGGGGTCCGAATTGCTGGATCTGCCGATGCCCTTGACGACGCAGTATTACGTGAGTGCCACGCAGGGATTCACTCCCAACGTGGCGGACGCCTGCACCGTGGCGCCGACCATCGCGTTCAGCAACTACGTGGTGAATCTGAACGCCGGTGAGACCTGCGTGCGCGACACGGGCAGTCCGGGCGTCTCGGGCGCCGGTTGCGCGGCCGTGAGTGCCACGCCCTACGCGGCTACCGCTGTCGCCGGCACCTTCAATCTCGTACTTGCCGCTCCCGGCAGCGGCAATGATGGTGCGGTCACCGTGACGGCGACGCCGGCGCTGTGGCTGCAGTACATCTGGACCACATCCGGGCTCAACACCGCGCCGGCCGGCATCGCCACCTTCGGTGAGTTCCCCGGACCCGCATCGCGCATTTATCAGCGCGAGTCTTATTGACACCTGGGCCCGGACTATTTCGATGAGAAACCTGCCAGCAGTCGTTCGAGCGACTCGCCAGTTTCACGGCCATACCGGCAGGCAAGCCGCCGTAGTAATTCGAAGTCACTGACCCGTCGGCGCCCGTAATCGCAGGCGTGGCGTCCACTAGGTCAAGAGGTCCGCCCGCGAACAACTTCATGGCGATGAAATCCTCCCGGCCGATGAAGGCCAGCGACGCTTTCTGGAATGGAACTGCAATGACTCGCGACAACGCAGCAGGGTCCATTCCCCGCAGACCCAAGAGCAAGTCCACCTGGTTGTCGTGCGCATCGCGCAACCTCAACAGGCCGGGGATGGGATCGTCTAAGTCTCCACGCGTCAACTCCGTGAGAAAACCAGCCCGGTCGAAATCGCGCCGCAGGCTCTCCGCCTTCTGCATAACCTCAAAGAGCAGCAAGCCGCGCACCCGTGCCGCGGCCTTTTATCTTGCCGTACATGTTCCGGCCGCTCCGCGAACTGCCCTCCGATTGTCCGCACAATGCGGACATACCTGTATTGCCTGTAAATACTCTTAAGAGCGCAAATTTAAACACGTCGGCGGATTTATCCATGGCGCCGGAAACCGAGTCGGAGGGCGAGGAGTTGACGAGGGAGCGACTGGATGTCTGGATCCGGTCAGAGAACTTTGCGCAGTTCTACCACCTCAGTCCCGGGCTTCTCGTGAAGCTCACGCCCCCGAACTTTCGGTTCCCGGGCTATGAGGCCCTGATTCAAGTGGCGGCCAGGCGAGTGCAGAGGTGAGGAGAGTCTTGGTGTCCGTGTTTACGGGACAGTGACTGTCCGCGGTTTGCGGGCACTGGATTCATGAAAGTCTGAACATTCGAGCATGTGCCATGCGTAAAGAGCGGGGGCAATAAGGCGAGCCAAACCGGTGCCAGTGCGACGACCAGGCGAATCATGAGTCACCCGTCCCTAACCATCACTTCGTCACGCGTTTGTTGGAAGATGCGTAGTCGCAAACAAACGGGCCGGCGACACTCAACAGGTGAAAGAGCCCTTAACAGGGCCGCCGCCGCGCAGCAGCGTACCTGAGAAAGTTGCTCCGGAATCGCTCGCATCTCCCACGACATGGATGACCGAATAGCGTTTGCCATCCTTCGTAAAGGTCACAACGGCGTCCTTGAAGCTGCCCGGAACGTGAGGAATGGAAACTCCAAAATAGTCCGGATGGGTGCCAGCCGGGGCCTGCATGGCTGGCACTCCAATGTTTATAGTGAGTCCGCCCTCGTTCTTCACACAGCTGCCGCCGCTGAACGTAAACGTCTGCCCGTCGACCGTCACGCTCGCTTTGGCCGTCTGAGCAGCGACGCCTTGGGTGAGCGGCGCGGCGCAGCTCAGCGCAAGCACTATGAATGTACCGGTGAAGGTCGGACGTTGCATGGCAGCCCCCGCAAAATTGACGAGCGATTCTAACTCACACGACCGCTGAAAAAGGAGCAGGTGACCCCAAAGATCAGCCGGTCTTCCCGTTCGCGGCCGCCGCGCCTTGATCTGCGAAGCAGTCTCTTGAGCCATCTGTTGGATTTTTGGAATTAAGCGTGCCATGCGCTGTTGTACCAAGGTCATCAAATTTTGCATGACGAGCGGCAGCTTCAGCACTACCGCCTTACCCGTAGGGCTCCTATAAAAGGCCGCCAAACCGTCGATCTCCGCCTGCGAAAAGGAGTCCTCGTACAGCTTGATGTACACCGGCTCCAATGCCGTCCAATCGACCCTCATCCTTCATCAGGGCCGCTACCTTTGCCTGCAGCTGCTCGATAGCCTGCTGCTGCTGCGGCGACAATACCTGGCCCTGCAGGCTCTGTTGCAGCGTGGCTTTCATCATGCTGTCGACTTGCTGGGGTATTGCCTCGACCAGTTTCTTGGAGCCCGTGACCGGGAGCAATTGGCGCGCGGATTCATCTGTCGGCCTCGATCCTGGTCCGGCCGGCGCTGCTGCATTCGGAGCGAATGCAGGGCTAAAAGTGACGAGCAGCGCTACGGCGATTACTTTAATCTTAGTGTCCCTAATGAGGTCGATGGCCCAGCAGATGTGCGACCAGGTTGCCCTGCGCATCCGCATTGATCTCGTAGCTGTCGCCGCTCTGGCACTCAACGAGATAATCGCGATCTGCTTGGGTTTTGATCTCGAGAATCTTTCCGCAAGCTAACTTCTGCGACGCAATAACGGACAGCAATTCCTTACCGAGATCCGCTTCAGGTGCCGCGCGCGCGGTCAGCACGGTTAAGCTCAGTATGAAAATCGCCGCCACCGAAGCCGTCAATCCTCTACTCACGTCGTCTCCTGATTTGCGCTGCGTGGCAGATGCGTCAGCGTTTGAAGATGTTGAAGAGCCATTGGCCAAGATACCCCAATACCGGCGGCAGCAGTACTCCCGGAATGAAGCGCGCCAGCGTCAGCGGCCACCCCAGTAGCGGTGCCTCGTAGGTAAACATGCGGATGGGACTCACCAGAGTCTTCGCAGTCAAAAGCGCAATCACCGGCCCCGGCTCGGCGCCGGTTCTGATGAGATTGGCGGCGATGGGAAACAGCATGTAGGGGCCACCGGGAAGAATCAGCCCTGCCGCCCAGCCAACGAGTATTCCGCGCCCCAGGTTTTCGCGACCCAGCCATTGCGCCATGGCCTGCGCAGGCAGCAGGACTTCGAGAAGTCCTGCGAGCACGAATCCCAGCGCAATCTCGACCCATACGCCGCGCAGCAACCGCCCACTCGCCTCGATGCCGGCAAGCGGCAGGCGCGCATCGCGCAGAAACGCGACCAGAAGCGCGACGATGACCAGTCCCAGGAGAATATAGAGGCTCGCGTCCAATTTGCGTCGTGTGCGTTTCAATCTCGAGGTCCGCGCGGTCCCCAGGCAGGATCGACGTATGCCGCATAGGTCGTGTCGAGCAGGTGCCAGAGAACCTGAGTCTTACGAATGAGTGCGTCCACGCAAAGAGTCTGCAATTCCCGGGTGGTCGCATGGGAGGTCACATACTCGAGCGCTTCGCCTGAATCACGCTTGGCGCGCGTCACGCGCGCCCGAAAGTAAGCGAGCATCTCGGGCGCGACCCACGGGTAATGCGCTTCCCAGGCAAGAATTCTTTTTGCCATGATGTCCGGCGCGAAGAACTCCGTGAGCGATGAGGCCACGGCCTCAAGGAGGCTCCTTTCGCGCACCAGCTGCACATACGCGTCGCAGGCGAACACCACGCCGATCAGGACCGAGCGGCAACTGCGCACCTCCTCACAATCAAGTCCCACGCCTTCGGCGAGCCGCAGCCACATCGCAAGACCACCCTCGCCTTCCGTCGTCCCGTCATGATCCTGGATGCGGCGAATCCACATGCGCCGGAAAGCCGGGTCGTCGGACTTTGAGAGGATGAGCGCGTCTTTGATCGGAATGCGGGTCTGGTAGTAGTAGCGGTTCAACACCCACTGCTGCAGCTGCAGCTGGGTGAGCTTGCCCGCGTGCATCAGCGTGTGATAGCGATGATGGTCGTGGTACCGGCTCGCGCCCTCGCTCCGCAGCACCTCGGTGAATTCGGCGGACGAGAGCGGCGCGCTCACAGCTCAAACTCCAGGCCATCATAGGCCACGCGCCAGCCGGCCGCTTCGACCGCCGCGTGCTCCGCCGCATCCTCGCGCAGGATGGGATTGGTATTGTTGATATGGATGTAATAGCGCCGCGGCACTTTGATATTTTCCAGGAGTGCGAGGCTTCCATCTGCGCCTCCGATCGGCAGGTGCGCCATGTCTTCCGCGCGCTTATTCCCGAGGCCCAACGCAATGAGCTCATCCGCCGCCCAGAACGTGCCGTCAAAGAACACACACTGCGTCCCCTCGATTGCCGCCAGCACCGCCGGAGTCACCGCGGCCACTCCCGACATATAGATCATGGCGCGCCCGGTGGCGCGATCACGGATCCTGAAGGCGACATTGTCCTCGGGGTCGGGCGCAAAGCGCCCGCGCAGGTGCAGCGGCGGCTGTCCAGGAACCGCGAGCGCCTGAACGTCGAGTCCGCTCGTGCGGCCATCAAGATATTTGAGCTCCTGCTCCTTACCCAGCTGCAAGGTGCGCCAGGTCGTCTGTCCGGGAAAGCGCTCGAGCGTGGCGTAGAAGGTATTTGATTCCGTGAAGCCGCGATGCACCTGCTCGGTGGCATAGATCTGCAGTGGGTGCGATTCGCGCAGCGACAGGAGCCCCAGGCAATGATCCAGGTCGCCGTTCGTGATGAGGATGCCGGCGATGGGCGAATCGCGCGGCCCACGGGGATGCAGGCCCGCGAATCCCTCGATCTGCGTGCGGATCTCCGGGGAGGCGTTCAGTACAAACCAGTTATCGCCGTCGGCGCTGACGGCAATGGATTCCTGGGTGCGCGCGCGCGCCTTCAGTTCCCCGCCGCGCACGCCGCGGCAGTTGGGGCAACCGCAGTTCCACTGTGGAAATCCCCCGCCCGCCGCCGATCCCAGTACCCTAATTTTCATTTGTGTCGCAACGAGTCGAAATCACCCTACGATCCGCATCGGCGAGCGTCGAGCGCAACGCCTAAGCGCAGCGTGGATCTTAATGGACGGCGCGGGCGAGCGCCGCATCGACCGTATTCGACAGCAGCATGGCGATTGTCATGGGCCCGACGCCGCCCGGTACCGGCGTGATGGCTGAGGCCACGAGCCTCGCCGCCTCAAATTCGACATCGCCCGTGAGCTTGCCGTCGGCGCCTTTGTTGGTCCCAACGTCGAGCACCACGGCGCCCGGTTTGATCCATGCGCCCTTGATCATGTGCGCACGACCGACGGCGGCGACGACGATGTCCGCACCGCGCACCGTTGCCGCAAGATCGGCCGTGCGCGAATGAGCGATGGTGACCGTCGCGTTCGCCTCGAGGAGGAGGAGCGCCATTGGCTTGCCGACGAGAATGCTGCGCCCGACGACCACTGCAGATTTTCCCGCTGGATCGCACTGGGCTTCGGCAATGAGGCGCATGCAGCCGCTCGGCGTGCAGGCGCGCAGTCCCGGGCGGCCCACGAGCAAAAGTCCCGCATTGGTCGGGTGCAGTCCATCCACATCCTTGGCTGGATCGATGGCGTCGATAATGCGACTCGCATCAAGGCCCTTCGGCAGCGGCATCTGCATGAGAATGCCGTCGACGCGCGCATCGCGGTTGAGCGCGGCGACAAGCGCCAAAAGTTCAGCCTCGCCGGTCGAGGCCGGCAGATCGTGCGCGAAGGACTCGATGCCCACATCCTCACAGGAGCGGCGCTTGTTGCGCACGTAGACGGTGGAGGCCGGATCCTCTCCCACCTGCACGACGGCAAGGCCGGGGCGCCGGCCAAAGCGAACCTGATAGGCGCGCGCACGCGCCGCCACTTCCGCGCGCACCTTCGCGGCGACTGCCTTGCCATCGAGCACCATGGCCGCGCTCGTTGCCGCGCTGACGGTCGACATGCTGAGGCTCGTTCCGGATCAGTACCGGTAATGCTCGGGCTTGTAGGGACCGGCCTTATCGACGCCGATGTAGCGCGCCTGCACGTCGGTGAGCTTCGTGAGTTCGACGTTCAAGGTCGCAAGCTGCAGCCGCGCGACTTTCTCATCCAGGTGCTTCGGCAACACATATACGCCGATGGGATAGCGCTCGGGATGCGTGTAGAGCTCGATCTGCGCGATCACCTGATTGGCGAACGAGGAACTCATCACGTAGCTCGGATGGCCCGTGCCGCAGCCCAGGTTCACGAGGCGTCCTTCGGCGAGCAGGATCAGGCGCTTGCCGTCGGGAAAAATGATGTGGTCCACCTGCGGCTTGATGTTCTCCCAGGGGTATTGCTTCAGGCTCGCCACGTCGATCTCGTTGTCGAAGTGGCCGATGTTGCACACGATGGCATTGTGCTTCATGCGCTTCATGTGCTCGTGCGTAATCACGTGGAAATTACCGGTGGCCGAGACGAAGATATCTGCCTTGTCCGCGGCATAGTCGAGAGTGACGACGCGGTAGCCCTCCATTGCCGCCTGCAGCGCGCAGATCGGATCCACTTCGGTCACCCACACCTGCGCGGAGAGCGCACGCAGCGCCTGCGCCGAGCCCTTGCCCACATCGCCGTAGCCGGCCACGAGCGCAATCTTGCCGGCAATCATCACGTCGGTCGCGCGCTTGATGGCATCGACCAGCGACTCGCGGCAGCCGTAGAGGTTGTCAAACTTGCTCTTCGTGACCGAGTCGTTGACGTTGATCGCCGGAAAGGCGAGCTTGCCGTCCTTCGCCATCTGATAGAGACGCTTGACGCCGGTCGTGGTCTCCTCGGTCACGCCCTTCACGGCCTTGAGGCGCACTGAGTACCACTTCGGATCCGTGCGCAGCTTCGCCTTGATGGCGGCGTACAGAGCCTCCTCCTCCTCGGACTTGGGATCGCCGATCACGGCTGGATCGGCTTCCGCACGCGTACCCAGATGCAGGAGCAGCGTTGCATCACCGCCGTCGTCGAGGATCATGTTTGAATAGCCGCCGTCCGGCCACTCAAAGATCTGGTGCGTGTACTGCCAGTAGTCGACCAGGGATTCACCCTTCCAGGCGAACACCGGGATGCCGGCGCGCGCGATCGCGGCCGCCGCATGGTCCTGGGTCGAGAAGATATTGCACGAAGCCCAGCGCACATCGGCGCCGAGCGCCTTCAAGGTCTCAATCAGCACCGCCGTCTGAATGGTCATGTGCAAGGAACCGCTGACGCGCGCGCCCTTCAAAGGCTGGGTCTTGGCAAATTCCTTGCGGATCGCCATGAGCCCCGGCATCTCCCCTTCCGCAATCGTCATCTCCCTCCTGCCCCAGTCGGCGAGAGCAAGATCGGCTACTTTGTAATCGCGGAAATCGCCTGCGGCGGCTTTCAAGTTAGCGTTCATCGGTCGTGTTCCTTGAGGTCGATTTTTCAGGCCGCACGCGCGGCGGCGGCGCTCTTGGCATCGTGGGCAAGCTCCTCGGCCTTGTCAGTCTTCTCCCAGGAGAATTCCGGCTCGGTGCGCCCGAAGTGCCCGTAGGAGGCGGTCTTCTGGTAGATGGGGCGCACCAGATCGAGCATTTGTCGCAAGCCGTAGGGCGTCAAATCAAAGTGCTTGCGCACGAGCGTCGTCATGCGTTCGTTCGAGATCGACCCGGTGCCGAAGGTTTCGACCATGATGGACGTCGGCTCCGCGACCCCTATGGCATAGGAGACCTGCACCTCGCAGCGATCGGCTAGGCCGGCGGCGACAATGTTCTTCGCCACATAGCGCGCGCCGTAGGCGGCCGAGCGGTCGACCTTGGACGGATCCTTGCCGGAGAACGCACCGCCACCGTGACGGGCAAAGCCGCCGTAGGTGTCGACGATGATCTTGCGCCCGGTCAGGCCGCAATCCCCCACGGGGCCACCGACGACGAAGCGGCCGGTCGGATTGATGTGGTACTTGGTGCGCTTATCGAGCCATTTGGCCGGCAGCACCGGCTTCAGGATCTCCTCCATGACCGCCTCGCGCAGCGTCTTCGTCGATACATCGTCACTGTGCTGCGTCGAGAGCACCACCGCCTCTATGCCGACCGGCACATCGTTCTCATAGCGCAGCGTCACCTGGCTCTTGGCATCCGGGCGCAGCCAGGAGAGCTTGCCCTTCTTGCGCACATCCGCTTGGCGCTTGACCAGGCGATGGGCAATCGTGATGGCCGCAGGCATCAGCACATCGGTCTCGTTGGTCGCATAGCCGAACATGAGTCCCTGATCGCCTGCGCCCTGCTTCCTCTCGTCCTTGCGATCAACGCCCTGCGCGATGTCCGGCGACTGCTTGCCGATGATGTTGACGACGCCGCAACTCGCGCCGTCAAAGCCCATCTCGGAGGAGTCGTAGCCGATGTCGAGCACGGTCTTGCGCACCAGCGCCTCGACATCGACCCACGCGCTGGTCGTGACTTCGCCCGCCACCACCACGACGCCGGTCTTTACCAGCGTCTCGCAGGCGACGCGGCCGCGCTTATCCTGGGTGAGGATGGCATCGAGCATCGCGTCCGAAATCTGATCGGCGATCTTGTCCGGGTGACCCTCGGACACCGACTCGGAGGTAAACAGATAACTATTGCCCATGGAACTCATCCTGCTTTAGATATTTGGTTCAAGTGACATCGCTCGTCGCGCGCGCGAATCTTTGTTGCGCGTGCGCCGCCGGCAGCGCCACGCCGAAGCTCGCGCGAAAGCGTTCCGCAAACTCGCTCCCGGTGAAGCGGTGATTCTGTGTGCCGCGCACCTCAATCTTGAGCGCCCCCATGAGGGAGGCCATCCGGCCGGTCAGTTCCCAATCAAGTCCGTGCATGAGACCATGAATGAGCCCGGCGCGGTAGGCATCCCCACATCCGGTGGGATCTACGACGGCGCGCGCCGTCGCGCTGGGAATCGTAAGCTCGCCCTCGGCAGTGTAGATCACGGAGCCCTCGGCGCCGCGCGTCACGATGAGAGCGCGCACCTTCTCGAGCACTGCGCCGACCGACCAGCCGGTCTTCTGCTGCATGAGCTGCCATTCGTAATCGTTCACGGCAACCCAGCTCGCCTGCGAGATGAAGCGCCGCAGATCATCCGCCTCGAACATCGGCAGTCCCTGCCCAGGGTCGAAGATAAAGGGAATGCCGGCGGCGGCAAATTCGGCTGCATGCTCGATCATGCCGCGGCGGCCGTCCGGGGCGACAATGCCGATGCTGATGTCGCGCGCGTCGCCCACCCGATTGACGTGCGCGTGCTGCATCGCGCCCGGATGAAACGCCGTGATCTGATTGTCATCGCGGTCGGTAGTGATGAAGGCCTGGGCAGTGTGCTCGGTCTCGATGATCTTGATGTAATCGCGCGGCACGCCGGTTTTGGCCATCCACTGCGCATAGGCATCGAAGTCCCGCCCGGCCGTCGCCATCGGATAGCCCGCATCACCCAAGAGGCGCAGGTTGTAGGCGATATTGCCCGCACAGCCGCCAAACTCGCGCCTGAGCTCCGGCACGAGAAAGGCGACGTTCAGCATGTGAATCTTGTCGGGCAGGATGTGGGCGGCAAAGCGATCCGGAAACACCATGATGGTGTCATAGGCAAGCGAGCCGCAGATAAGGGCGCGCCGCGAATCCGCGTAAGTGGCAGTCGTCATGGATAGGCAAGTGTACCCAAGCTAAGCCGGACTTGGCGGGACGGCCTTCGCGGCAGGGGTCTGATCGGCCAGGAGCGCCACCGCAGCGCAGGCGGTATCACATAATCCACCGGCGCCTGCGCGGTAATACGCGACGATCTCGCGGCGCATGCGCGGATCCCAGTAGCGCTGCAGATGGGTGGCGACGGATTTGGGGGCGTTTGCGGCACCCGCTTCGCCATCCCAGAACGCGCTGATCTCATTGACCATCTTCACGAGGTGATGGGCGTTCATGTAAGCCGCTCCGGATGCGTGTAAACAACGTGCTGCTCGCGGCGCGCGAATCCCACAAGCGTAACACCGCTCATCTGCGCAACGCGGATGGCAAGGGCCGTGGGCGCCGACACCGCCACGACGAAGGAGATGCCGACGGTCGCTGACTTCTGCACCATCTCGTAGCTTGCGCGGCTGGTGATGAGCATGCAGCCGGCGGTCAAATCCGCGCCCGCACGCGTCAATGCGCCGATCGTCTTGTCGAGCGCATTGTGCCGCCCGACATCCTCGCGTACGCAGGTGATGCCGCGCCCCGGCTCGATCCAGGCCGCCGCGTGCACGCTGCCAGTCAGGGCATTGATCGGCTGCTGCGCCTGAATATCAATCAGGGCTGCGTGCAGCTCGGCGACCGAAAGAGTCGCGCCTGTACCGACCCGCGGCGGCGGGCGGATCGCCTGCTCCACGGTCTCCGCGCCGCACAGGCCGCAGCCGGTGCGGCCGGTAAGATTCCGGCGCCGCTCGAGCATCTGCGAGAATCGCTCCGCGGAAATGCCGACGCGCACGTCGATGGCATCCGTACCGCGCTCGACTTCTACGGAATGGATCTCGTGCGCCTCGCCTACCAGGCCCTCACTCAAGGTGAAACCGGTGGCGAAGTCCTCAAGGTTCGCAGGTGTCGCCAGCATGACGACATGCGGCATGCCGTGATAGACGAGCGCGACCGGCATTTCCTCGGCGACGCGGTCGGTGGTGTGCGTCGTGCTGCCGCGGATCCAGCGCTCGACCGGCAGCTCGGCACTGCCCGTCTCAGGCATCCTCGGTGTGCTCGTGCTCATGGTGGACCTGCGCGTGCCACCCCTCGGGGCGCTGCACACGGACCACCTGCACGGCCGTCACCTTGTACTCTGGACAGTTGGTCGCCCAGTCAGAGTTGTCGGTCGTCACGACGTTGGCGTTCGTCTCAGGAAAGTGGAATGTCGTATAGACGACGCCCGGGGCTATCTTGTCGGTGAGACGCGCACGCAGGATGGTGTCGCCGGCGCGGCTCGTGAGACCCACCCAGTCGCCCGCTTCGATGCCGCGTACCTCCGCATCGTGCGGATGGATGTCGAGCACGTCCTCCGCATGCCATTTGGAGTTTTCCGTGCGGCGCGTCTGCGCACCGACGTTGTACTGGCTCAAAGTGCGCCCGGTGGTGAGGATGAGCGGGAAGCGGCTGGTGGAGCGCTCGCTCGTCGGCACGTACTCGGTGACGAAGAACTTGCCCTTGCCGCGCACGAACTCACCGACATGCATGGTGGGCGTGCCCTCGGGAGCCGCCGCATTGCAGGGCCACTGGATGCTGCCGAGGCGATCAAGCTTTGCGTAGCTGACGCCGGTGAAGGTCGGTGTCAACTCTGCGATCTCGTCCATGATTTCCGACGGATGCGCATAGTTCATCGGATAGCCGAGCGCATTTGACAAGAGACAGGTGATCTGCCAGTCGGCGTACCCTGCGCGCGGCTCCATCACCTTGCGCACGCGCGAAATGCGCCGCTCGGCGTTGGTGAACGTCCCATCCTTCTCGAGGAAGGAGGAGCCGGGCAGGAACACATGCGCGTATTTGGCGGTTTCGTTCAGGAACAGATCCTGCACCACCACGCATTCCATCGCCTCCATGGCGGCGGCAACGTGATTCGTGTCCGGATCGGATTGCACGAAGTCCTCGCCCTCGACGTACATGCCGCGAAAGCTGCCATCGAGCGCGGCATCAAACATGTTGGGGATGCGCAGTCCGGGCTCCGCCTCCATCGGTACCTTCCAGGCGTCCTCGAAGAGCTTGCGCACGGCGCCGTCGGAGACATGGCGGTAGCCGGAGAACTCGTGCGGAAAGGAGCCCATGTCACAGGAGCCCTGCACATTGTTCTGGCCGCGCAGCGGACTTACGCCCACGCCCTCGCGCCCGAGATTACCGGTCGACATCGCAAGGTTCGCAATCGCGATCACGGTCGTCGTGCCCTGGCTGTGCTCGGTCACGCCGAGCCCGTAATAGATGGCGCCGTTGCCCGCGCTCGCATACAGGCGCGCGGCACCGCGCAGATCCGCGGCCGGCACGCCGCTCACGCCTTCAATCGCTTCCGGAGAATTGCGCGGCTCGGCGACGAACTTCTTCCACTTCAAATAGGAGTCCATCTCGCAGCGCTCGCCGACATACTCATCCTTGGTCAGGCCCTCGGTGACGATGACGTGCGCGAGCGCATTCAATACGGCGACGTTGGTGCCCGGCTGCAGTTTGAGGTGATAGTCCGCCTGGATGTGCGGCGAATGCACGATGCCAGTGGTGCGCGGATCGAGCACGATGAGTTTCGCGCCCTGTCGCAGGCGGCGCTTCATCTGCGAGGCAAATACCGGGTGGCCGTCGGTGGGGCTCGCGCCGATGATGAGAATGGTGTCGGCCTTCATGACCGAATCAAACTCTTGCGTTCCAGCCGACTCGCCCAAGGTGTTCTTCAGCCCGTAGCCCGTGGGCGAATGGCATACGCGCGCACAGGTGTCGACGTTGTTGTTGCCGAAGGCCGCACGCACGAGCTTCTGCACGAGAAAGGTCTCCTCGTTCGTGCAGCGCGACGAGGTGATGCCGCCGACGGAATCCCTGCCGTACTGCGCCTGGATGCGCCGGAATTCGCTTGCCGCATGCGCGATGGCCTCATCCCAGGACACCTCGCGCCAGGGATCAGTGATGCGCGCGCGGATCATCGGCTTCGTGACCCGGTCTGCGTGGGTGGCATAGCCGTAGGCAAAGCGCCCCTTGATGCAGGCGTGGCCATGATTGGCATGGCCGGTGCGATCCGGCGCCATGCGCACAACCGTCACATCCGCGCCGACGCCGCTCGACTCCGCCTTGAAGGAGCAGCCGACGCCGCAGTAGGCGCAGGTGGTTTTGGCTGCCCGCTCGGGGCGGCCCAATGCGATTACGGACTTCTCGGTAAGAGCAGCGGTCGGGCAGGCTTCGACACAGGCGCCACAGGAAACGCACTCGGATTCAAAGAAGGGCTCGCTTTGGCTGGCGGAGACCTTCGAGTCAAAGCCGCGTCCCTGGATGGTGAGTGCAAAGGTGCCCTGCTGTTCATCGCAGGCGCGCACGCAGCGCGAGCACACAATGCAAAGCTCCGGATCAAATGTGAAATATGGATTGCTCGCATCCTTGACCGCCGGACGATGCTTGGCACCGGTGACGCCGTAGGAGGTCTCCGTAATGCCCGCGTCCGCTGCCATGTCCTGCAGTTCGCAGTGGCCGTTGGCCGGGCAGGTGGCGCAATCGAGGGGATGGTCGGAAATGTAGAGGTCGAGAACGCCGCGGCGCAGCTGCGCAAGCTTCGGCGACTGTGTGGACACCTTCATGCCGGCGGCCACCTGTGTGGTGCAGGAGGCGGGGTAGCCCTTTCGGCCCTCAATCTCAACCAGGCACAGGCGGCAGGAGCCGAAGGCCTTCAGTGTGTCGGTAGCGCAGAGCTTGGGGACCTGGACGTCGGCGTACATGGCGGCACGCATGACCGAGGTGCCCTCCGGCACCGTCACCGCGCGGCCGTCGATCTCGAGCGTAACCGACGCCTTGCCGTCGCTCGCAGGCGTTCCGTGGTCCTTGTAATCAATGGCAAACATCGAAATCTCCGAACGTTAGCCCCGCCTCAATGCCTCGTCGGGGCATGAAAGTCTTCGCGGAAGTGCTTGAGTATGCTCTGCACGGGGAACGGCGTCATGCCGCCCAGGCCACAAAGCGACCCCTGGAGCATGGTTTCGCATAAGTCCTCCAAAAGGACAAGGTTACGCTCCCGCTCAACCCCCCCGATGATGCGGTCAATGACCTCCACGCCGCGGGTCGAACCGATGCGGCAGGGGGTGCACTTGCCGCAGGATTCGATGGCGCAGAACTCCATGGCATAACGCGCCATCTGCGCCATGTCGACGGTGTCGTCGAAGACTACGACACCGCCATGACCCAGGAGTGCCCCGATCCCGGACAGCGCCTCGTAATCTATGGCAACGTCGAACTGCGATGCCGGGATGTAGGCGCCGAGAGGTCCGCCGACCTGCACGGCCCGGATCGGTCGGCCACTCGCCGAGCCTCCGCCGTAATCGTACAGGAGCTCACGCAGGCTCAACCCAAAAGCCCTCTCGACCAGGCCTCCGCGGCGCACATTGCCCGCGAGCTGCAGCGGCAGTGTGCCGCGCGATTTGCCGGTGCCGAAGTCCCGGTAGTACGAGGCGCCGCGCGCCAGAATGATCGGTATGGTCGCGAGCGTCACCACATTGTTGACTACGGTGGGCTGACCGAAAAGGCCCTTGATCGCCGGGAGCGGCGGGCGCACGCGGATCTCGCCGCGCTTGCCCTCGAGGCTCTCGAGCATCGAGGTTTCCTCGCCGCAGATATAAGCCCCGGCGCCGAGGCGCACCTCAAGCTCGAAGTGTCGTCCGCTGCCCATGACGTCACGACCGAGATAATTCGCCTGACGCGCGGCGTTCAACGCCTCATTCAGCGCGGCATAGGCATGCGGATACTCGACGCGCAGATAGATGTATCCCTGGGTTGCCCCCACGGCAATACCGGCGATCGTCATGCCCTCGATGAGCGTGAGCGGATCGCCTTCCATCAGCATCCGGTCAGAAAAGGTCCCCGAGTCGCCCTCGTCGGCGTTGCAGGTGACATATTTCTGCGCAGCCGGCTGATCGAGCACGGTCTTCCACTTGATGCCGGTGGGAAAGGCCGCGCCGCCGCGACCGCGCAGTCCCGAGTCGAGAACGCTCTGCACGATCTCCGCCTGCGACATCGCGAGCGCCTTCCGCAATCCGATGTAGCCGCCGTGCGCGACATAATCAGCGATGCTCGTAGGCTCGATTACACCGACCCGCGCTGAGGTGAGGCGCTGCTGGCTTTTGAGGTACGGAATCTCCTCGGTGAGCCCCTGCGACAGAGGGTGTGCGCCGCCTTGCAGGAAATCCGCATCAAAGAGGCTGCGCACATCCTGCGGCTTGACCGGTCCGTAGGCCCACCGGCCCTCGGGCAGCACCACTTCGACCATGGGCTCGAGCCAATAAAGGCCGCGCGAACCGTTGCGGATCACGCGCGCGTCCGCACGCCGCGCGCGCGCCTCAGCATCGATGGCGGTCGCGACGCCTGCGGCGCCGAGTGACAGCGCGCTCGCATCGCGCGGCACGTAGATGTCGATGCTCAAGTGCGGCTCCCGGCCGTCACCATGGCGTCAAAGTCCTCGGCCGTGACGCGCCCCATGAGGTCACCATCGATCATCAACGCAGGAGAGCATGCACAGTTTCCCAAGCAATAAACGGGCTCCAGCGTGAATGCACCGTCGGCGCTCGTCTGGTGGAAATCTATACCGAGTCGGCGCTTGGCATGCGCGGTGAGCGCGGCTGCGCCCATGGCCTGGCAGGACTCCGCCTGGCACAGGCGCACCACGTGGCGCCCCACCGGATGGTCGCGAAAGAAATGGTAAAAGGTCACGACGCCGTGCACTTCGGCGCGCGACAGGTTCAAGCCTGCGGCGATCACCGGCACCGCCGCGGCGGGCACGTAGCCCAGGTTTGCCTGCACGCCGTGCAGAATTTCAATGAGCGGGCCCGGGCGGGACTTGTTTTCAGCCACGATGCGCAGCACCGCAGCCTTCTCGAGGTCAGTCAGAGGATGCATGAACAGTCAATATAGGCCGGAATTCGAATCCGCGCCGGTGTAAAGCCAATATTTTACCGCTAATACCGGGTGTGCGCGGCGCACGCAGCTTATCCGCCGAGCGTTCGCTGGTGGTGGCGCAGGTGATCTTCCATAAAGGTGGAAATGAAATAATAACCGTGGTCGTAGCCTTCCTGATGGCGCAGCGTGACCGGATAGCCTACCCGGCGCGCCGCCGCTTCGAAGCGCTCGGGATGCAGCTGGGTTTCGAGAAATTGATCGGCCGAACCCTGGTCGATCAGGATGGGCGGGCGGCGCGCGGCGTCTTTGACGTTGCCGACGAGCTCAGTCGAGTCATAGGCGTTCCACTGACTCTGATCCGTGCCGAGATACCCGGTGAAGGCTTTTTGTCCCCACGGACAGGTCTTTGGCGCTGCGATCGGTGCGAAGGCGGAAACGGAGCGATAACGCCCGGGATCTTTGAGCGCGATCATGAGTGCGCCATGACCACCCATGGAGTGGCCGAAAATGCCCTGCCGCTCACGGTCGGTTGCAAAGCCCGCATCAATGAGCGCCGGCAGCTCGGAAGTGACGTAGGAATACATGCGGTAGTGGGACGACCAGGGTTTTTCGGTCGCATCGACATAGAAGCCTGCCGCCACGCCGAAATCCCAGCTGTCGGTGTCGCCGGGGATCTTCACCCCGCGGGGACTCGTGTCAGGCGCAACCAGCATGAGGCCGAGCTCAGCGGCAATGCGCTGCGCACCGGCCTTCATCATAAAAGTCTCTTCAGTACAGGTGAGTCCCGCGAGGTAATAGAGCACCGGGACGCGCCCCTGCCGCGCCTGTGGCGGCGTGAACACGGCAAAGCGCATGGAGCACGCCGTTGTGGCGGCGTCGTGGCGGTAGAAGCCGACGACGCCGCCAAACGAGCGGTGCTGACTGATGACCTCGAACGCGGGGCCTGCCATGAGCGGCGCGCTTAGGCCGCCAGCGTGCCCTTCTTCTTGGCCGCATCGGTGGCGAGAAGGTCCATGAGCGGCGGCGAGAGACAGTCATAGGGCTCAAGACCCAGCTCTTTCAGCCGTGCGCGAATGGCGCCCATCTGATCGGGCTTTGTTCCCGCTTCGATAATTGAGGAGACGAAGGCTGCGAACTGCGGCGCTGCCCAGCCCTTCTCCTTCGACAGCTCAACGTGGATGAAATCGAAGCCGTAGAGCGGGTGCGCCTTGTTTTCGATGCGCCCATACATGTGCACGCCGCACACGGTGCAGGCATGACGCTGAATGGCGGCCGACGGGTCGACGACCTTGAGCTTCTGCCCGTTGGCCGTAACGCTCAGATTGTCGCGTGCCACGACCCCGACGATCGAGAACACTGCGCCCTTGGGCTTCCAGCACTTGGTGCAGCCGCAGGCATGATTGAAAGCGACGTCGCCTTTGATGGTGACGACTACCGGGTCCTGCGAACATTTGCACGTCAATGCGCCGCCGGCGAAATTCGCCGAACCTTGCTTGACGCCCTGATCGACGGACGGATGAATTGAAACAGCCATAATGATCCCCTCTTAAACTTGAGCAATTAACGTAGATCCAACTCGCCCGCGCCCACAAAGACTGCTTGCGCGGGTCTCAGCATTTGCCGAAGCCCTAAAACGTGACGACGCTTCTGATCGATTCGCCCTTGTGCATGAGATCGAAAGCGTCGTTGATCTTCTCGACCGGCATCACATGCGTAATGAGGTCGTCGATGTTGATCTTTTTGTCCATGTACCAGTCAACAATCTTCGGCACGTCCGTGCGGCCGCGAGCGCCGCCGAAAGCCGTGCCTTTCCACACCCTGCCCGTGACGAGCTGGAACGGTCGGGTCTTGATCTCCTGTCCCGCTCCGGCGACGCCGACGACGGTCGAAACGCCCCAGCCACGATGACAGCACTCAAGTGCCTGCCGCATCAGATCGACATTCCCCACACATTCAAAGCTGTAGTCCGCGCCGCCGTCAGTGAGCGCGACGAGGTGCGCGACGAGGTCGCCGCTCACTTCCTTCGGATTGACGAAGTGCGTCATGCCGAACTTTTCGGCGAGCGCCTTCCTGCGCGGATTGACGTCCACGCCGATGATTTTGTTCGCGCCCACCATGTGCGCGCCCTGGATGACGTTCAAGCCGATGCCGCCCAGCCCAAATACAACGACGTTTGCGCCCGGCTCGACCTTGGCCGTATTGATGACCACGCCTACCCCGGTCGTGACGCCGCAGCCGATGTAGCAGACCTTCTCGAAGGGTGCGTCTTCGCGGATCTTCGCGAGCGCAATCTCCGGCAGCACGGTGTAATTTGAGAATGTGGAACAACCCATGTAGTGGTGCACCATCTTGCCGTCGAGGGAGAAGCGGCTGGTGCCGTCAGGCATGACGCCCTTGCCCTGGGTTGCGCGGATGGCGGTGCACAGATTGGTCTTGCGGGAGAGACAGGATTTGCACTGCCGGCATTCCGGGGTATAGAGCGGGATCACATGATCGCCCTTCTTGAGCGTCGTAACTCCGGGGCCGACGTCGACAACGACGCCGGCGCCTTCGTGTCCCAGGATCGCTGGAAAAAGGCCCTCGGGGTCCGCGCCCGAGCGCGTGAACTCGTCCGTATGGCACACGCCACTTGCCTTGATCTCGACGAGAACCTCCCCGGCCTTGGGGCCAGCCAAGTCAACGGTGACGATCTCGAGCGGCTTACCCGCTGCAAACGCGATCGCTGCTTTTGATTTCATGATCGACCCAGCCTCCAAGGTTTCATTGGCTCACGTCCCCGGCCGCGGAATGTACCGCGAACGATCATACGAAGGAACTCAATCGCCGCTGGCATCCCGTGAAGTGGGTCGTACGCGTCACACTCGACGGCGAATAGCTAAGGCTAGGCCATTGCGCGGTTCCCGTCACTACGGGGACCCAACTCCAGATGGCGATGCCGGCGAAGTAAAGGGTTCACCGGCAGCATATATGCGGACGGCAAACCTTGCGATCAAGTACCTCGATGAGACGGCGCACGCCTGCTTGGTAGCGCTCGATGATGTGTGGAATCTTCTGCGAGGCATGCCGGTAGAATACCTTCGCGGGCTCCGGGCCCCGATGCCGCCCGTCCGAATGCATCAGCCATGGCATGACGACAGAGCGCCCGCGCATATCCTGCGGCAGGAGATTGCCGCTCTTTGGTTTTGCGAGATACGCGAGGACGGCACCGGCGCGTGGCCACGTCACGAGGAGTCTTAACCGATGCGCATGAAAAAGCTGGGTGCCACAGGACTTGTGGTCTCGGAGATCTGTCTTGGCACCATGACCTTCAGCGACGGCGAAGGCTTTTGGGGTCCCATCGGCAACACCGACCAGGCGACTGCCACCGCAATCGTCAAGAGCGCACTCGAGCACGGCGTCAACTTTATCGACACCGCCGATGTGTATTCGGCCGGGATCGCCGAGACCATGACTGGCCGGGCATTGAAGAGTCTGGGGCTGCCGCGCGATCAATTCGTGCTCGCTACCAAGGTACTCGGACGCATGGGGCCCGGCGCCAATCAGTCCGGCCTGTCGCGTGCACATATTCTGCATTCGGTCGATGCGAGCCTGAAACGCCTGCAGCTCGACTACATCGATCTGTATCAAACACACGGCCGCGATCCCCTGACGCCGCTTGAGGAGACACTCGATGCCCTCGATGCCTGCGTGCGCGCGGGCAAAGTGCGCTACATCGGGCTCTGTAACCTGCCGGCCTGGGAGATCGCCAAGGCGCTCGGGATTTCGGCACTGCGCTCGCTTGCACGCTTCGAGAGCGTGCAGGCCTATTACTCGATAGCCGGGCGTGATCTGGAACGCGAGATCGTGCCGCTCGCCAACGACCAGCACCTCGCAATTCTGCCGTGGAGCCCGCTCGCGGGCGGCATCCTCTCGGGCAAGTTCTCGCGCGACGGCGGCGGGCCGGCAGGCGCGCGCCGCACGAAATTCGATTTCCCGCCCGTCGATCGCGAGCGCGCGTATCGAGTCATTGACGTGATGCGGCCGATTGCTGCGGCGCATTCTGTCTCGGTTGCACGCGTGGCACTCGCCTGGCTCCTGCAGCAAAGCGCGGTAACGTCGGTCATCATCGGCGCGCGCACCAATGAGCAGCTCATCGACAATCTCGCCGCGGTTGATTTGCGACTTACCGACGAAGAGCTGACCGCGCTCGATGGCGCATCCGCGCTGCCGCCGGAGTATCCGGGATGGATGCTCGAGCGCCAGACGGCTGACCGCGCCAGCGTTATCGCCTGATTGCTCGCTAGATGCGCTCGAGAATGAGCGCAATGCCTTGGCCGACGCCGATGCACATGGTACAGAGCGCGTAGCGAGCTCCTGCGGCGGAGAGCTGATAAGAGGCGGTTGTCGCGAGGCGGGCGCCCGACATCCCGAGCGGGTGGCCGAGCGCGATGGCCCCGCCGTTGGGATTGACGTGCGCGGCATCATCGGGGAGACCGAGCTCGCGCAGCACCGCGAGCGCCTGCGCGGCAAAGGCTTCATTCAACTCAATCACCTCGATGGCGCCGATCTTTAGACCCGCAAGCTCGAGGACGCGGCGCGTCGCGGGCACCGGCCCCATCCCCATAATGCGCGGCTCAACTCCGGCGGTGGCCGCCGCAAGGATGCGGGCGCGCGGCGTCAGATGAAAGCGCGCGACGGCCTTGGACGAGGCGACGATGAGTGCGCAGGCACCATCATTGATGCCCGCTGCATTGCCGGCGGTCACCGTGCCATTCGCGCGAAACGGCGTTGGCAGTTTCGCGAGCTGCTCAAGAGTGGTATCGCGCGGATGCTCATCCTCACTCACGATGCGCACCTTGCCTTTGCGCTCGGAAATCTCGACGCTCATGAGCTCGTTCTTGAAAAAGCCGCGCGCGCGCGCCGCCGCCACGCGCTCCTGGCTCCTGAGCGCAAAGCGGTCCTGGTCCTCGCGACTCACGCCGAACTGCGCGGCAACGTTTTCGCCCGTCTCCGGCATCGAATCGATTCCGTACTGGCTCTTCATTCGCGGGTTGACGAAGCGCCAGCCGATCGTCGTGTCGTAGATCTGTGCCTCGCGGCTGAAAGCGGTATCGGCTTTCGGCATCACGAGCGGTGCGCGTGACATCGACTCGACTCCGCCTGCGATCACAAGATCAGCCTCGCCCGTCTTGATGGCGCGGCTTGCCACGGCGAGGGCGTCGAGCCCCGAACCGCAGAGGCGATTCAATGTCATGCCGGGCACTTCTACCGGATAACCCGCAAGCAGTGCGGCCATGCGTGCGACATTACGGTTGTCCTCACCTGCCTGGTTCGCGCAGCCCAAAATCACCTCATCGATGCCGGACGCCGCTAGAGAGGGGTTGCGCGCGAGCAGCGCCGCGAGCGGCAGTGCCGCCAAATCGTCGGTGCGCAGCGCGGCAAGCGCTCCCGCATAGCGCCCGATGGGCGTACGCACGGCATCGCATATAAAAGCCTCCTCCACCATTGCCGCATCACCTCTTACGTTAAACTCGCACCATGCCCAGTGCCTTGCCGCCCGCCACCCGCGCCATCATCGCCGTCAACGTCGTCGCGTTTCTGCTGCAGCAGTACTTTGGCAACGCGATGGTGGCCCTGTTCGCGCTCTGGCCTCTGAGCAGCACGCTCTTCCAGCCCTGGCAGCTAATCACCTATGCGTTCCTGCACGCCAGCCTCGCGCACATCTTTTTTAACATGTTTGCGCTCTTCATGTTCGGACGCGCCCTCGAGTACTTCTGGGGAAGCCGCCGCTTCACCGTCTTCTATCTCGCCTGCGTCATCGCGGCCGCGGCGACGCAGCTGCTGACGGCGTCGCTCTCAGGCTCGATGGAAGCCACGCTTGGCGCTTCGGGCGGCGTATTTGGACTGCTCCTGGCATTTGCAATGTATTTCCCCCGGCAGCGCATTACGCTCCTCTTCCCGCCCATTCCCATGCCCGCATGGCTCTTCGTGACGCTCTATGGCGTCCTGGAACTCGTGCTCGGTGTGACCAATACCCAGGCCGGGGTCGCGCACTTTGCGCATTTGGGCGGAATGCTGGGCGGCGCGCTCGTGATTCTATATTGGCGCGCGCGCCGCGTACCCAGGTCTTGATATCCGACGCCGGTCCCGTACAGAATCGCGCGCCTAAACGGACCTCCCCGGGGGAACTTTCCCCGGGCACAGCCCTCTATCGATGCCACGTCTATGATCAAAACCGAACGCCTCAGCAAGCGCTACGACACGCTCACTGCGGTCGACAACGTGAGCTTTGAAGTTCAACCCGGGGAAGTGCTCGGCTTTCTCGGGCCCAACGGCGCCGGCAAGACAACGACGATGCGCATGCTCGCAGGCTTTATCGCTGCGACGAGCGGTACGGCCAGCATCTGCGGGCATGACGTCGAGACCGATGCGCTCGCTGCCAAGAGATCGATCGGCTATCTGCCCGAAGGCGCGCCGCTCTACGGCGAGATGACCGTGCAGAGCTTCCTCGAATTCATCGCCGACCTGCGCGAGCTCACAGGCAGCAAGCGTGCGAGCCGGCTTGATTATGCAATCGGGCGGCTGCAGCTGACGACGGTGCTCGAGCAGACGATCGAGACGCTGTCGAAGGGCTTTCGCCGCCGGGTCGGACTGGCACAGGCGCTGCTGCCGGATCCGCCGGTGCTGATTCTCGATGAGCCCACCGACGGGCTCGATCCCAATCAGAAACACGAGGTGCGCACGCTCATCAATGAGATGGCGCGCGGCAAGATCATCATCATCTCCACCCATCTCCTGGAGGAAGTCGAGGCGGTATGCACGCGCGCCATCATCATCGCTCGCGGCCGCATCGTCGCCGACGATACGCCGCAGCGCCTCGCGGCGCGCTCGCGCTATCACAATGCGGTGTCGCTGCAGCTCGAGAGCGCGCAGGATCTTGCGGCGGCGCGCGATGCGATCGCCGCACTGCCGCTGGTCGCATCGGTTGAAATGAGCGAGCGCGACGCGCGGCTGACGGCGCTGCCGCGTGCCGGTGCGCACATCCTGCCCTCCTTGAGCGAGCTTGCCGCCCGCCGCGGAATGAACCTCAAAGAACTGCATCTCGAGTCGGGGCGGCTCGATGAAGTATTCCGCACGATCACGGCGTAGAGGCAAGAATCATGCATAACGTAGGCGTCATCCTGCGCCGCGAGCTTCGCAGCTACTTCGCCACGCCGCTCGCGTACGTATTCATCCTGATCTTTCTGGTGCTGGCCAACTCCTTCACCTTCTATCTCGGCGGGTTCTTCGAGCGCGGCCAGGCGGACTTGGCGCCGTTCTTCAATTTTCATCCCTGGCTGTATCTGTTTCTCATTCCGGCACTCGCGATGCGTCTGTGGGCGGAGGAGCGCAAGACCGGAAGCATCGAACTGCTGCTGACGCAGCCGGTGACGCTGTGGGAAGCCGTACTCGGTAAGTTCTTCGCCGCCTGGATCTTTGCGGCGCTCGCGTTGGCATTGACCTTTCCGATCTGGCTGACGGTCAACTATCTAGGCAGCCCGGACAACGGTGCGATCCTCGCAGGCTACGTCGGCAGCCTGCTGCTCGCGGGGGGCTTTCTCGCGATCGGATCGTGCATGTCCGCCCTCACTCGCAATCAGGTGATCGCTTTCATTCTCGGCGTCGTCGTCTGCTTTGTCTTCCTGCTCGCGGGGTTTCCTCTGGTGCTCGATGTGTTTCGCAGCTGGGCGCCGCAGGCGCTCATTGACGCCATCGCGTCGCTTTCGTTCCTCACGCACTTCGAATCAATCGCGAAGGGCGTCATCGACATCCGCGATTTCCTCTACTTCGCGATGCTGATCGCATTCTTCCTGCTCGCCACCGCGATCGCACTCGACGTGCGCAAAGCTGAATAGCGGCGAGGCGCAAACCCATGACGAAACGCTCGACACTTGGCGGCGGCGCACTCCTGGCACTCGCGCTCCTATTCGTCGGTCTGACGATCCTTTTCGATCACGCCCTGCACGGCTGGCGATTGGATCTAACGCAGAACCGCCTCTACTCGACCGCGCCCGGCACCGACCGGGTGCTGAAGAGCCTGCGCGAGCCCCTGAACCTGTATTTCTTCTACACCGAGAAGAGCGCGGCGCAGGTGCCGGTATTGCAGACCTACGGCGGACGCGTGCGCGAGTTCCTCCAGGAGTTGGCGGCGCGCTCGAACGGCAAGCTGCACCTACACATTATCGACCCGCAGCCTTTTTCCGAGGATGAGGATCGCGCCTCCGAGCTCGGCGTGCGCGGCACCCCGCTCGGCGGCTCCGGCGGAACGCTCTATTTCGGCCTCGCCGGCACGAACTCGACCGATGGCCACGCGGCGATTGAGTTTTTCGATCCGGCCAAGGAGGAGTTTCTCGAGTACGACGTCGTCAAGCTCATCTACGAGCTCGCCAATCCCAAGAAACCGGTGCTCGGATGGCTCTCGAGCGTTCCAATGACGCCGGCGATGGATCCGCAGTCGGGTCAAATGCGCGAACCCTGGGTCATCTATGCGCAGGCGCAGCAGCTCTTTAGCGTGCGCGCCCTGCAGCCCGCCGTGACCGCGATCGACCCCGACATCGATGTGCTGGTGCTCGTGCATCCGAAGAATCTTTCGGCCGCGACTTTGTTTGCCATCGACCAATTCGTATTGAAGGGTGGCCACATCGCCGTGTTTGTCGATCCGATCGCCGAGGCCGATACCTCGGGCGTGGATCCGCAGAATCCGATGTCCGCGATGAGTGCGGACAAGTCCTCCAATCTGCAGCCGCTGCTGGGCGCCTGGGGCGTCGACTACAATCCGAAACAGGTGGTCGCCGATGCCAAGCAGGCGCTGTCGGTGTCGCTGCATGAGAGTGAAGCGCCGACACGCCACTACGGCATCCTTGGCCTCGAACAGTCGAACTTCAACCGCTCCGACGTGGTGACGGCAGGCCTCTCGAGCGTGAATGTCGCCATGGCCGGCTATCTCAAAGCGGCCAAGGGAGCGACAACTCATTTTGAACCGCTCATGATGTCGAGCAATCAGGCGGAACCGCTCGCGACCGAACGTTTCGCGATGCTCTTCGATCCGGGCACGCTGCGCGACGGATTCCGCGCGACCGGCGAGCGCTACACTATCGGTGCGCGCGTCACGGGCAACATCAAGACGGCCTATCCGGGCGGCCCGCCTGCCGGCGTCACGCTGCCGCCGGGCACGACGGCGCTGAAAACCTCGGTAAAACCGCTGCAACTCATTGTATTCGCCGACGTCGATATGCTCGCGGATTATCTCTGGGTGCGGCAGCAGAACCTCTTTGGCCAGCACGTGGCCCAGGCGTGGGCCAACAACGGCGACCTCGTGCTGAACATTCTCGACAATCTTGCCGGCAGCGCCGACCTTATCAGCGTGCGCGGCCGCGCAACGTTTACGCGCCCCTTTCTACGTGTGGAGGCGCTGCGCAGAAGTGCCGATGACCGCTTCCGCAGCAAGGAGCATGAGCTCGAGCAGGAACTGCGCACCACGGAGGAGAAACTGACCGCGCTTGAGTCGCGGCGCAATGACAAATCCTCCGTCATCCTGACTCCCGAGCAGGAGCGCGAGCTCAGTCGCTTTCAGGACGAGAAGCTGCAGGTACGCAAGGAGTTGCGCAATGTCCGCCTGGGACTCGATGAGGACATTCACCGCCTCGGCACGACACTGAAGATCCTGAACATAGTCGTCGTCCCGGCGCTGCTGGCCGTGATCGCTCTCCTGGTGGTCGGTTGGCGGCGGCGGCTGCGCGCGCAGCATGCGCTCCTGCAGAACAAGGCACGCACATGACCGCGCGGCGCGTCTTCATCCTGCTCATCGCGGGCGTCGTCGTGATCGCCGGAGCCTTGTGGCTCGCGTCCCAGCGGCACCTGGAGAAGGCGACGCTCGCCGGTGACTTCGTCCTCCCGGGCCTCGCGAAGTCTTTGAATTCCGTCACCGAGATCCATCTGTCAAAGGGCGATGGCACGCGCACGACGCTCAAGAAGGGCGCGAGCGACTGGATCGTCGCCGAGCGTGACTATCCGGCTGATTCGGGGCGCGTGCGCAAGTTGCTGCTCGATCTTAGCGCCCTCGTAGTGGTCGAGGAGAAGACTCGCAGTCGCGAACTGTATCCGCAGCTTGGCGTCGAGGACAGTGATTCGCCCAAAGCCGCAGGCACGCTCGTCGAGGTCGTCAGCCCGGCGAAGACCTATGCGCTCATCGTGGGTAAGGCTGCGGAAGGCAAGACTGGCTTCGTGCGTGTCGCGCATGCTGAGCCGAGCCTGCTCGCTCAGCCGCTCATCAGCGTCGACGCCGAGCCGCGGCGCTGGATCGATCGCGGCGTGGTCGATATTGCCGAGCAGCGTATGAAGGAAGCCGTCATCGAGCCCGCAACAGGACCTGCCTATACCGCGGCACGCGATGCAGCCCAGCAGAGTGACTACAAGGTCACTCCCATCCCCAAAGGCCGGGAACTGTCCAGCAGTTCGGCGGCGGCTGAGCTCAGCAGCACATTGGCGGGGCTGCAGGCCGATGACGTGCGACGCCCGCCGACTGCGCCGACACCTGTCCCCGCAGCACCTACCGGCACCAAATCTGCCCCCGCGACGCCTGCTGCCGCCAAACCGGACCACGCGATCTTCCGCATGTTCAATGGCCTCGAACTCGATGTCACGGGACTCGTGGAGGGCGAGCATCATTTCATCACGCTCCTCGCACGCTCGACTTCCAAAGACGCGCAGGCGGAGGCCGACACTCTCAATCAGCGCTTCCGGGGCTGGCAGATCGAGATCCCGGGCTACAAATATCAGGCGATGTTCCGTCCGCTTGAGGATTTGTTGAAGAAAGTTGAACCGCCGAAGCCCAAGGCCGCAAAGGCGAGTGCTGGGAAAAAACCTGCAGCATCGGAGTAACCGGAATTGCCGCATTGTGGCGCGCGCCGCGGCGCGGGCGCCGCAAATTGAGCTGATGCGAATTGCCACGCCGCCGAGCGCAATCGCGCCTGCGGCGGGCATCCTCAAACCTAACCGAGCTCGCGCAGAAGAGCAGCCGCTAGATTGCCTTTCTTAACGATCACGACTTCATCCAGGTTTAGCCAGTCCGCCAGCCGCAGCAACTCGCCGGCCAAGCATGGAACTACGGCGGCGCGATCCGCGCCCGGCTCCAGATGCGCAGCCTGAACCAAAAGGCGCCGCGCCTGACGATCGGCTTTCAAGTCGACACGAGCCGCGATACTCTCGCCCAGGAGAAAAGGCAGCACGTAGTAGCCGTGTTCGCGCTTGTGCGCCGGCGTGTAGATCTCGAGCCGAATGCGTGCGCCAAACAGCCGTTCGGTACGCTCGCGCCGCCAAATGAGACTGTCAAAGGGCGAAAGGAGCGCGCATGCCGCAAGCGCTCGCGACGCCTTCGCATCTGCCGCCAGATATGCGCTCTGGCGCCAGCCTTCGACTTCAACGAGCTGCAGCTCGCCCGCTGCCACAAGATCTGCCAGGCACGCACGGGTCTCGGTGACTGGCATCCGGAAGTAGTCGCGCAGATCGCCTTCGGTGGCAACCCCCATCGCCCGTGCGGCGATCATCAGAAGCGCGCGATGTGCGTCGGCCTCATCCGGTGTCGGTTGCTCCAACACGGCACGCGGGATGACTCGCTCGGTGAGGTCATAGACGCGTTCAAATCCGCGGCGCGTTTTGGTCGCGATCAATCCGGCTGCGAACAGCCACTCCAGGGCGTGCTTGCCGTGGCTCCAGTTCCACCAGCCGCGCTTGCGCGGCCCGTCAGCGAAATCGCCGCCAGTCACCGGTCCGCGCCGCTCGACTTCGGCGAGCACCCGGCCAATGTAGTCGTGTCGCTCGCGGGAGAATTTTCCCCAATGCCCTTCGCGCATGGCCCGTGTGCGCGTCATGCGCCAACGCAGCAGCGGCTGTAAGGCGAGCGGCATCAGCGAGGCTGCATGGCCCCAATATTCAAAGAGCGACGGCCGCTTGCCCCAGGCTTCATCCTCGAGGAGCGCCGGCGGATAGACGCCGAGGCGCGAAAATGCCGGCAGATAATGAGCGCGGGCCAGCACATTGACGCTGTCGATTTGAATGGCGCCAAGGCGCAGGGCGAGCTTGCGCAGATCGCGCCGCTTTGCCGGCCCTGCCGGCCGCCGCGCGGCCAGTCCCTGGGAGGCGAGCGCGATCCGGCGGGCCTGGCGGGCGGAGAGTCGGGGCATGCGCCGAAGTTACAGCGATTAAGCCGATGCTGCAGAAAAGACGTCAACGCCCCAGCGTCCGAGAGCGCCGTGCGGCCCTCACTCAAGACTTCGGTGCGGATCCTCCGTCATTCGCCGCCGCGAGCCGCGCCTCGGCGGCCGCGACCATCGCCTTGTAGCGCGGATCATCACGGAGGGGATCGAGGTCCGGATCGGCTTTGGCGTGGTTCAAGAAACCAATCGCCAAAGTTTCGAAAACCGGACCAAGCAGATTGAGTGCGGCGTCCATTTCCTTCAAATAGGTCGTCATAACACAGGCAAAGTTGTAGCGGGCGTTCATGTTGTCCGGATCAATCAGCAGCGCACGATTCATCCAATCCTTCGCGCGTTCGGCTTCCCCCAGAGCCGCAAGAGCATTGGCGCCGTAGGCCATGGCCGCGCCAGTATTCGGATCCTGGGCCAGAGTCTTTTCGGTACGGGACAGCGTGATCTGCGCGACCCGCCGAGCAGCTTGCGAATTTGCCACAGCCGTGTAACAGGAGAGCAACATGGAACCTGAGTTTAGATCTGTCTCCATGAGATTCATTGACTTTTCATAATAGCGAATGGCCTCGTCCAGCCGTTGCTGCCTGAATCGCAAATACGCGGCCGACCTATTGACCTCGTAAGACTCGGGATCCAGACGCAGGGCGAAATCGATTTCGGCGGCCGCCTCATCATGACGGCCGTGGTGGGAGAGGATTCTCGCCTTGACCGCGTGGCCCTCGGCCAGATTGGCGTCCAGCGCGAGCGCCCGTTCGGCTGGTATCAAACCGTCATCGCCGCGTCTGCCGTGCACGAAGCGCAAGGTCATCTGCCCAATGGCCATGAGCGCCCAGGCACGCGAATATTTGGGGTCGATTTCGATGGCGCGGTTGCACAGCCGGATGAGCGCCTCCGCCCGTCGGGCATCGGCTTCATGGCCGGTGATGTAGGACTGTCGCGCCATAAGATAGAGATTGTAGGCCTCGACATTGTCCGTGCCGCGTCGCTCAATCGCCTTTTTCTCCTCGGGCAGGAGCTTGAGTTTCAGGGCCTTAACAATGGCTTCGGAGATTTCGGCCTGCAGTGCGAAAATGTCGTTCAAGTCGCGATCGTAGCGCTCAGCCCAGACGTGATCGTTGCTCGAACCATCGACCAGCTGTGCGGTAATGCGTACGCGGCCACCCGCCTTGCGCACGCTGCCTTCGAGGACGTAGGCAACCTTGAGTTCGCGTGCAAGCTTCGGGACATCAACATGCTGACCTTTGTACATAAAGGCACTATTGCGCGAAACAACGGCCAGTGCCGAAACCTTGCTCAGGTCGGTGATGATGTCCTCGGTGATGCCATCGCTGAAGTACTCCTGCTCCTGATCGCCGCTCATGTTGGCGAAGGGCAGCACGCAGATTGCGACGCGCGGAACGACGGCGGCGGCGACCGGTGGCGTGGAGTGCGCGGCGGACTTCGCTGATGCGCGTTGACGCTCGATGACGCCCCCAAGCGAACGCAGAAGATCCTGGAACGGTGCACTCGCCGGATTCTCGCCCCACTTATCGAGGTCGGTTGTTTGCAGCGCGCGTACATCGATCGGCAGCCGAGCGTCATCGAATCGCACCGGGACCAGCACGCCGCGGTCCGCGGCATCGCGCGCTTCGCCGCGCACCCAGCGCGAGGCGACCGACGTCGGAGTCCACACGACGAGCACGACACTTGCCTGCTGCAGTTCCGCGTCGATCTGGTCGTCGAACTGCTGTCCCGCCGCAATCGCCGGGTCCCACCAAACTGACCAGCCCTTCGCCTCGAGCGCGGCCACGAGCGGCGCGACGCGCGCTTTGTCGCTGCGGGCGTAGGAAACGAAGATGTCGGCCATGCCTGCTGGACCTCAACTTTGGGTAGTCGCCGCAAACCCCATCGCGACTCTTGTAGATTAACTCGGCGCGGGGAAGTGGCGGGGTGAAATTATAAACCTCCCGGTGCGCAGGATGTTGGGCGATCAGGCGCACCAGAGACCCGATCATCGGCGAGCGTCGCGCACGAATTACCGAGCGCTTGCGATCCGCCCGACAGCGCGTTTCGAGGCTCTCAGCGCGTGCGCCAAAGAAGCCCGAGGGCCACCGCCATCATCAAGGCTGTAGGCAACCACGCGAGCACCACGGGATTAAGTTGAAACACGATCGTGCCGCTTTCGATCAGTCGCTGCAGCAGGAAAAACAACATTCCGAGCATGAGGCCCACGAGCGTGCGTGCGCCGGCGCCGGCGGAGCGCAGCGCTCCCAGCACGAAGGGAATAGCGAGCAATACCGCGAACACGATGGCCACGGTGCGCGCAACGCGCGACCAGAAAGCAAATACGTAAGGACGCGCATCAAGCTCGTTCGCCTTGAAGTAGCTGCTCAGGCGCCACAGCGCCGAGACCTCCAGATCGTTCGGATCCACGACCGCAAGCCCGAGAAATCCCGCGCTCACGCTCGAGTGCAGGACGCGCTCGCCGCCGGCGCTGGCAATGACACGCCCGGGGGTAAAGCGCGACTCGGCATAATCCGAAAGCAGCCAGGTGCGGTTCGAGCCCGCGGTGGCATGCGCGGCATGACCGATCTCCAGCAGCCGATGGTCGGGGGAGAGCTCAAAGACCTGCATCGCGCCGAAGCGATGGCCGAGGGACTGGCGCGTGACGTTCAGAATCAGATTGCCGTCGCGTACCCACGCGCCGCCGCCACCGCTAAAACTCATGTCGGTAAATTTGGCGAAGGCCTTGTGCTGCTTGGCTGCTAGCTGCAGCGGTGGACCAAAGAACTCTTCCAGCGCTACGTCGCACACAATGAGGACGATTGCAGCTGCGACCGCGGCGCCGGCCAGCCGTGCGACCGACACGCCGGTTGCGCGGATGACGGTCAGTTCGCTGCCACGCGCCAAGGTTCCGAGGCCGATGAGCGAACCGATGAGAGTCGCAATCGGCAGCACCTCCCAGGCTTGCTGCGGCAGGCTCAAGAGCACGAACCAGAAGGCGTCGAGTGCGCTGTAGCGACCGATACCGATGTCATCCTGCTCGCCGATGAAGGCAAAGAGCGCCCCCAGCACGAGGAAAATGGCGAGCACGAGCGCCACTGATCCCAATATGTTTCGGATGATGTAGCGGTCAAGTATGGTCACGCGGGACTCCTGTTGCGCCACCGCGCGACACGGCCCGGGGTATAGATCACCACTACTGCCGCAAGGACGACCGCCGCGTGCACCCACCAAAGCCCCAGGTATTCGGGCACGGTGCCGCGCGCAATCCATACCTTGCCGGCCGACGCCAGATTCGAATAGACGAGATACACGAGGACTGCGAGCCAGACGCGCGCGAAACGCCCCTGCCGCGGCCGCAGATGCGCAAGCGGCACCGCGAGCAGGGTGAGCACGATGCACATGACGGGCAACGCGACGCGCCAGTGCAGCTCAGCGCGCTCTGCCGGATCGTCGCTGTGCAGCAATTCGCGCGTGGGGCGTGCCTCGAGCGCGGTCACGGCGTCGGTGAGCTGCGGCACTTGCACGGGAATTATGTGTTCGGCGAAGCGCACGATCCTGAATTCGGCGCTGCCGGGTACCCCTTCAAAGCGCTCGCCGTTATAGAGAGTGAGGGTGTGGGTCGAGCCATCAGCCGCAATCGCATGGCGGGCGCGGTCCGCTACCGCCACCTGCACGCGACCATCGACCTCGCGCTCGACGAACACGTGCGAGAGCGAACCGTCCGGGGCTCGGCCCTCGGCGTACACAACCGCCCCGCTGCTGCCGCCGAAGGTACGAAAGTGTCCTGGTGAAATGGGCGCGAATTGCCCGGCGCGCACGGCCGTGCTCCTGAGCGATAGCGTTCGTTCCACCGCCTGCGGCCCAAGATCGAGCGTCAGCCATGCGAGCGCTCCCGTCACGAATACCGCGAGCAGCGTCACCGGCCAGTAGAGGCGCGCGGTGCCGACGCCGCACGCCAGAGCCGCAGTCATCTCGCTGTCGTGGTAGAGCCGGCCGAAGGCCAGCACCACTCCCAGGAGGAGCCCGATCGGCATCAGGAGGCTCAAATCCTGCAGCGCGCCCAGGCCGATTAGCTGCAGCACGACCTGCTGCGGGTACTGATTTTCCGCGGCGCGCGCGAGCACGCGGGCCATTTGATTCGTGAGCAGGATGACGAGCAGGACGCCGGTCACGACCAGCCAGCTCGCCAGGACCTCCTTCAGAATATACCGGCCGAGAATCCGCCCCAAACTGGGTACCCTGCCGCTCAGCCCATGCCCGGCAGAACGGCGGGCGACTCTTGGGTTAAACTCGGGTGCGGCGGGTCCGCCGTGCGTTTGTGCATGAGTGGGCGCGATGGGAGCGGCAAAGGGAATTTAGGCTCCCTAAGGTAATTCAGACGGGGCCGGGTCTCAATAGTTCGTGCACGGCCAAAATCTCTAGACTTTGCGGGGACGTATTCAATGCATTTCGATATTTGGACGACCGGGATCACGACGGTGCCTGTGGAGTGCCTCGTTGTCGGCGCCTTCGAGGAAGGTGAGCTTACCCACGAGGCGCGCACGCTGGATGCGGCATCCGGTGGGCGCATTGCAGCGCTCTTGGCGCGCGGAGATCTCTCCGGCAAGCTCGGCGAGACTTTGCTGGTAACGGATCTGACCGGCACGAAGGCCACGCGCGCCCTCGTGACGGGTCTTGGGCCGAAAAAGAATTTCGCTCGCAAGGCGTGGCGGCGTGCCACAAGCGCGGCGCTTACGGCGGTGGCACGAACGCGCATCGTAAGCGTTGCGCTCGCCGTGACGCGCCCGGCGGCCAAGGAGCTCGATGATTACTACCTCGGCCGCGCAGCCGCAGAGCTCACGGGCGCCGCGCTCTATCAGATAAACGATCTAAAGACGGGCAAAAAGCCCAAGCCTACCGCGCTGGACACAGTGCTCGTCGGTCCCGTGCGCCGTGCGGGCGCCGCCGCGGCGCGCCGCGGGCTCGCCCATGGAGTCGCGGTGGCGAATGCCATGCGCGTGCAGCGGGATCTGGCGAACCTGCCGTCTAATGTGTGCACCCCAAGCTATCTTGCCGATCGCGCGCGTGCGATTGCCAAGGGCGTTGCAACGCTGAAAGTACAGGTCCTGGACGAGGCGGCACTCAAGCGCGAGAAGATGGGCTGCTTCCTCGCCGTAACCCAAGGCAGCGAGGAGCCCGCGAAATTCATCATCATGGAGTATCGCCACTCCAAATCCGCGCCGACCGTGGTCCTCGTCGGCAAAGGCATCACATTTGATACCGGAGGCATCTCGCTCAAGGACCCGGGTGCCATGGACGAGATGAAATACGACATGAGCGGCGCCGCCGCGGTGATCGCAGCCGTCGGTCTCGCCGCCGAGCTGCGCCTGCGGCTCAATGTCGTAGGCCTGGTCGCATCCTGCGAAAACATGCCGAGCGGCAAGGCCATCAAACCCGGCGATATAGTCACAAGCGCATCGGGCCAAACGGTTGAAATCCTGAACACCGACGCCGAGGGACGCCTGGTGCTGTGCGACGCGCTGCACTATGCGCGCCGCTACAATCCCGCCGCCGTCATCGACATCGCGACCCTGACCGGCGCCTGCGTCATCGCGCTCGGCGCACATCACACCGGCGTCATGAGCAACGACGAGGGGCTCGCGCGTGAGATCGTGAGCGCCGGCCTGCGCTCGGATGACCGCGCCTGGCAGCTGCCCGTCACCGAGGAGTACGCCGAGCAGCTGAAGAGCAATTTCGCGGATTTCGCCAACATTGGCGGCCGCGAAGCCGGCGCGATCACCGCCGCCGCGTATCTGGCGAAGTTCACGCAGGGCATGAAGTGGGCGCACCTCGACGTCGCCGGAACGGCCTACATGGGAGGCGCGCACAAGGGCAGCACCGGGCGGCCGACGCCACTGCTCGCAGACTTCCTGATCCACCGCGCCGGGGGGTAATGCAAAAGGTCTACGCGCCGCCTGAGATCGAGCGGCGGATCTACGCACACTGGGAGGCGCACGGCTGGTTTGCGCCGCGCCATACCGGCGGCGCTGCCTACTGCATCGTCATTCCGCCACCCAACGTGACAGGCACGCTGCACATGGGGCACGCCTTTCAGCACACGTTGATGGATGTGCTGACGCGCTATCACCGCATGCGCGGCGACGAAACCCTGTGGCAGCCCGGGACCGATCATGCGGGCATCGCCACCCAGATGGTGGTCGAGCGCCAGCTCGAAGCTGCGGGCACGGATCGCCTGCGCCTCGGGCGCGACGCTTTCCTGCTGCGCGTGTGGCAGTGGAAGACACAATCCGGCGGCACGATCAGCGCGCAGATGCGCAGGCTCGGCTCCTCCGTCGATTGGTCGCGCGAGCGCTTCACGATGGATGCGGATCTATCGCGCGCGGTCACCGAAGTGTTCGTGAAACTGCACGACGAGGGGCTCATCTATCGCGGCAAGCGGCTCGTCAACTGGGATCCGGTACTCCTGACGGCGCTGTCGGATCTGGAAGTGCAAAGCGAAGAAGAGGAAGGCCAGCTGTGGCATCTGCGCTATCCCTTCGAGGACGGCTCGGGCTTCGTCGTCGTTGCGACCACGCGCCCTGAGACCATGCTGGGTGATACCGCAGTCGCGGTAAATCCGGAGGATGCGCGCTATCAGCATCTCGTCGGCAAGCGTTTGAAGCTGCCGCTCGCCGAACGCGTCATTCCGCTGATCGCCGACGCCTACGTCGATCCCGCATTCGGCTCCGGATGCGTGAAGATCACGCCTGCGCATGACTTCAACGATTATGAGATCGGACTGCGCCACAACCTGCCGCAGATCAATATCTTCACTCCCGCGGCGACACTCAACGAGAACGTGCCGCCGCGCTTTCGCGGCCTCGACCGCGTCGTCGCACGCGAGCGTGTTGTCGCAGAGCTCAAGGCTGCGGGGCTTCTCGAGCGCATCGAGAAGCATCGGCTGATGATTCCACGCGGTGACCGCAGCGGCGCCGTCCTCGAACCGTACCTGACAGATCAGTGGTACGTGAAGATCGCGCCGCTTGCTGCGCCGGCGATCAGCGCCGTCGAGGACGGGCGCACGCGGTTCATGCCGGAGAACTGGGCGAAGACGTACTTCGAGTGGATGCGCAACATCAAGGACTGGTGCGTGAGCCGGCAGCTGTGGTGGGGGCACCGCATTCCGGCGTGGTACGACGCTGCCGGAAAGATCTATGTCGGCAGAAGCGAGGAGGAGGTGCGCGCCAAGCACACCCTGGCCGCAACACTGCCGCTGCGCCAGGATGAAGACGTTCTGGACACCTGGTTTTCCTCGGCCCTCTGGCCCTTCTCGACGCTCGGCTGGCCTGAGAAAACGCCGCAGCTGGCGAAGTTCTATCCGACGAACGTCCTCGTCACCGGCTTCGACATCATCTTTTTCTGGGTCGCGCGGATGCTCATGATGGGCCTGAAGTTCATGGACGATGTGCCGTTTCGCGACGTCTATATCACGGGCCTGGTGCTCGATGAGCACGGCGAGAAGATGTCGAAATCCAAGGGCAATGTCATCGATCCGCTCGACATCATTGACGGCATCGATCTGGAGTCGCTTGTCGCCAAGCGCACGCGCGGGCTCATGCAGCCGCAGCTCGCGCCCGAGATAGAGAAGGCGACGCGCAAAGCCTATCCCGAGGGCATTACCGCTCATGGGACCGACGCACTGCGCTTCACTTTCGCAGCGCTTGCTTCCGCGAATCGCGACATCCGCTTTGACCTGCAACGCGTGGGCGGGTACCGCAATTTCTGCAACAAGCTTTGGAACGCCGCCCGCTTCGTGACGCTCATGGTCCCGGCCGGTGAGATTTCGAGCGCGGCATTTTGCGAACTTTCGGTTGCTGACCGCTGGATCCGGGCGCGCTTTGGCCGGCGCCTCGCCGAGGTGGAAAGCGCGCTTGCGAACTACCGCTTCGACTTCGCAGCCGCTGCGCTCTACGAATTCACCTGGGATGAGTTCTGCTCGTGGTACCTGGAGCTCACGAAGCCCGTTCTGCAGTCGGACAGCACTTCCCAAGCGGCGAAGCTCGGGACCCGCCAGACGCTCGCGCAGATCCTCGAAGCACTGCAGCGCGCGCTGCATCCGCTGATGCCGTTCATCACCGAAGAGATCTGGCAGAAAACGGCGGCGCTCGCCGGCCGCGGCGGCGCAACCATCATGCTCGAACCGTATCCGCACGCCGCCGACTATCCCGCCGATCCGGAGGCTGAGGCCGAAATCGCATGGCTGCAGAGTTTCATTCTCGCGGTGCGGCAGATTCGCGGCGAGATGGACATCAACCCGGCCAAGCGCATTCCCGTGCTGGTGAAAGAGCCCTCGACGAACGATCGGGCCAGCATCGAGCGGCACCGCACCTATCTTGAGCGCCTGGCGGGCATTGAAAGAATTGCCGTGCTGGAGCGCGGGGTCGCCGCGCCACAGGCGGCGACCGCGATGGTGGGGGAGCTCACGATTCTCGTACCGATGGCGAATCTGATCGACGCAGCCGCCGAGTCTGAGCGTCTCGGCAAGCGCCTGGCGAAGACGCGCCAGGATCTGGATAAGACGCGCGCGCAGCTCGGCAACGAGAACTTTATCGGTAACGCACCCGCGGCGGTCGTCGGCGCACTGCGCGAACGCGCCGCGGAGCTTGAACGCACCGCGGTCGGGCTCGAAGCGCAGCTGCAGCGAGTGCGCGCTCTGCAAAGTGCATGATGGAGCCGGATCGCGCCACACTGCAGCGGGCACTTGCGGCACTCGAGACCGTTATTCTCGGCAAGAGTGGCCAGGTGCGCCTGTGTCTCGCCTGTCTCCTCGCCCGCGGTCATCTGCTCATCGAAGATGTGCCGGGCGTCGGCAAGACCACTCTTGCACACGCGCTCGCGCACGTGCTCGGACTCGCGTGGCAGCGCGTGCAGTTCACGAGCGATCTGCTGCCGGCCGACGTCATCGGCGTCTCAGTGTTTGAACGCAGCAGTCAGCTCTTTGAATTCCGCAAGGGCCCGATCTTCACGCAACTGCTGCTCGCGGACGAGATCAACCGCGCAAGTCCGCGCACCCAGAGCGCACTCCTCGAAGCGATGGAGGAGCGCCAGGTGAGCGCGGATCTCACGACCTACTCTTTGCCGGAGCCCTTCTTTGTCGTCGCGACGCAGAACCCGCACGATGAGGTCGGAACCTTTGCGCTGCCCGAATCACAGCTCGACCGCTTCCTTATGTGCGTGACGCTCGGCTATCCCGACACCGACCACGAGCGCGAACTGCTGAAAAGCGGCTCGCGGCGCGAGCTGCTCCCCAAGATTGCCCCCGCCCTCAATGCCGCGGCGCTGCTGCGCATTCAGGCGGCGGTGCGCGAAGTGCACGTCGCCGACGCGCTCCTCAATTACACGCTCGCTCTCATCGCACGCACGCGCGCGCGCGCCGATCTGAAGCTCGGCCTATCGCCGCGAGCCGGACAGGGGCTCATCCGCGCATCGCAGGCGTGGGCCTACATGCAAAACCGCGTCGCGGTTATGCCGGAGGATGTGCAGGCGGTGCTGCCCGCAGTGGTCGCACACCGGCTTGAGCGGCGCGAGGGGTTCGACATGCGCTCGGGCAGCGCACTGACGGACGAGATCCTGAAAGCGGTTCCGGTGCCGCTGTAGCGACCGCCTTGCAGCGCTTCCTCCGCGCACGCATTGCAAGCTGGGCAAGACGACGTCAGGGCGCGGACGTCCTGCCCGTCACCATGCATTATCGGCGCATCTACATCCTGCCGACGCGCGCAGGCTGGGGTTTCGCGTGCCTTTTGTTCTGCATGTTCGTAGCCGGACTCAACTACAGCAACAGCACGGCTCTCTTTCTGACCTTCTGGCTTGTTGGGTTTGCTCTCGTCGGGCTGCACCTGTGCCATCGCAATCTCCTCGGGATCGCCCTGCAGGGTGCGACCGCGGTCCCTGCGTTCGCAGGCGACGCGGGTCGCCTGGAACTCACTTTGGAAAATCCCGCGCCGCTCATGCGGCTGCGCATCGAGGCCGATCTGCCTGGTGTTGCGCCGAGCGTTACCGACATCGCCGCGCGCGGCGCCGCGCGCCTGAGCGTCGCAGTCCCCACCACAGTGCGCGGCCGCATTCTGATTGACGGCCTGCGCCTGACGACAGCGCTGCCTTTTGGTCTGTTTCGCGCGTGGACCTGGGTCTATCTGCCGGTCGAGCTCGTTGTGTATCCGCGCGCGCGCGGCTCCTTGCCGCTGCCGACGGTGGCCGGCGTGGCGCGAGGAGCGCGGATGCGCGGCGGCTCGGGCGGGGATGAGTGGCTCGGCCTGCGCGCCTTTCGCGACGGGGACTCTCCGCGTCAGGTCGCATGGAAGGCGTACGCGCGTGGTGCGCCGCTACTCGTGAAGGAATATTGCGCGGCGGCGGCGCCCGAGAGGTATTTTGATTTCGAGCGCCTGCCGAATCTCGACACCGAGCGGCGGCTCGAGCAACTCGCCGCCTGGATTGTCGATGCGGAGAACCGCGGCGAGCGCTACGCGTTGACTCTGCCCGGCGCCAGGCTCGCGCTCGATCGCGGCACCCAGCACCGCCATAGGTGCCTGCGCGCCCTCGCCCTCCATGGATTAGCGCCTGCGCGCCATGCCACTGCCGTCACACGCTGAGCGCGACCGGCTGCGACCGCTCCTGTGGGCCACCGCAGCATTCGCCGCAGGTGCGCTCCTGAATGTGGACCGTATCCCGCTGTGGGCGACGGCGGTCCTCATCGCCTGCGCGGCCTGGCGGCTCAGCGTTGCGGCACACAAACTGCCGGCGCTCCCCAAGTTCGCGCAGCTCATCCTGACCTTCGTTCTCGTCGCCTGCGTGGTCGCCACGTTTCATACGTTGAACGGCCTTCCGGCCGGCACCGTGCTCCTCGTCGTCATGGGCTCAATCAAGCTCCTGGAGACGAGCACCCGGCGCGACCGCTTCATTGTGATTGGCGCGGCCTTCTTTTTGCTCTTCGCGGCGTGCCTTGACCGGCAGACGCTCGCGCGCCTGCCGCTCTACCTGGGCGAAGCCGGCCTGTGCTGCACCGCGCTCATCGTCTCGGCGTATGGGGGCGAGGGCTTAAGCTTCCGCTTCGCGGGCAAGCTTGCGGCCCGCAGCTTGCTGCTCGCCCTGCCGCTCGCGATCGTCTTCTTTTTGTTTTTTCCGCGCCTGCCTGGTGGCTTCTGGGCATTGCCCGCGCGCGATGCTGCCGTCACCGGCCTTGGCGATAGCATGAGCCCCGGCAGCATCTCCGAGCTCACCGCCTCGTACGAGCCGGCGTTTCGCGTGCGTTTCGCAGGCGCCATTCCCCCGCCACAGGAGCGCTACTGGCGCGGCCCGGTGCTGCACGACTTCGACGGCTACACCTGGCGCCACGGCGCGGGCCAGGCGTACCAGCAGGCGGCGCTGCACTATCTTGGAGAGCCGTTTCGCTACTCCGTCACCCTGGTACCCAGTGCCAATCGCTGGTGGTTCGCTCTCGACACCGTGGTCGGATCACCCGACAAACGTGTGTTCTTCAGCTACGACTACGATCTCGTCGCACGCGAGCCCGTCACGCAACCGACGACCTACGATGCTCTCTCCTACACGCACACCGAATCGTCCGAGCCGCTGTCAAATGCTGCGCGTCGGATGGAGAGCGCGCTGCCGCCGGAGCGCAATCCGCGCACGCGCGAACTTGCGGCACGCCTGCGTGCGCAGGCGCCCGCGGATCGGGACTTCGTGCGTGCGGCGATCGAGTTCCTGCGCAGCGGCGGCTTTCAGTACTCCCTCACGCCGCCGAAGCTCGACTTCGATTCCGTGGATGATTTTCTATTCCGCACACGCGAGGGCTTCTGCGGACACTACGCCTCCGCCTTCGTCGCGCTGATGCGCGCGGGCGGCGTCCCCGCCCGAGTCGTGACCGGTTACCAGGGCGGCGAATGGAATCCCATCGGCGGTTACTTTCTGATCCGTCAATCCGATGCGCACGCCTGGGCCGAAGTATGGATTGATGGGCGTGGCTGGCAGCGCATCGATCCGACCGCCATCGTCGCGCCTGAGCGCCTGCGCCGCGGCATACTCGATATCCTGCCGGACGCCGTCTCGGGCGGCGCTCGACTGCTGTATTCAACGCCGTTCCTCGCGCGACTGATGCAGGGCTGGGATGCCCTGAACACCGCGTGGAATGAGCGCATCGTAAAGTTCGACGTCAACACGCAGTTCGGAATCCTCGAGCATCTGGGCGTACATTCGGGCGACTGGACCGCGCTCATCGCGGCGCTCGGCACCGGCCTCGTCGGCTGGCTCGGATGGATCGCCTGGCACATCGGACGATCGGCGGGCCCCCGACCGGCCGATCGTCTGGCACGCGCCTACGCACGGCTGTGCAGAAAGCTTGCGCACGCGGGCATAGCGCGCGACGCCGACGAAGGACCGCTCGCCTATGCCGCGCGGATCGGCCGCAGCCGCCCGGATCTTATGGCGCGCGCGCAGCCGCTACTCGCGCGCTACGCGCAGCTGCGTTACGGGCCGGTGAGCGGCCAGGTCGCGGCGATCGCGACCGCCGCCTTCGAGCGCATGGTGCTGCGCTGGCACGTTGCACGACGGCCGCCCAGGGTGCAATCGCGGCAAGACAAGTCGGTTTGAAGAGCTGCGCTGCGAGAGCCGTGCCCTTCCAGAAGCAGTACAATCGCCATCCAGGCCGATAGAAAATGAACCGGGAGGATCTCAACATGTTCACAAGAATTGGTACCTTCGTATTGGTGATTTCCTTTGCCGTCGTCGCAAGTGCGCAGACCGGCGGCAATTCGTCCACGAGCGCGGCGGCGCCAGCTGCGGCTTCGGGCAATGCTCCTCCTGGAATGAATAGCGCCGGTGAAGTCGTCGATGCCTCCAAGGTCGAGGCCGGACACGGTCAGAAGGTCAAGGGCATCAATGACTACGAGGGCGAGATCACCGGCATACCTGCGCCAAATAGCAAGTTCACGCAGCTGCAGATCGGCATGGGCATGAAGCAGGTGACCGACATTGCCGGGCCGCCAACCGATCAGGGCGCGTACATCACGGGCAAGGCTTTTATACCGTTCTATTTTGGCAGCGATCGGCATCGCTATGAACTCATCTACAAAGGCGAGGGCCGGCTGATCTTTGCCGGCGGCTCCTTCGGCAACTTCAATAGCGGCAATCTCATCTGGATCATCCACTGCGCGACGGAGCCCGGTTACCGCTAGGCACGCAGGGACGACCAGGCCGCCCCGGAGCACGGGCGCCTTCGGTACTGATCAGGTCGCCTGATATTCGCGCGTCGGCGAGAAGGTAAGCTCCGGCCAGCGCTCGACCGTCAGCTCCAGATTGACGCGCGACGGGGCGAGATACACGAGCGCACCGGTGTGATCGATTGCGAGGTTGTCGTGCGCCTTGGCGCGAAACTCCTCGAGTTTGCGCGCGTCATCCCCGCTGATCCAGCGCGCGGTGTGGACATTGATCATGTCAAACACGCACTGCACCGCATACTCATCCTGCAGGCGAAACGCCACGACCTCGAACTGCAGCGGGCCGACCGCACCTAGGATGAGATCATTGTTGCGCAGCGGCCTGAAGAGCTGCGTTGCCCCCTCCTCGCACAGTTGCACGAGGCCCTTGGCGAGTGCCTTCATGCGCAGCGGGTCCTTCAGCACGGCGCGGCGGAAGAGCTCGGGTGCGAAGTTGGGAATGCCGGTGAAGCTGAGGTGCTCACCGGCGCTGAAGGTATCGCCGATATTGATGGTGCCGTGATTGTGCAGGCCGATGATGTCGCCGGCATAGGCTTCCTTCGCCTGCACGCGATCCGCGGCCATGAACGTCAGCGCATCCGCCACGCGCACCTCCTTATCAAGGCGCACATGGTGCAGGCGCATGCCGCGCTGGTATTGACCCGAGCACAGGCGCATGAAGGCGATGCGATCGCGGTGCCCGGGATCCATATTCGCCTGGATCTTGAAGACGAACCCGGTCAGTGCTTCCTCCAGAGGATCAACGGTGCGTGCGGTAGTTTCGCGTGCGAGCGGGCCCGGCGCGTGCTCGGTAAATGAGGCAAGCAGTTCCTCGACGCCGAAATTATTGATGGCGGAGCCAAAGAACACGGGCGTCTGGCGGCCAGCGCGGTAGGCGTCGATATCCCAGGCCTGGGTTGCCCCCTTGACGAGTTCGATCTCGGCGAGGAATTCGTCGGCGTGAGTGCCCAAAAACTCGTGGGCGGCGGGGCTTGCGAGGCCGTCGATCCTGCGATTCTCGCCCATCCGGCCGCGCTCGCCCGCCGCGTAGGCGTAGATGCGATCCTCGAGCAGATGATAGATGCCCTTCAACTCGCGCCCCATGCCGATGGGCCAGGTCACCGGCGCGGTCGCGATTTTGAGTACTCTTTCGATCTCGTCCAAAAGCTCGATGGGCGGGCGGCCGTCGCGATCGAGCTTGTTGATGAAGGTCATGATCGGCGTAGCGCGCATGCGGCACACCTCCATCAATTTGATGGTGCGCTGCTCGACACCTTTGGCGCAGTCGATGACCATGAGCGCGGAGTCGACTGCCGTCAGTGTGCGGTAGGTGTCCTCCGAGAAATCCTCGTGGCCCGGTGTGTCGAGAAGATTGACGATGCAGCCGTCGTAGGGAAACTGCATGACGGACGAGGTGACCGAGATGCCGCGCTGCTGCTCGAGGCGCATCCAGTCGGATGTCGCGTGGCGCGCAGCCTTGCGGCCCTTCACCGTACCCGCCATTTGAATGGCGCCTCCAAAGAGCAGGAGCTTCTCGGTGAGGGTCGTCTTGCCGGCGTCCGGATGCGAGATGATCGCAAAAGTCCGTCGCCGACGGATTTCGGCCGCAAGATCGCTCATGGCTTCTGAAGTCAGTCGTTGCCGGCGCGGCGGCTGTGCAACGCGAGCTTGAAGACTGCTGCATCCTCGCGGCCATCCGGCGCCTGGTAGTAGCCGCGCCGGGTACCGATGTGCTCGAACTTAAACGCCTGATAGAGGCGAATGGCCGCGGTGTTCGATGGCCGCACTTCAAGATAGGCCATGTCCACCGCCGCCGCGGCGGCGCGCTGCAGCAGGTCCTCGAGGAGGAGCGTGCCAATACCGCGGCAGCGCAGCTCCGGCTGGACGCACAGGTTCAGCACATGGGCCTCCCCTGCGCCGGTGCTCACTATGCCGTATCCGGCCACACCGTCGAGGTGGGCGGCGACACGGCACACATAGCCCACTCGCAGGCAATCGCGGAAGATGTTTTCGCTCCACGGGAAACGGTACGAGGCAACCTCAATGGCGACCACCGCCGGCACATCGGCCTCCGTCATGGCGCGGATATCTAATTCGGGCAGCGGTGCAAAATGCTCCGGAGCGGTTGCCATTAGCTTCCTGACGCGAAAGTGTTCCTGAAGAAGTCCCGCGCGAACTTCAAATCCTCCCAGGCCTTGCGCTTCTCAGCGGGACTGCGCAGCAGATAGGCCGGATGATACGTGACGATGAGCGCGGTGGAGAGTGGCCCGAAGCGGTGCACGCGGCCGCGCAGCCTTCCCAGCGGCACATCGGTTGCGAGCAGGTTCTGCGCGGCGATCCGGCCGACCGCCAGAATGAGCTTCGGCTTGATCGCAGCGATCTGCCGCATGAGATAGGGCAGACAGGCGGCGACTTCCTCGGGCTTCGGATCGCGATTTCCCGGCGGCCGGCATTTGAGCATGTTGGCGACAAATACATTCTCCTCGCGCGACAGACCGATCGCCTGCAGCATCGCATCCAGAAGCTTGCCCGCCGCGCCGACGAACGGCCTGCCCTGCCGGTCCTCCTCAGCGCCGGGCGCTTCGCCAATCACGAGCCAATCGGCGTGCGGATTGCCGACGCCGAACACCGTGCGCGTGCGGGTCGCCGCGAGACCGCATTTGACGCAGCCCGACACTTCCGCCTGCAGCGGCAGCCAATCAGGGCTCGGCGCTGCAGCCGGTGCGCTGCGAGCTTGCCCGGGCACTGCCTTGCGCGCCGCGCGCGGCACCCAGGTGTCGATGCCGAGTGCGTCGAGATATTGCAGACGGCTGCCGACGCGCATCACACGGCTCCGGGCGCCGGACCCGTGCGGTTCTTACGCCGGATGCGCCGCCCCACCCACAACAGTGGCGCTGACAGCGCGTAGGTTGAGAATATTGACAGCAGCATGGTCGCGGGGTCCGCCGCGATCAGCACGAAAAAGAGCGGCACGATCAGCATGTAGGCGAACTTGATGCGCCGATCCAGATTGAACTGCTTGAAGCTCGGATAGCTGAAGCTGCTGACCATGAGGGCGCCGGCGGAGGCGGTGATGACAAATGCCGCGATGAGCCCCGGCAGACCCGGCTCGTGCCAGCCGCTCGAGAACCAGATGAATGCCGCAACGACCGCGGCGCCTGAGGGGCTCGGCAGTCCCTCGAAGTAGCGCTTGTCGGCTCCCGCGGAACGCGCATTGAAGCGCGCCAGACGCAATGCCACCGCGACGGCATAAAAGAAGGCGGCGAGCCAGCCGAAGCGGCCCCAGGCGCGCCCGTACTCTGCAATGCGCACGACGCCCCATTGGTAGGCGACGATCGCCGGCGCCACCCCGAAAGCCACCATGTCGGCGAGACTGTCGTACTCCTTGCCAAAGGTGCTCTCGGTATGGGTCGCGCGCGCGATGCGTCCATCGAGAGTATCGAACAGCATCGCCACGAATACGGCGATGCCGGCCGGTGCAAAGTTCTTGTCGATGGCGGCGACGATGGCGTAGAAGCCAGAGAACAGGCAGCCGGTCGTCAGCAGGTTTGGCAGCAGATAGATGCCCTTCCTGCGCGGTCGTACGATGACGATTTCGCTGTCGCTATGCTCTTCCATCGCCTGGCGCTTCGCTCTCCTTGGGGAGGGCGCATATTAACAGCAGCGCTCCTGTTAAGATTCCGGCTCCGTGGATTGGCTGCCGCGCATCGATGAGACTGTCCCAGTACCCGATCAACACCCTGAAGGAGACCCCCGCCGAGGCCGACATCGTCAGCCACCAGCTCATGCTGCGTGCCGGGCTCATCCGGCGCCTTGGAATCGGGCTCTACACCTGGCTGCCGATGGGCCTGCGCACCTTGCAGAAGGTTGAGGCGATAGTGCGCGAGGAGATGAACCGGGCGGGCGCGCTCGAAGTGGTCATGCCCGCCATTCATCCGGCGGAGCTGTGGCAGGAGTCGGGCCGCTGGCAGAAGTACGGTTTGGATCTGCTGCGCCTCAAGGACCGCCATCAGCGCGACTACTGTGTCGCGCCAACGCACGAGGAAGTCATCACCGACATCGCGCGGCGCGAGATCAAGAGCTACCGGCAGCTGCCCGTCAACTTCTATCAGATCCAGACCAAGTTCCGCGACGAGATCCGCCCGCGCTTCGGAGTGATGCGCGCGCGCGAGTTCATCATGAAGGACGCCTATTCGTTCCACGTCGATGAGGCCTCGCTCGCGCAAGGCTATCGCGCCATGTTCGACGCCTACACGCGTATCTTCACGCGCATGGATCTCACCTTTCGCTGCGTGCAGGCGGACTCCGGCGCCATCGGCGGCAAGACCTCTCACGAGTTCCAGGTGCTGGCCGAGTCGGGCGAGGATGCCATTGCCATCTCGGACGCCGATGACTATGCGGCAAACCTCGAGCTTGCCGTCGCAGTCGCTCCCGCGCGGCCCCGCGCGCCCGGAGTCGAAAGCCTGTGCAAGGTTGCAACCCCCGGCGTGCGCACCATCGCGGACCTCACGCGCTTTTTGAAGATCGACGCGGCGCGCTGCCTGAAGACGCTCATTGTCGAAGGCGAGAACGACACGCTCGTCGCCCTGGCGCTGCGTGGCGACCACGATCTGAACGCCGTGAAAGCACAGAAGCTCCCCGGCGTCGCAAGCCCGCTGCGCATGGCAAGCGCCGAACGCATCCTCGCGGTTGCGGGAACCGAGCCCGGCTCCATCGGCCCGGTGGGTTGGACGCAGCGACTGTATGCAGATCACAGCGCGCTCGCCCTCTCTGATTTCGTATGCGGCGCGAATGCAAAGGACGCTCATTTCACGGGCGTCAACTGGGAACGCGACGTCAAGGATGCCAGCGCCGCCGATTTGAGAAATGTCGTCGCGGGGGACCCGAGCCCCTCGGGCCGCGGCATGCTCAAAATCGTGCGCGGCATCGAGGTCGGACACATTTTTCAGCTGGGCCAGCTGTACAGCAAGGCGCTCAAGGCCACAGTCCTTGATGAAGACGGCGACAGTGTGACGCCGTACATGGGTTGCTACGGGATTGGCGTGACGCGGGTCGTGGCCGCCGCCATTGAACAGAATCACGATGAGCGCGGCATCATCTGGCCCGAGCCCATCGCGCCATTTCAAGTGGTTCTGGTGGCACTCAGTTCGCAGAAGTCTGACCGTGTGCGGGAGGTTTCCGATCGTCTCTACGGCGAGCTTTGCGCCAGCGGCATCGAAGTGCTCTATGACGACCGTGATGCCCGTGCCGGGGTCAAATTTGCGGACGCGGAGCTCTTGGGTATTCCGCACCGCGTGGTCGTGGGCGAGCGCGGGCTCGAGGCCGGCCGGCTCGAGTATCGCGGGCGGCGCGACAGCGCCAACCAGGATTTTGCCCTCAATGATGCAATCGCGTTCATTCGCGCGCGTCTGCGCAGTTAAAGCAGCGCTCGCTGTCTGTGTCCTCGGCAGTGCCGCGGCGCAGGCGGATCAGCAGCGCGATCCGGAATTGCGCGCCGTTATCGAGCGGGCGATTTCCCAGGCGGAGTGTTTCGCCGACCGCTACGACTCAGCCGTCTGGTACAAGATGATGGAGCCGAAGCTGCGCAAGCTCGTGCCGAGCGAGGCGGAGCGCATGGACATGCTCAAAGTCATCTATTGCGAGACGCACCGGCCGGGCGAGACGCGCCTGCCGGCGGGTCTGGTCATGGGTTTGATGGCGGTGGAGAGCGGCTTCAATCGCTACGCCGTCTCCTCGGCGGGTGCCGTCGGGCTCATGCAGGTCATGCCGTTCTGGCCGGAGCGCCTGGGGATGCGCCGCTACGAGCTCACCCATATCGAGCCCAATATCCACATGGGCTGCGCCATTCTGCGGTTCTATTTGAAGTACGAGCGCAATGACGTCGCCCGCGCGCTCGCGCGCTACAACGGCAGTGTGGGTCACCGCGACTACCCCGACCTCGTCATCAGTCAATGGTCGAGGTGGAATGGCGCCGACGATTTGGGAGTCACCAAGGATGCGCCGCGGGCGCCGGCTGCAACGACCGAGATCATGCGCACGACACCCTCACGCCGCGAGTCCGCCCCGCCCTCATAAGTGCCGTCGGGCTTGCGCATGATGCCATGCAGGCCCGAGCCTTCCGCGTGTCCCGTGTCGAGCACAATGCCGCGATCGCGCAGCCCGGCCAGCACTTCGGGTGAAAACCGGCCGAGCTCGCCCATGAAGTCATTGCCATGAGCGATCAGGTTCGGCAGCTCAATCGCCGCCTGCATCGAGTCTTTCCAGGCGAGAATGCCGACCACCGTCTTGGCGTTGTATTCCAGGATCGAGGAGCCACCCGGCGAGCCGAGTGCCGCGACGAAGTGCCCATCGTGATCAAGAACAATGATCGGCGCCATGGAGGAGCGCGGCCGCTTGCCGCCCTGGACCGCATTGGCGACGGCACCGTGCTCGTCCATGGGCGCGTAGGAGAAGTCGGTGAGCTGATTGTTGAGGACGAAACCATCAACGGTGCGCCCGGAGCCGAATACCGACTCGACGGTTGTTGTCATCGTGGCGACATTGCCGTCGGCATCCATGACGACGAAGTGACTCGTGCCGGCTGCTTCGCGCGTTGCGTCCGGCGCGCGGACAACGGCGGCAAACGTGCCGGGCGGCGGTGCAGGACCGGCGCGCTCGCCGATGAGGCGCGCGCGCTCGGCGAGGTAGCCGGGATCGAGCAGTTTCTCGACCGGCACGGGGATGAACGCCGGATCCGCGACATAGCGGTCGCGATCGGCGTACATGAGGCGGCTCGCCTGCGCGAACAGGAACCACGCCTGCGGATCGGTGGGGCCGCGCTGCGCGATATCGGTGTGATCGAGCATGGTGAGAAGCTCGAGCAGTGACACGCCGCTCGACGGCGGCGGCGGCACACACACGGAGTATCCCCGGTAGGGCCTGCAGAGCGGCTTCTCCCAATCGGCATGATAGGAGGAAAGATCCTTGAGCGTCATCGTGCCGGGCAGCGGCTCCGCGTGTGTGCGCTTCACGATTTCGGCGGCGATTGTGCCGGCATACAAGGCGCGCGGCCCCTCGGCCGCGAGCCGACGCAGAGTTGCGGCATACTCGCGATTGCGGAACACGTCGCCCTCGCGCAGCGC
>Ga0302324_100001991_pt1 | contig 48433 bp, 48 predicted proteins | sample Palsa_T0_1_FD_201949 | JGI IMG/M metagenome (GOLD analysis project Ga0302324, IMG submission 201949) | Peat permafrost microbial communities from Stordalen Mire near Abisko, Sweden - Palsa_T0_1 | ecosystem: Environmental > Terrestrial > Soil > Palsa > Peat permafrost | place: Sweden: Abisko...
TACGCGGCGGGCGATCTTGTGGGCATGGCGGACTTTCCGCACGTCACCCGCGCGCTGGCGACGTTTCTGGCGCGTCCGGCCATCGTCAGGGCCATCGCGATACCAGCGCCGAGCGACCCTTAGGGGCCGCCGACGATTATTCGCCCGTCGTGTCCTTCAATGAGATACCGAGCAGCCCGCGCGGCGTGACGCCGACGAGGAGCTGATGGTTGGGGCCCTCGGGCAGGCGCATGAACGGCAGTCCGTCTTTGGCGAGGATCTTGGCGCGCCGCTTCCACTCCGGGTCTTCGTTGAACCTGAGCGTGATCTGATGCTGAAACTCTGAACTTTCACTTGTGGGCGGCGCTCGACTCGCGGCGAGCGATTCGTACAGGCGACCCTTGATCGTGCTCGGCTGCGTCGTCTGGCGCAGAGCGCTCTCGAACGCCACCCGGCAGCTGGGACTGCGCGCCACCCCGACACACAGATCCACGTGCGCCTGCATATGCTGCTGCATGGCTGCCCGCAGCTTCGAGGTGACGGCCTGCGCCTGCTGCAGCTGCGCAAGTGTGCCCGCGCAGGCGTTGGCCATCCATGGGCCGGGAGCAAATAGCAGCGCGACTACCATGGCTGCACCGAGCCTGTGCCGCGCCTGCAAATTTCTCCCTATTCTTAACATGGGGAGATAGTGAGCGCACCAGCGCGGAGCGTCAGTCGGTTAGCGCACAACCGAGGCGGGATTAATACCGTTTTGTAGTGTCGGACAAATCCGACGCGGGACTTGACCTATGCCGTAAGCCCTTGACTTAAGAGGGACTCAACTTCACTGATATGGGCCACCGCGCGGAGCGGTGCGGGCAGATTCAGAAATCGAATACTGCGACTTTGACGCTTCGAAAGTGCAAGCCAATCGAGGAGCACGGCAAGTCCAGCGCTGTCCGAAGCGGTCACACCCGCGCAGTCGACCGCAAGAGAAGCGCCGCCACTCGCCGCAAGGAGGCGGATTGCTGCCGCCCGCACACGCCGCGCGGTCGCAAAAGTCAGGGCGCCACGCACCTGAACATTGCCCGAACCCAGGTCCACGACCTCCACCGTATCGCGCTCGCTCGCGGCCACCGGCTCAACTCTTGCCCGTCGGCTTACCGCCGCTTTCCATACGGGTGATCACTTCGTCGAGTCCCTTCTGATCAATCTCCGAGCCAAAGTCCTCGCGAAAGCTCTTGACGTAGCTGATGCCGTCAATCACCACGTCCCAAGCCTTCCAGCCGTCAGGCCCGCGCCGCATGCTGTAGTTGACGGGCACCGTGCTGCCGTTGTCGCGCTTCACTTCCGTGCGCACCGTGGTGCGATCGGCATTCGCCTCCATTTTGGTCGGGAACACTTTCAGGCGATCGCCGGTAAAGTCGACCAGCGATTTGCCATAGTTGGCCTCCATCGAATGGTAGAACGCGGTGATGAAACGCTTGCGCTGCTCCGGCGTCGCGTCGCGCCAATGGGCGCCCAGCACTAGCTTTGCCGCGTATTCCGTATCGAAATGCGGCAGCAGGTCTTTCTCGACGAGCGCGTCGACTTTCGACGGATCCTTGCGATATTCGGCGCGGTTGGCGTCGAGATCCTTGAGCATGCTGCGCGCGGCGCCCTCGAGAATCTGCGCTGGATCGGTCGAGTTCGCGTCCTGCGCGCTCGCGAGGCCGGCGACAACCAAACTACCCATCACTGCGATCAGAAACTTCATTTCTTTGACTCCTCGCCCTTGCTCGCATAGCCGGCAAAGAACTTGTTGATCAGATTCTCGAGTACGATCGCGGACTGCGTCTGCTCGATTTCACTACCATTTTTCAGATAGGTTTCGGACCCGCCGGCGCTGATGCCCACGTATTTGCCGCCGAGGAGCCCCTGCGTCTGGATGCTCGCGAAGCTGTCGTCGGGTATCTGATCGAACTGCGGATCCAGGCGCATGGTGACGACCGCCTTATAGTCCTTGGGATTGAAGCGGATGAGCTGCACCACGCCGATACGCACGCCCGCCATGCTCACGGGCGAGCCGGTCTTAAGATCCCCGACGTTCTCGAAGCTTGCGCTCACCGTGTAGCCCTTGCGGTAGCCGGTCAGCCTCAGGCCGTTGGCGGGCAGCTGCGTCGTCAGAAACAGCAAGGCTGCGAAGCCGAGCAAAACAAACAGGCCGGTTCCGATTTCGAGCGCTCGATTGTTGTCACGCATGAAAATTCCTCTCAAATGAAGCAGGCGGTCAGCACATAGTCGAGCAGCAGAATGAGCACCGATGAGGCCACCACGGTGCGCGTCGTCGCAAGGCCGACGCCGGCGGCGGTGGGCTCCGCATGGTAACCCTCGTACACCGCGATCAGGCTGCAGGCGAGCCCAAAGACCGAACTTTTGACCACGCCCTCCACCACATCCTTAAGACCCACGTTACTCTGCATCTGCGACCAGAATGCGCCGCGATCGACCCCCATCAGCTTGACGCCCACGAGCTGCGCGCCAAAGAGGCCAATGATGCTGAACACCGCCCCGAGGAGCGGCATCGCCACGACGCCGCCCAAAAAGCGCGGCGCGGCCACGTAGCGCAGCGGATCGACCGCCATCATCTTCATCGCCGTCAACTGATCGGTCGCGCGCATGAGGCCGATTTCCGAGGTGAGCGACGTGCCCGCCCTGCCGGCGAAGAGTAGCGCCGTGATGACCGGGGCGAGTTCCTTCAGAAGCGCGAGCGCCGCTGCCGTGCCGAGCGCCTCCTCCGAGCCGAAGCGCTGCAGGAGATCAAATCCCTGCAGAGCGAGCACCATCCCGACGAACAGGCCGGAGAGCATGATGATGACTAAGGAGCGCGCGCCGGCGTTGTAGATCTGATTGACGATGAGCCGGGGACGTGCCAGTGCAGGGCCGCACTGTGCGAGCAAATGCCAGGCGAACACGCTGACTGCGCCCAGCTTGCGCAGTCTTTGAATGATAAAACCTTCCGGCAGCGCCGCGCTCATGGGTCCTCCACGGCAAGGAGCGCCTGATAATAGTCGGGCGCCGGATAATGAAACGGCACGGGACCCTCGGCGCTGCCTTCCATGAACTGCCGCACGACGGCGAGCGAGCTGTCGCGCAGATCCTGCGGCGTCCCCGTCGCGACCACCCGCCCGCCGGAGAGCAGGTAGCTGTCGTGGGCGATCATCGACAACTCCGGAACGTCGTGCGAGACGACGACACTCGTGATCCCGAGCGCCTCGTTCATCTGCCGGATAAGCCGCACGATCATGCCGCGAGAAATCGGGTCGAGGCCGACGAAGGGCTCATCGTAAATCAGTAGCTCCGGGTCCATCACGATGGCGCGCGCGAGCGCGACACGGCGTGCCATGCCGCCGGATAGTTCGGCCGGCGCCAGATCCGCCGCACCGCGCAAACCGACCGCCTGCAGTTTGGTCAAGACGAGCGTGCGCAGCAGCGGCTCGGGCAAGTCAGTATGTTCACGCAGCGGGAAGGCGACATTCTCAAAGACGTCGAGGTCGGTGAGGAGCGCGCCGTTCTGAAACAGCATGCCCATGCGCTTGCGCATGGCAAAAACTTGGGCCGCATTCAATGCGGCAAGGTCCCGGCCCCACACCTGAACCTGACCTCTGTCGGGGGCGATTTGCGCCGTCATCAGGCGCAACAGCGTCGTTTTGCCCGTGCCGCTTGGTCCCATGATTCCCGTGATGCGCCCGCGGCGCACGCTCAAGTCGAGACCATCGAACACGGGGTGCCCGTCGATGGCGTAGCTGACGCCACGTACGTCAATCACGACCTCGGCCCCGGAAGGCGCCGATGTTGTCGCGGCTTTAACGGAGCCTGTCACGCAGTCGCCGCGCGTGCCCCATCAGGCCGCCTGAGTTTCCATGGCGGGCGCGTAGGCGCCGGTCGTTGCCAGTCCGTTCAACTTCGCGCGCCGCAGCAGTTCCTTCTGCGCTGCGCCGATGTTGTTGCTTGCGCCGCTCCAGGCGGTCAGAGCCGTATCCTGCAGCGCACGGCCGTAGCTGAATGTCAGCGGCCAGGGCAGCGGGCCGAGACTATTCATGAGCGACAGGTGCTGCGTGGCTTCGGCCGGCGACTGTCCGCCCGAGAGGAACGCAATCCCTGCCACGGCCGGCGGCACGTGACGCTTAAGACAGCGAACGGTCGCCTGCGCCACCTGCTCGGGTGTTGCGCGTCCCGTCGCCTTTTTGCCCGAAATCACCATGTTGGGCTTCAGAATCATCCCTTCGAATGCAATGCGATGCTGAAAGAGCTGGCCAAACACCGCCTGCAGCACGCTCTCCGTGACTTCCTCGCAGCGCTCGAGGGAGTGCGCGCCGTCCATCAGTACCTCCGGCTCGACGATCGGAACAATGTTCTGCTCCTGGCAAAGCGCCGCATAGCGCGCGAGCGCATGCGCATTCGCTTTGATTGCAAAAGCGCTAGGGATCGCCGTGCCGATATCGATGACCGCACGCCATTTGGCAAAACGCGCGCCAAGCTTGCGATATTCGATCAGCCTTTCGCGCAATCCGTCCAGTCCCTCGGTGATGGTCTCACCCGCAAACTGTGCGAGCGGCTTTGCGCCGGTGTCGACCTTGATACCGGGGATAATTCCGTTTTTCTCGAGGTACACGGGGAACGGCACGCCATCGCGGGTTTTCTGGCGCAGGGTCTCCTCGTAGAGAATCACGCCACTGATCCAGGTGGCGGCGCCGGGTGCGGTAAACAGCATCTCCCGGTAGCTGCGGCGATGCTCTTCGGTCGATTCAAGCTTGATCCCCGCGAAGCGCTTGGTGATCGTGCCCGTGCTTTCATCCGCTGCGAGAATTCCCTTGTTCTTCACCACCATGGCACGCGCAATGCGTGCAAGTTCTCCGCCATCCATCATCCGCCCTCCTGATACCAAGCCCGAAAGAATACCAAATCGCACCCCCCGCAAGCCCGGCGGGGCCGAATAACTTGCCGGTTCCGGTGGGTTCCGCTTGGTGCTCTACAAAATTAGTACTAAAATAGTCCTAATGCATAAAAGCTCGGGCGCTAGCTTGGGCTTGAATCGCTTTGTGAGAGGCCCACCCATGCTACGTATCAGCCGGCTGACGGATTATGCGACGGTCATCCTCGGCGTCCTCGCGGCCGAACCCGAGCGCACGCACACGGCGACGGCTATTGCCGCGCGAACCCGCATCGGGGCGCCTACCGCGAGCAAGCTCCTAAAGCAGCTGCACGGCGCCAATCTCGTGACCTCGAGTCGCGGACTGCACGGGGGCTACCGGCTTGCGCGGCCGGCACAGCAGATCAGTGCCGCCGCCATTCTCGATGCGCTCGAAGGACCCCTTGCGCTCACCGATTGTGCGGCCGGCCACGGCCATTGCGGCATCGAGGAGACCTGCAGGGTCGGGCGCGGCTGGCAACGGTTGAATCTCGCCATTCGCCGCTCGTTGGCGGACGTCAGTCTCGCGCAGCTGGCCGGACTCGAGGCCGAGCCCGCCGCTTTCGCACAGCCTGGCCTCAAAGACGCGGATTTTGAACGCCCATGAGTGAAACCACGAGCGGACTTGAAGCGCTCCTCGAGCGCGGCTACCAGCACGGCTTCGTCACCGATATCGAATCGGACACCGTGCCGCCGGGCCTCGACGAGGACGTTGTGCGATTGATCTCGCGCAAGAAGGGTGAGCCCGAATTTCTGACGGCGTGGCGCCTGAAGGCGCTGCGGCATTGGTTCACGATGCGCGAGCCGCATTGGGCGCATGTCAAATTCGCGCCGATCAACTATCAGGGAATCTCCTACTATTCCGCGCCGAAGACCAAGAAGGACGGCCCGAAGAGCCTCGCGGAAGTGGATCCCAAGCTGCTTGAGACCTATGCGAAGCTCGGCGTGCCGCTGCATGAGCGCGCACGCCTCGCAGGCGTTGCCGTGGATGCCGTATTTGACAGCGTCTCCGTCGCGACGACCTTCAAGGAGCGCCTCGCGGCGGCGGGCGTCATTTTCTGCCCGTTTTCCGAGGCGGTGCGCACCCATCCGCATCTCATCGAGCAGTATCTGGGGTCCGTCGTTCCATTTACCGACAACTTCTACGCGGCGTTGAACTCCGCGGTGTTCTCCGACGGCTCTTTTGTATATGTGCCCAAGGGCGTGCGCTCGCCGATGGAGCTGTCCACGTACTTTCGCATCAACGCTCTCAATACCGGCCAGTTCGAGCGCACGCTCATCATCGCGGACGAGGGCTCGTACGTAAGCTACCTCGAAGGCTGCTCGGCGCCGATGCGCGATGAGAATCAGCTGCACGCCGCGGTGGTCGAGCTCATCACGCTCGATGACGCCTATATCAAATACTCCACCGTGCAGAACTGGTATCCCGGCGATGAAAATGGCGTCGGCGGCATCTACAACTTCGTCACCAAGCGCGGCGAGTGCCGCGGCAAGAACTCACACATCTCCTGGACGCAGGTCGAGACGGGCTCCGCCATCACCTGGAAATATCCGAGCTGCGTGCTGCGCGGCGCCGGCTCCATCGGCGAGTTCTACTCCGTTGCGACCGTGAACCATCATCAGCAGGCCGATACCGGCACCAAGATGATCCATATTGGCCCGCACACGCGCAGCACCATCGTCTCCAAGGGCATCTCCGCCGGGCACGGCCAGAACACTTATCGGGGCCTTGTGAAAATCCTGCCGAGCGCCCACGGCGCGCGCAATTTCACGCAGTGCGATTCACTCCTGATGGGGCCAGACTGCGGCGCGCACACTTTTCCGTATGTCGAGGCGAAGAATCCGACGGCGACCGTTGAGCACGAGGCCAGCACCTCGAAGATCAGCGACGATCAGCTCTTCTATTGCCAGCAGCGCGGCATCGCCACCGAAGATGCGGTGAACATGATCGTGAGCGGGTTCTGCAAGTCGGTGTTCAAGGAACTGCCGATGGAATTCGCCGTGGAAGCTCAGAATCTCCTGGCCGTGAGCCTGGAAGGTGCGGTTGGATGAGTGCGCTACTGGTAATCGACAACCTCAAAGTCGCGGTCGGCGATAAGCCCGTGCTGAACGGCGTCAACCTTGCGGTGCCGCTCGGCGAAGTGCACGCCATCATGGGTCCGAACGGCTCGGGCAAGAGCACGCTTGCGCACGTGCTCGCGGGCAGGCCCGGGTACACACTCACCGGCGGCAGCGTCATTTTTGACGGCCGCGACCTATTGAGCCTCGCTCCGGAGGAGCGCGCCCGCGCCGGGGTGTTTTTGGGCTTTCAGTACCCCGTCGAGATCCCGGGCGTGAATAACGTGTATCTGCTGAAGGCGGCCTTCAACGCCGTGCGTAAGCATCGCGGCCTGCCCGAAGTGGACGCCTTCGAGTTCCTGGGGCTGGTGCGCGAGAAGATGAAGTTCATGCGCATGGATGAGAGCTTTCTCGGCCGCGCCGTCAATGAAGGCTTCTCCGGCGGCGAGAAGAAGCGCAACGAGATCCTGCAGATGCTGATCCTCGAACCTAAGCTTGCGATTCTCGATGAGACCGATTCCGGACTCGACATCGATGCGTTGAAAATCGTCGCGCAGGGCGTCAACAGTGTGCGCGGCCCGGAGCGCTCGATTCTGCTCGTCACGCACTATCAGCGCATGCTCGACTACATAGTCCCCGACTGCGTGCACGTGCTCGTCAATGGCCGCATCGCGAAAAGCGGCGACCGCACGCTGGCGCTGGAACTCGAGCGCCGCGGCTACGAGTGGGTGAGCGAAGAGGCTGCCTGAAGGTTTCGATGAGTACTGCACTTGCCACACGCATCGCCGAGGAATATGCCGCCGCGTCGAGTGAGCTTCCCGTGCGGGTCGTGAGCGCCGCGCGCCGTGAGCTTGCGGTGAAGGCGCTCAACGCCCAGGGTTTGCCCGTCACGCGCGACGAAAACTGGAAATATGCAAATTTGCGGGCGCTGGAGCGCGTGCGCTTCGCACCCCCGAGTGTGCAGCCGGGCGGAACCGCTTCGGCAACGCCTTTGTCCGCGGCCGCCCTGCCCGCTCCCATCGCGGGCTACGAGCGGCACACGTACGTCGACGGCGTATTTTCCGCGGAGCTCTCGAGCGCGGCGCGCGCGGACGTCGCGGAATCCGCTCAAACGCGCGAGCGCGCACATTCGGGCGATGCGCGCTTCGCTCTCCTCAATGACGCCTTTGCCGACGACACCGCGCGCATCCGCGCGAGCGCAGGCGCTCTCGCCTGCGTCGAACTGCTGTTCGTCGCCTCTTCCGAAGCAGCACGCGCCTCCTCCTATCCGCGACTCGACGTCAAAGTATCCGCCGGCGCGCGCCTCAATCTCATCGAGCGCCACGTGAGCGTCGCGAGCGACGCCAACTTCGTCAACTCCGTAGCCGACATCGAGCTTGCAAGCGGCGCGTGCCTGACGCATTTTCGGGTACAGCAGCTGGGCGCACGCGCAACCTGGATCGACACCCTGAACGCCACCGTGGAGGCGGATGGCAGCTACCAGCAGCATTTGGTGCACCTGGGAGCGCTGGCCGCGCGTTCGACCTATCAAGTGCGCCTCGCGGGCGCACGCTCTGCCGCGCGTCTGCATGCGCTCGCCGCCGCCGACCAGCACCAAACGCACGATGCCTATGCACTCATCGAACATGCCGCCCCGCAAACGCTCAGCGAGCAGGTGTTTCGCGGCATCGCCGCCGGCCGTGCACGCGTCGCCTTCAACGGCAAAGTGACCGTGTGTGCAGGCGCGGCCGGCACGGACTCGCGCCAGTCGCTGCGCGGTCTGCTGGCAGGTCCCGAGGCGGAAATCGATGTGCGCCCGCAGCTTGAGATCCACACCGACGACGTGCGCTGCAGTCACGGCGCGACCGCCGGTAAACTCGACGACTCGGTGCTCTTCTATCTGCTCTCGCGTGGCCTTGATCCGGACACCGCGCAACAGCTTCTGAAGTGGGCGTTTCTTGCCGACGTCGTCGCCAAGATCGATATCCCGGATCTCAAGAGAAGCATCGAACGTGCGCTCGCGGGTCGCATTGACGTCGCAGCCGATTTGAAGGAACTGCTATGAATGTTGCCGCCGCCGCCAAGACGCCCGTCGAACAGCCCCTCGATGCCGAGAGCGTGCGCCGCGATTTCCCGATACTCGCGCGCAGCATCAACGGCAAACCGCTCGTGTATCTCGATAGCGCCGCGTCCGCGCAGCAGCCGCTGCCGGTGATGCGCGCGGTCGAGCGCTACGAGACGCATTCGCATGCCAACGTGCACCGCGGCGTGCACACCCTGAGCCAGGAAGCGACCGATGCTTTCGAGGGAGCGCGCGACCGCGTGCGCCGCTTCGTAAACGCATCCTCGGTGCGCGAAATCGTGTTCGTGCGCGGCACCACCGAAGCGATCAACCTGGTCGCGCAATCCTTCGTGCGGCCGCGCTTCGGTCCCGGAGACGAAATCCTCATCACCGCTCTGGAGCATCACGCCAATATCGTGCCCTGGCAGATCGTGTGCGAGCAGACCGGCTGCACGCTCAAGGTGGCGCCCATCGATCGCAAGGGCGAGCTCCTCTTTGATGCCTTCGTCTCCCTGCTCTCCCCGCGCACTCGGCTGGTCGCCATCGCGCACGTGTCGAATGCTCTTGGGACTGTGCTACCCGTGAAGCGCATGATCGCTGCCGCCCATGAACACGGCGCCCGCGTTCTTGTCGACGGGGCGCAGGCGGTGCCGCACTCGCGCGTCGACGTGCGCGCGCTTGACGTCGACTTCTATGCGTTCTCGAGTCACAAGCTCTACGGCCCTACGGGCATCGGTGTCCTCTACGGCCGCGAGGAGCTCCTGCAAGCCATGCCCCCGTGGCAGGGCGGCGGCGACATGATTCGCACCGTCACCTTCGAAAAAAGCACCTACAACGACCTGCCGTGGAAGTTTGAAGCGGGCACGCCGCACATTTCCGGTGCCGTCGGTCTCGGCGCCGCCATCGATTACGTCGAGGCGCTCGGGCTCGATGCCATCGCCGCGCATGAGCAGCGGCTGCTGCGGCTTGCGACGGCGCAATTGACCGCCATTCGCGGTGTACAGATCATCGGCACCGCGGCTCACAAGGCCGCCGTCGTCTCCTTCACGATGACGAACGTGCATCCGCACGACATCGGCACGATTCTCGATCACGAGGGCGTCGCCATCCGCACCGGGCACCATTGCGCAATGCCGGTGATGGACTTCTTCGGCGTTCCGGCGACGGCACGTGCCTCATTCGGCTGCTACAGCACGAGCGAGGATGTCACGCGCCTCGTCGCTGCCGTGGAGCGCGTGCGTGAGGTATTCGCCTGATGGATCTCAAAGAGCTGTATCGCGACGTGATCCTGGATCACAATCGCCAGCCCAGAAACTTTGGTCGCCTGGAGCCCGCCGATGCGACGGCCGAAGGCTTTAACCCGCTGTGCGGCGACCGCCTGTCGCTCTTTGTGCGTTTGAACGGCGATCGCATCGAGGATCTGCGCTTCGAGGGCAAGGGCTGCGCGATCTCGACTGCCTCCGCATCGCTCATGACCGAAGCGGTCAAAGGCAAAAATCGCGCCGCGGTACAAGAGATCTACGAGCGCGTACACGAACTTCTGACGCAGCAGAATGCCCCGCCGGCGCAGGATCTGGGCAAGCTCGCCGCTCTTTCCGGAGTGCGCGAATTCCCGGCGCGCGTCAAATGCGCAAGCCTGTGCTGGCATACGCTGAACGCCGCGCTCCACGACGGCGCCACCGCGACGACGGAATGAGTGGCATGCGCGGGCACGAAAATCAGCCGTTCGTCGTCAATCGCGATGTGGATGCCGTCATCGTCCCGGCGGGCGTCGCGGTCAAACTGCGCCCCGGCCAGGCGGGCTACATCACGCAGGCGTTGGGCGGCAGCTTCACCGTCTATGTGGACGGCAATTTGCTGCGCATCTCCGGCGAGGACGCCGATGCGATCGGGCAGGATGTCGTCAAGCCTCCCGAGTTACCGCCGAACGCCACCCAGGAGGACGTGCGCAAGCTCGCGTGGGATCAGATGCGCACCTGCTACGATCCGGAGATTCCCATCAACATTGTCGACCTCGGCCTCGTCTATGAGTGTGACGTCCAGCAGAACGAGGACGGCACCCGCATCATCGATGTGAAAATGACGCTGACGGCGCCCGGCTGCGGCATGGGAGAAGTGCTCGTTGAAGACGTACGCGAGAAGATCGAGCGCATACCGACGGTGCAGCAGGCACGCGTGGAACTCACCTTCGATCCTCCGTGGAGCCAGACGATGATGTCCGAAGCCGCGCGCCTGCAGACCGGGATGTATTGACGCGTCATGTCGGCAGAGTGGGTTGATCTCGGCGCTGCGCAAGAGGTAACCGACGCGCATTCGCTCAGCGTCGAAGTAGATGATGTCGCGCTCATCGTAGCGCGCTGCGGCCCCGAGCTCTATGCAGTCGAGGACCGCTGTACTCACGACGGACAGAGCCTGGCCGGTGCGGAAATCGAAGCCTGCGAGATCATCTGCCCGCGCCACGGTGCGCGCTTTTGCCTAAAGTCGGGCGCAGCGCTGACTCCTCCCGCCTACGAGCCGCTGCGCACGTTCAAGGTTCGCGAGGAGGCAGGACGAATCTTGTTGCAGCGACCGCTATGAAGCGCCTGATGCTCGTGCGCCATGCGCACGCGAAAGTGCAGGCTGCAGCGGTGACGGATTTCGAGCGTCCGCTCAGCCGCCGCGGCAAGGCCGAGGCCAAGGCGACCGCGCTCAGCCTCCTCGAGGAAGGCGCGGTGCCGGAGCTCCTGATTGCAAGCCCTGCCCGGCGCACGCAGCAGACCGCCGAAATCTGTGCGCGTGAGCTGCAAATTCCAGAGCGCCAGGTACGGCTGGATGAGGTCTTGTACCTGGCCACGCCCGACGCGATTTTGAAGGTGATCCATGGCTGCGGGCCGCGCATCGAGCAGCTGATGATCGTCGGTCACAATCCCGGGATCTCCGCGCTTGCCAATGCAATTGCGCCGCAGGCGAAGTTCGGCGAGTTCGAAACGGGCGCCGCCTGCATCATCAACATCAATGTGCGCACGTGGCCGGCGGTCGCGCCGGGCAGCGCCGAGAACGCGCAACGTAAAGGCGGTGCGGCGCGCCTCTTTGGACTCTTCAAGCAGAAGCGCAGTTGAACTCGATGACGCCGCAGCACATTGGCATCGTCGCCTGTTCCGCCGAAGGTGCCGCTCTTTGCTACCGCACGATTTGCCTCGAAGGTCCGCGGTTCCTGGGCGCCCATGCTCACCCGGAGGTTTCCATCCACACGCACTCGCTCGGCGAGTATATGCAACGCATCTACCGCGGCGATTGGCAGGGCGTGGCGGAGCTCATGTTGTCCTCGGCAAATAAACTGCTCGCAAGCGGTGCCGACTTCCTCATCTGCCCGGACAACACAATCCATCAGGCACTGCCGTACATCGCGGCACGCTCGCCGCTGCCGTGGCTGCACATCGCCGAGATCGTCGCCGCGGAAGCAAAAGCGCGTGCCTTCCGCCGCCTCGGACTCACCGGAACCCGCTATCTCGTAGAAAGCGAGGTCTATCCGGAGAAACTCACGGCGCGTGAGTTGCAGTTCGTGCGCCCGAATTCAGCCGAGCGCGAGGAGATCAATCGCATCATCATGGATGAGCTGGTGTGCGGAACCTTCGCACCTGCTGCCGTGAGCTATTTTCAGCAGGTCATTGGCCGGATGAAGGTCGCGGGCTGCGACGCGGTCGTGCTCGGCTGCACCGAGATCCCGTTACTCATGAACGATGCGAATTCTCCGTTGCCGACGCTTGATTCCACCCGTCTGTTGGCGCGTGCAGCACTGCGTCGAGCCCTGCAACCGGCTCAGCCTTAGGGCCTAGGAATCGCCGCGGCGCTCGAAGCTGCGCCGAAATGAGGTCGATTTGGGAGTGACGGCGGCCCGCAACGCTGCGCGCTCGCCCTCCCTTGCATGCCGCCGATCCGTGTGTTAAATACTGAGCCATATGGTTCAGTATATCCGGAGCGGCTTCGATGCCTCGTTCGCCGCGCTCTCGGACGCCACCCGACGCGGCGTTCTGGAGCAGCTCGGGCGTGCAGACGCTTCAATCACCGACCTTGCCGAGAAGTTCCACATGACCCTCACGGGCATGAAGAAGCATGTCGGCGTCTTGGAGCAGGCGGGGTTCGTCACCACAGAGAAGGTCGGGCGCGTGCGGACCTGCAAGCTCGGCCTGCGCCGACTGGAGGAAGAGGCGGCATGGATCGAGAGGTACCGCCAGGTCTGGGACGCACGCTTTGACGAGCTGGACACTATTGTTGAGGAACTCAAAAGAAAGGAGAAAGTCGGTGGACGCAAGAAGAGACAGTGAGCCTACCCCCATGAAGGACCGCACTACGGTGGAACGGAAGTCCGAGCGTGAGCTAGTTGTGACGCGAACCTTCAACGCCCCGGCGCGCATCGTGTTCGAGGCGTGGACCAAGCCCGAGCTGCTCAAGCGCTGGTGGGCACCGAAGTCGACCGGCGTGTCCCTCCTTTCCTGTGAGGCGGATGTTCGTGTCGGGGGCAAGTACCGTTTGGAGTTCGGCCATGGGGCCTCAAAACCTATGGCGTTCTTCGGCAAGTACATCGAAGTGACGCCGCACTCGCGCCTCGTCTGGACTAATGAAGAAAGTGACGACGGCGCCGTCACCACGGTGATCTTTGAGGAAAAAGGCGGCAAGACACTGCTGGTCATGCACGAACTCTACTCTTCCAAGGAAGCTCTCGACGCTGCCATCGCCGGGATGGAGGGCGGAATGCCCGAGACGTTCGCGCAACTGGACGAGCTTCTCGCCACCCTGGGCGCGAGCGCGGGCCCGTCATGATGTCGTCGATCTCGCGGTCGGTCGTCTGACTCTTCGCGGCGCGGAAGAGAGCCCCGCCGAGGTCCTTCGTTCATCTCGATCAACTGGCGCGCAGGCCCGCTGCGGACCTACGAGACCGTCATCAATCTCATTGGCAACACGACCAATCGCTATGGTCTCATCGTGCTCGTCCGATTCGATCGTCGCACACAGTGCATCTTTCCCATGGTAGGTTCGCCGTGATGAGCGAACAAGAGCGCGATCGGGGCTTGGTGCGCGCCGTGGGGACCTAGGGTCTCACGGCAAGCACGGTCAACATCATCGTCGGCGCCGGGATTTTTGCAGTACCCGCCGCGCTCGCCGCGGGCGTCGGCCCGTATGCGCCGCTTGCCTTCATCATCTGCGCAGTGGCCACAGGATCGGTTGCCATCTGTTGGGCCGAGGGCGGCAGCCGCCTGCCGACGAGTGGCGGAGCCTATGGCTACATCGAAGCCGCTTTTGGACCGCTCGTAGGTTACGTTGCTGGAACTCTGCTGTGGTTTGGCGACGCGCTCGCCTGCGGCGGTGTCTCTGCGGCGCTGGCTGATGTGGCCGTCAGCGTGCTGCCTCCTCAGGTGCGCGCTACCACGCACGCAGCCGTCATAGTCGGCGCGATCGGCACGATTGCCTGGGTCAACATCGGCGGCGTTGCACGCGGTGCTCGGCTGGTCAATGCCGCCACCCTCGTGAAGCTGATTCCGCTCGCGGTGTTCGTCATCGCCGGTGCCGGCGCGGTGCATGCCGCCAATTATTTGCCCACGGCGCCGCCGAGCACGGGCGGTCTCGGTCGTGCACTGCTCCTTGCGCTGTTCGCATTTACCGGAATGGAAGTGTCGCTGGCCGCAAGCGGCGAAGTCGCACAGCCCGCGCGCACGATCCCGCGTGCGCTCGCCATGGCAATGCTCTTCGTCACGCTGCTGTATGTCGCCGTACAGGTGGTCGCCCAGGGAATCCTTGGCGCAGCGTTGGCGACCTCCACCGTGCCACTCGCCGACGCGATGGCAAAGATCAGTCCGGCACTGCGCATCTTGATGCTGGTCGGGGCTGCCGTATCGATGTTGAGCTGGCTCAGCAGCGATCTGCTCGGCACGCCACGCATGCTATTTGCCTCCGCACGCGACGGACGCCTGCCGCGCGTGCTCGGGCGCTTGCATCCGCGCTCGCATGCGCCGCACATCGCAATCCTGACGTATTCCGGGCTTGCCATGTGCCTCGCCCTGAGTGGAACTTTTGCCGAGCTTGCGGTGCTAGCAACGCTGACCTCTGCGGTTCTTTACATTGCCGGCTGCGCCGCCGCCTGGCGGCTTGCACGCAGCGGCGTCGCGCTTGCCGGGGCGCCGCTGAATTTCCGCTGGTTACGTGCCGCAATGCTGATCGGCATCGGCAGTATGCTAGTTCTGATTGCGCTCGGATCGCGCGAGGAGATCATCGGGCTGGTCGCACTCGTTGTGCTCAGCGCCGTCGCCTTCTGGCTCACTCCTCGGCGCGAGCCTGTCCGCCCTTAACGACGCGTTCGCGAGCGGATTATTCCAACCGGGATCCTCGCGCAGCGCTGCCGCGCCGCAGCCGCGTAAACTCGGAAAACTCCCAGGATCGCACTGCCAGGATGGCGCTGCAGCCATTGCGCCGTTCGAGCGGCAATCGAGCATCGTGGCGTGCGAGCTCTTCGAATTCTGCGGCGAGCCGCTCAAGTGAGGCTCCGAATTGATCTAGAGAGGCAGGCGACAGCATGCCTCCCACGAACCGGAATGCGTCTCCGGACTCATCGAAAGCAGAATGAAAATACTCCGGCACAAAGCGGGTGACGAAGAACTTGTGCACCGGTCCGTCTTTGCGCCAGGAAAAGTTTCTCGAAGTCAGCTTGCGCAGCCGATGCGGCGGCCGATAGTCGATGATCTTGAGCCGATCAAGGCGCAGTAAAATATTGACAAGTTCGTTCTCGTCCATTTGAAACGCGGCGACGATGTCTGCAAACCTCCAGTCATTCGCGATGAGATAGGTGACGACTAGAATCTTCGGGTTGCCCACGAGGGCAACCTCTTGGGATTCGCTCAACTGCGTCACAAGGTCAGCGCCGACGTTGACCTGCGTGAGCTCTTGCAGCGACAGGCCGAGCGCCGCACAAATCTGATCAAGCCGTGACAGCGAGAAAGTGCCGCGGCTCAAATCACGCTTCACCGTCGCTTCGCTGACTCCGATCAGACGCGCGAGCTGCCGATAGGTGAGCTTTCTGGAACGCAGAACTGCTTTGATGCCGTTCAGCACGACCGCGGTTGCGGACATGTGCCTCTCCCGTGCTTGAGTATAATAATATTATACCTTTGTGATCGTATGGTGTCACTCGCGCACGATGCCGTTGCGGCTGGGTACTCGCCTGCGCAAGCTGGCGCCGGTCGAAAAGTGCGCGCAGTTGCGCGAGCCAATTAAAGGAAAAGCAGCGATGAGCATCGAAGCATCAAACATCTCGATTGGCCTGCCCGCGGCGCTGCTGGGCGCCTCGACCGCCATCTTCTTCATCCTGGAGCGAGTCCGTCCGGGACGTGAGTTGCCGCAGTCGCGAGGCTGGTGCGCGCGCGCGCTGCTCATCACTCTGGTACAGCTCGCCATCACGCTCGTGACCGCGCGCTTGTGGATCAGAATTTTCGGCGACGCTTCCGTGTTCAAGCTGTCACGTTGGAACTCGCCGCTCCTCGAGGGTTTTGGCGGTTGGTTCGTCGGTACATTCTTCTTTTACTGGTGGCACCGCCTGCGCCATGCACGCGGCTGGTGGCTCGCATTCCACCAGATCCATCACTCACCCTCGCGGATCGAGGTATTGACTTCGTTCTACAAACACCCGATCGAAATCCTGTGCGATGCCATTGTGAGCGCGCTGATTCTGTATCCGCTCCTCGGCTGCTCTGTGTTAGGGGCATTTTGGTACAATTTCTTCGCGGGCACGGGCGAATATTTCTATCACGCCAATGTGCGAACGCCAGGATGGCTCAGGTACTTGATCCAAACGCCGGAATTACATTCGGTACACCATGAGTTTGACGTCCACCGCCATAACTACGGCGACATTCCGCTGTGGGACCGAATGTTTGGGACCTACCGTGACGCGACCGATTTCGCCACGCGCTGCGGATTTCCTGCAGGCGCGGAGAGCAAGTTGCTTTCCATGCTCGCCTTCAAGGACGTCTACGCGCAGGATCCCCGGGCGGAGGCCGCGGAAAGTAGCACAACGCACGCCGCGCTCAGCGGGGCGTTACAAGGGCGCTCGTGAGCAGACCCAATGCGCGCCAACCTCCCGGCGCCCGGCTAGCACTCGGGTACGTTGACCGCCAGGCCTCCCTGGGAGGTCTCCTTATAAATCGTCGACATATCGGCACCCGTCTGGCGCATGGTCGCAATCACCTGGTCCAGAGAGACCTTGTGCGTGCCGTCGCCCCGCGTTGCGAGGCGCGCGGCATTGATGGCTTTGACGGCGCCCATGGCGTTTCTCTCAATGCACGGGATCTGCACAAGTCCAGCCACGGGATCGCACGTCAGACCGAGGTTGTGCTCCATGCCGATTTCGGCGGCGTTCTCCACCTGCCCAGAGGTGCCGTGCAGTGCGGCGACGAGCCCCGCCGCCGCCATCGAACAGGCGACACCGACTTCTCCCTGGCAACCCATCTCAGCGCCAGAAATGGACGCCATCTTCTTGTAGAGCATCCCAATGGCGCCCGCCGTCAGCAGAAAGCGGATGACACCATCATCGTTCGCGCCGGGTTCGAAGCGCCGATAGAAATGCAGGACCGCGGGCACGATGCCCGCTGCGCCGTTGGTCGGCGCGGTCACCACGCGACCGCCGGCGGCGTTTTCTTCGTTGACTGCGAGCGCCCAGGCGTTCACCCAGTCCATGACGTCGAGCGGGTTGGCGGCGCCTTTGCTTTCCATCAGCATACGATAGAGCTTCGGAGCGCGGCGCCGTACCTTCAACACTCCCGGAAGGAGGCCGGTCTGCCGAAAGCCGCGTTCCACGCAAGCCTGCATGACGCTCCACAGGCGCAGAAGCCCGGCGCGCACCTCCGCCTCGGATCTCCAGGTGCGCTCGTTCGCCATGACGAGCTCAAAGAGCTCGAGACCCTGCTCGCGCGCACGCAGCAAGAGCTCATCGCCGGACTCAAACGGATAGGGCGATGGCGTCCGACCGGCAGGTGCTGCGGCCGTCTCGCTGCCACGCAGGATGAAGCCACCGCCGATGGAGAAATAGTCCTCCTCGCGCAGCGTGCTGCGATCCGCGCCCAGCGCGGTGAAGCGCATCCCATTTGAATGACGCTCCAAGCGCTCGTGCCGCATGAACAACAGCTGCATGGGCTCATCGAAGGCTATTTCATGGCGGCCTAAAAGCCTGATGCGCCCGCTCGTGCGGATGCGCGCCACGGCAGGGTCCATCTGATCCGGATCGATGCTCTCGGCGTCAGCGCCCTCGAGCCCGAGCAGAATCGCGCGATCCGTACCATGGCCGACCCCGGTCAGTGCGAGCGACCCATAGAGACGGATGGCAATCTCGCGCGTCGCCTCGAGAAGGCCGTCGCGCGCGAGCTCGGCGACAAATTCGTGCGCGGCGCGCATCGGCCCCATGGTGTGTGAGCTCGACGGGCCAACGCCGATCTTGAAGATGTCAAATACACTCAACGTCATCAGAGAAACCTCGTCAGCCATCCGCAAGTGATAGCAGGCTCGCGTTGCCGCCCACGGCCGCGGTGTTGATGCTGATCGTTTGCTCCGTAGCAAAGCGCGCCAGATAGTGCGGACCGCCCGCCTTTGGACCCGTGCCCGAAAGACCGCAACCGCCAAAAGGCTGCACGCCCACGACTGCACCGATCATATTCCGATTGACGTAGATATTCCCAACACGCGCCCGCGCAGCGATCCGTTCCGCGATGGCGTCGATGCGCGTATGGATGCCGAGAGTGAGGCCATAGCCCATGCCGTTTAACTGTTCGATCACCTGGTCAAGTTCGCTCGCCCGATAGTCGACGACATGAATGATGGGCCCGAAAATCTCGCGCTCGAGGGCTGACAGTCCCGGCAACGCAACCGCCAGAGGCGCGAAGAACCTGCCGTTGGAGGCCTCTGCGCCCACAGCAGCGCGGTGGTGCCAGGCGCCACCCGCAGTGACGCGTGCGGCGTGCGCCTCGAGCATGGCGAGTGCCTCGCGATCGATGACCGGCCCGACGTCGGTTGCGAGCCATGCAGGATTTCCGACGCGTAGCTCATCCATATAGCCCGCCAGGAGCTCCATGACGCGCGAGGCAATTTCCTCCTGCAGGATGAGCACGCGCAACGCCGAACAACGCTGGCCTGCGCTGTTGAACCCGGAGGCGACGGCATCGAGCACGACCTGCTCGGGCAGCGCCGAGCTGTCGACGAGCATTGCATTAACGCCGCCGGTCTCGGCGATGAAAGTCGCAATCGCCCCGCTGCGGGCTGCGAGGCTGCGCTCGATGAGGCGCGCTGTCTCTGTTGATCCGGTAAAGACGACGCCCGCCACGCGCGGGTCGCGCGTCAGGGCGGCACCGACGGAGGCGCCCTCCCCCGGCAGGAATTGCAATACATCCGATGGCACGCCGGCCTCGTGCAGGAACTGCACGGCAAGCGCCGCCGTGAGCGGGGTTTGCTCGGCGGGCTTGGCGAGGACGGCATTTCCCGCAGCGAGTGCCGCGCTCACCTGTCCGGTGAAGATCGCGACCGGAAAATTCCACGGGCTGATGCAGGCAAAAACACCGCGGCCGCGCAGTCGCAGCGCGTTCTTCTCTCCGGTCGGGCCTGGTAACAACGTCTCGGCAGAAAACAGCAAGCGCGCCTGTTGTGCGTAGTAGCGCAGAAAATCCACCGCTTCGCGCACTTCGGCGACACTGTCCGGCAAGGTCTTGCCCGCTTCGAGCACACAGCGGGCGATGAGCTCGGCACGGTGCGTCTCAAAGAGCTGCGCCGCCCGCTCAAGAACCGCGGCGCGCTCTTCTGCGCTGCGCGCTTCCCACGCCGCGGCCGCGGCGCGCGCGCTTGCGAGGGCGCGCTCGACATCGGCGGCGGAGGCTTGCACCACCGTACCAATGAGCTGCGACTCATCCGCCGGATTGACAACCTGCAGGCGTTCACCGCTGCCGGCTCTGCCATTGATGAGCGCCGTCGCCCGCCACGGCGTGGCGGCGGCAGCCTCGCAGGCGCTCTTCAACTTCTCAAGCTCGGTTGCATCGGCGAAATTGACGCCGAGGGAATTGGAGCGCTCAGCGCCGAACAGGCGTTGCGGTAGAACGATGCGTGGATGGGCAGCCTGCGCCAGCCGATCGACCTCGGCGATGGGATCTGCGACGACGGCGCTCGCCGGCAGCCGTTCATCGACGACGCGATTCACGAACGAGGTATTGGCGCCATTCTCCAGAAGGCGCCGCACGAGGTATGGCAGCAAATCCTCATGCGGTCCCACCGGTGCATAGACGCGGCACGGATAGCCGCCCGCGGGGCCTGCAATCACCTGCGCGTACAGTTCCTCGCCCATGCCGTGCAGGCGCTGGAACTCGAATTCGCCGGGCCGCCTGCGGAACAGCTCGATGATATATGCGACGGTGTGCGCATTGTGGGTCGCAAACTGCGGGAAGATCACGTCGGTCGCCAACGCCAGAATCTGGGCGCACGCAAGATAGGATACATCCGTGTTTGCCTTGCGCGTGTACACGGGGTAGCCAGCAAGGCCGCGCTCCTGCGCCCGCTTGATTTCGCTGTCCCAGTAAGCACCCTTGACGAGTCGCACCGTGAGCTTGCGCCCGAGCGTGCGCGCGCGTGCGATCAGCCACTCAAGAAGCGCGGGTGTGCGCTTTTGATAGGCCTGCACCGCCAGTCCAAAGCCACTGTATTGGACAAGGGCATCGCTCGAGAGCACCGCATCGATGAGCAGCAGCGACAGCTCGAGGCGTTCCGCCTCCTCGGCGTCAATGGTGAGGCCAATTCCGGCGGTGCGCGCCAATTTGACGAGCGTCAGCAATTGCGGCGTGAGCTCGGTCAGCACGCGATCGCGCTGCGCGAATTCGTAGCGCGGATGCAGCGCCGAGAGCTTGACAGAAATACTGTGGCGCGCCGCCATTGCGGTGTCGGGCCCAATTGCCCGGCCGACCGCGATGATCGCCGCGCGATACTTTTCAAAGTAGCGCTGCGCATCGTTATGCGTGAGCGCCGCCTCGCCCAGCATGTCGAAGGAGTAGCGGTACTCGCGCTCCGTGGTTCCCGTCGTGCGTTCCAGTGCCTCTTCGATCGTGCGGCCCATGACGAATTGATGCCCGAGAATGCGCATCGCCTGACGCAGCGCCGCGCGCGCCACCGGTTCGCTGATGCGGCTCGCAAGACGCGAGAACCAGCCGCGCACCGAACTCACCTCGGCCTGGTCCACATCGACGATGCTTCCCGTCAGCATCAGCCCCCAGGTCGACGCATTGACAAACAGGGACTCGCTGTCTCCCAAATGCTCTTCCCACGCGCCAGCGGCGATCTTGTCGGCAATCAGTCGATCCGCGGTGTGCGCATCCGGTATGCGCAGCAGCGCCTCCGCCAGGCACATCAGAATGACGCCCTCGGGGGAGGCCAGGTGGTACTCGCGCAAAAAGGCATCCAGGCCTGAGCCGGCCGGCCGGGTGGCCCGCACGGCCTCAACGAGCGCAAGGCCGCGCGCTTGCACGGCAGCAGCGTCCGCGGCCGGTAAGCGCGCGCGCTCGGCGAGCGCACGCACGATCGGCTCCTCCGGCGCAAGAAATGCCGAATTGATCACAGCGCCCACCGTGGAGGTGAGGGAAACGTTGTCCGGCACGACAAAGCGCGCCGCGGAAGAAGGTGAAGAGTGCATCCTGCGAGTATAATTCATGCGATGAGTGCCCCTATCCTAGAGCGTCTGCGCGCCGATCTTGCCGGCTTGCGCGCCGCCGGACTTTACAAAAGCGAACGTGTGCTCGGCGGCCCGCAGGGCGGGGTCATCCGCACCGGCGAGCGGGACGTCATTAACCTGTGCGCCAACAACTACCTCGGGCTCGCAAATCATCCGGCGGTGCGCGAGGCGGCGCATCGAGCCCTCGACACCAAGGGCTACGGCATGGCCTCGGTGCGTTTCATCTGCGGCACGCAAGGCGTGCACCGGCAGCTCGAGGAGCGCATGAGCCGCTTCCTGGGCACCGACGATGCAATCCTCTACTCCTCCTGTTTCGATGCGAACGGCGGGCTCTTCGAGACGCTCCTCGATGAGCGCGACGCCGTCATTTCCGACGCCCTCAATCACGCGAGCATCATCGACGGCATTCGTCTGTGCAAAGCGCAGCGCTATCGCTACGCCAACAGCGACATGGCGGAACTCGAGAGCCGCCTCAAGGAGGCGCAAGGCGCGCGCACGCGGCTCATCGCGACGGACGGCGTCTTTTCAATGGACGGCTACATTGCAAATCTCGCCGCGATCTGCGCTTTGGCTGAACGCTACGATGCGCTCGTCATGGTCGACGATTCGCACGCTACAGGCTTCATGGGAGCAACCGGCCGGGGTACGCCCGAGCACTGCGGTGTCGCCAATCGCGTCGACATCTACACGGGGACCTTTGGCAAGGCACTGGGCGGAGGCTGCGGCGGCTATGTCGCCGGGCGCCAGGAGATCGTCGAATGGCTGCGGCAGCGTTCGCGGCCCTATCTCTTCTCGAACAGCATCCCGCCGCTGGTCGCTGCCGTGAGTCTGCGCGTGCTCGATCTGGTGGATGACAGTCCGGAGCTGCGCGCGCGCCTCTTCGAAAATACGCGCTACTTTCGTGACGGCCTGGCGCGTGCGGGCTTTGACCTGAAGCCCGGCGAACATCCCATCATTCCCGTCATGCTCGGCGATGCCGCGCTCGCAAGCCGCATGGCGGACCGCTTGCTCGAGCACGGCGTGTACGTCATCGGCTTTTCGTTTCCGGTGGTGCCGAAAGGCGCAGCGCGCATTCGCACGCAGATGTCGGCAGCGCTCACACAGGCGCAGCTGGATGTTGCGCTCAAGGCATTTGCGAGTGTCGGGCAAGAATTAGGAATCCTTGTAAAGGAGCGCAGACTCGGATGAAAGCGCTGGTGAAGAAAGAACGCCGGCCAGGAATCTGGCTCGATGAAATCGCCGAGCCCAAAGTGGGCCCGAACGATGTGCTGATCAAGATCGCCAAGACCGCGATCTGCGGTACCGACATGCACATCTATAAATGGGACACCTGGGCGCAGAAGACCATCCCGGTGCCGATGGCGGTGGGACACGAATATTACGGGCGCATCGTCGAGATCGGCTCCGAAGTCGCGGGATTCAAGACCGGCGACCGGGTGTCCGGAGAAGGTCATATTACCTGCGGCTACTGCCGCAACTGCCGCGCGGGGCGGCGACATCTGTGCCGCAACACGGTCGGCGTCGGCGTCAACCGACCGGGAGCCTTTGCAGAGTATCTGGCGATTCCGGCCGGCAACGCGTTCAAACTTCCCGCTGCCATTTCGGACGACGTGGCCTCGATCCTCGATCCCTTCGGCAACGCCACCCACACGGCACTCGCCTTCAACATGGTGGGCGAGGATGTACTCATCACCGGCGCCGGCCCCATCGGCATCATGGCGGTGGCCATCGCGCGTTTCGTCGGCGCACGCCACGTCGTCATCACCGACGTCAACGACTATCGGTTGGGTCTTGCAAAAAAGATGGGCGCATCGCGCGCGATCAACGTCACGCGTGAGTCGCTCGACCAGACCATGAAAGATCTCGACATGCAGGAAGGATTTGACGTGGGACTTGAGATGTCCGGCAACGCCGCGGCACTGCGCGAGCTCTTGCGCACTATGCATCACGGCGGCAGCGTCGCGATACTTGGAATTCCGCCGGATGAAACGGCCATCGACTGGAATCAGGTCATCTTCAAGGGCCTGACGCTGAAGGGCATCTATGGCCGCGAAATGTTTGAGACCTGGTACAAGATGTCGAGCCTGCTGCAAAGCGGCCTGTCGCTCGCGCCCATCATTACGCATCACTTCGGAATCGAGGACTACATCCAAGGTTTCGAGACTATGGGTTCAGGTCAGTCGGGCAAGGTCATCCTCGACTGGGCGGCGTGATTGCGCCGCTGATCTCGCGCCGCGACGTCGCGGCGCTTGCGAATTGGCCAGCGGTGTCGAGGGGATGCGGTGACAGGTGCGATTGAGGTTAGAAACGCACGTCGTGACGACTTCACGGCCTGGCGTCAGCTTTGGGACGGCTATAACACTTTCTACGGCCGAACCGGCTCCACGGCACTGCCGGCAAGTATCACGCAGATCACATGGCAGCGGTTCTTTGACAGCGCGGAGCCGATGCATGCGCTCGTCGCGGAACGCTCGGGCGAGTTATTAGGCCTCGCGCACTTTCTCTACCACCGCAGCACGATCATGGTGAACCCGATCTGCTACCTGCAGGATTTATTCACGGCGGAGGCCGCACGCGGCTACGGTGTCGGGCGCGCGCTCATTCATGCCGTGTATGCACACGCCACGAGCGCCGGATCAACTCGCGTGTATTGGCAGACTCACGAAACCAACAGCGTCGCCATGCGGCTTTACGCCAAAGTCGCCGAAAGGTCCGGATTCATCGTATACCGGCACAATCTATAAACCGGGCGCAAGCTGGCGCCGGACGTTATGGCCGGACTTTATTTCAACCGCTCTCGGCGCCATATCTATTTGAGTCACGTAGCCTGCGCTTGTGGCGCATCAGCGCCGGCTACCAGGTCGTGATCTTCAGCTTGCTGGGGACGATTTTCGGCGCTTGGCCTTAGGTCGCGGCGGCGGCGGCCGTTCCTTGAGCTTGAAGATCCTCTGTATCTTCAGAGTCTGCAGATCGAACACCGCAAGCAGTGGGCGACCCCGTCCGGTAATGGCCATACAGCTCAACTGATCGGTGGCAAAACCCGCCGCGCGCAGCAGCTCTTTGGCTCCTTCCTTGTCGGCGCCCGAGAAGTATTTGATATCGTCCACCTTCTTCAGCTGCTTGCGAAGCTCCGGCAAGCCCTCGTCCCAGGTTCTGAAATACCGCGGCATTGAGATGACATCGTCGCCTCCGCTCACCGCCGCGTGCACGATCTTCTCGCGTTCGTTCTCATCCTGCGGCAGCGGCGCCCAGATCCAGCGCACCAAGCTGTACCAGTGAGGTGCGAGTTTGGCGTTTTGCTCGCCCCCTAGAGCCCACTCTTGCTCGTCAATATCATAGGCCTGCACCAGCTGCAGGACGTCTTCCGAGAAGGCGTAGTACAGGGGCCGACCGTTCCAGAGAGACGTCGCGCCGTAGACCAGCGCGCATATCTGCACCACCACGATGATGGCGATGTCGCGGGCCAGTTCGCGCCGCGGCTTGTCCGCTCGAGCGATCACGAAGGTGAGAAGCGGGCCGAGCGCGAGGTCGACTCCGGCGAGGACCATCACCACGGGCAGGGCATCGGCCAGAAACCAGCCCGGCCAGCGATACCATCCCAGGTAGAGAGTGCCGAGTACGAGCGTCAGAACGACGCAACTGCCGAGCAGATGTAGAGCGAAAGCCTTAAGTCGAAATCTCATGACCCGATTCCTCGAAAAAGCGGCGACATGTTCGAGCCGATTACCGTGCGTATTTTCCACAAACTTCGCGGCAATTGAAGATGGGCAAGCCGCGCGGCGCCCAAAATTGCAAACGCTGTCACACCTTGGGAGATTACGCAGGCCACGGGCGCCTGCCAGCGCCGCGCGTCGCAAGCCTCTTGTCTATCGTGAGTATGCGAACGACACCGCAATGACCCGTTGTCCCGTCCTTTGCGTGAGCGGACTCTGCGCTGCACTTCCATGCAGACGGTTTACCGCCGCATCCAAATTGAGTAGCCAGTGATCGGTGATAAAGCGGGTCGCACTGAACCCGAGGCCGACAGCGTCTATTCCAGGATGCGAATCATAGGCCGGATAGCCGGAGGCCAAGGCCTGTGTAGCGCTCACGCCGAATTCCTTTTGCATATACAGGTGATCGGCGAACGTGACTGATGGACCGGCAAACATCGCGAGCTTCTTCGAGCTCCCGGGCAGCGGCAGGTAGGCGCTGACGTCGCCAATCGCCCCGTCGGCGCCGCCGACGAACTGACGAATGTCGACCCTCAAGACGAGTGGAAACTTTTTTGAAACGACGTAGGAAGCGAACAGCTTCACGACCGGCGCCGGGTCAATGTTGCCCAAGCCATGCAGGTCGCTGTAATCGTCCGAAACGCGCCTCCCCAGGTCGTACGCCAGTGCGACTCCGGCACGATATTTGTCGCCGATCAAGAGATTCACGCCGACGCCTTCGCCGCTGGAGGCGAAGGCGTAGTCGTAGTAGCGGATGTTGAATACGGGGCCGGCTTCGCCGCGATACGGCTTTGAGCCCTCATACAGCGGCCTCAGCTCCTCGCCTGCACCGACGACGACGCGCCATTCCGGCAGATTCGGCTCGAATAGCCTCTGCAGAACGATGCCGCTTGAATATTGCCACTCCTGAAGCGGTGAGGGCGTCTGCGCCGACGCCAGGCGCGGCAAACATGCCCATAGCAGTATGAGCGCACCGTAGATCGCTGCCCCTAAGGATTTTCCGCACATTCTGCTGGCTCCGGCACGCGGCGCCCTAGCGCGGACAAACTCTTGATGCCGCGACGGCCTGAAAAGACAAATTCACTTGGGGGCGCAAAGTTCCGCGCTCACGAGCGTAAGAGTGCGCGTTCAGTGGACCGCTTGGGGGTGGCGGATTAAGGGCCCTTCGGTGGCCGAAAGCTGCGCAGCCGCGTCACGCCGCTCGCATATTTACTTGTAGTACTCGCCGCTTTCGCGCCGATGCATTACGGCATGAGCTACTCAGGGCACGCCGCAGAAACAGTAGGCATAGAGCCGGTCCCGGGCCGTGAAATGACTCAAGCGCTCGACTTCGCGCGCCAGTGGATCGAGCTCGTTGACGACACGCGCGAGCGCGCGGGCGCTGCCGTCGGCGCTGAACATGAGGCGCGCCAACTGCGAGCGCAGCTGCATCGCCAGCTGCTCCGTCCAGGTGAGCTCCGGCTCGATGAAGTGCACATCGTAGCTCGTCAACTTGGCGCGCCGCGCCGCCGCCTTGACGGCGTCGTCAAATGAGCCGAGCCCATCGACGAGCCCGAGGCGCTTGCCGTCCACTCCCGCCCACACGCGCCCCTGGCCGATCTCATCCACCTGGTCGCGGGTCTTCTTACGGCCGGTCGCCACGCGCTGCAGAAATGCCTCGTAGCCGCGTTCCACCGTCGACTGCAGGAGTGCGCGCGCCGGCGCACCGAGCGGGCGGTCGAGACGCAGTTGCCCCGACAGCGGCGTCGTGCCGACACCGTCGACGTTGACGCCGACTTTCGCAAGAGTGCGCGGCACCGTCGGGATGATCGCAAAGATTCCGATGGAACCCGTCACGGTCGCCGGGCTCGCCCAAATCTCATCCGCGGGCGCCGAGATGTAATAGCCGCCGGAGGCGGCGTAGTTCGCCATGGATACGATCAACGGCTTGCCCGCGGCTTTGAACGCCTTCAATTCCTGATAGATCTCTTCGGAGGCGCTGACGCTGCCGCCGGGACTATCGACGCGCAGCACGAGGGCGCGCACGTTTTCGTCCATGCGCGCATTTCTGATCAAGCGCGCGGTGGACTCACCGCCAATGGTGCCGGGCGGCTGGTCGCCGTCGAGGATCTCCCCTTCGGCCACGATGACGCCGATCTTGTGGCCGCGTCCGGCCGTGAGTTTCCGCTGCGCGCGTACGATGCGCGCGTAATCCTCATCGGAGATCGAACGAAAGGATCCATCCGCGTCATCCGCGCCGACGAGACCGATGAGCTCATGTTCGACGTCCAAACGGGACTTCACACCCGTCACGAGGCCCGCCTTGAGCGCCACCGCCGGCGCATCGCCCCCCGCTGCAGGAACCGTCTTCGACAGATCCGCGACATAGTTTGCGATCGCATCGGCCGGAAGCTTGCGCGCCGTGGTGGTGGCACCCTGGTAGCTCGTCCACAGCGCATTCAGGTAACCGAGCGCGTTCTGTCGGGCATCCTCGGACATGTCATTGCGGGTGTAGACCTCGACCGCGCTTTTGAATGCGCCGACGCGGAACACGTTGATGTCGACGTTGAGCTTGTCGAGCGCATCCTTGAAGTACATCCGATAGCCGTCATAACCGTCGATGAGCACGAACCCCAGCGGATCGACGTAGATCTCATCCGCTTGCGCCGCGATGTAGTACGGCGCCTGCAGATAGTTGGTCGCAAACGCGATCACCTTCTTGCCGCTCGCGCGGAACTCGCGGATCGCGCGAGCCAGTTCCTCAAGTGTCGGCTGACCGCCGCCTTCGAAGTGCTCCAGATCCAGCACCAGCACGGGAATGCGCTTGTCTTTGGCGGCCGCGCGGATGCTGTCGGTCAAATCCCACAGCAGTGTCTCGGAGTGCTCCTTGCTGCGCGCATCCTCCAGAGCTCTTTGCAGAGGATCGCCGGAGAGCTGTTCGACGAGCCGCCCTTCCGGGCTCACTACGAGCGCCGCCCGCTCCGGCACGCTCGGAATCGAGCCGCGCAGCGCGATCAGGACCACGGCGAAGAAACACAGCAACACAATGAGATGCAGCACCCGACGCAGTCCGTCGAGGAATCGCCACACGCCATGCCCGAACCTGCGCAGCGCAGCCATCAACTGGACGCTCAGATCTTCTCTTCGATGCGTGCCGCCTTGCCGGACAGCTCGCGCAGGTAGTAGAGCTTGGCGCGCCGCACGCTGCCGCGGCGCTTGACGACGACGTCGCTGATCGCCGGGCTGTGCGCCTGGAAGACGCGCTCGACGCCCTCGCCGTGCGAGATCTTGCGCACGGTGAACGAGGAGTTCAGTCCGCGGTTGCTCTTGGCAATCACGACGCCTTCATACGCCTGCACGCGCTCGCGGTCGCCTTCGACGACCTTCACCTGCACGACAACGGTGTCGCCCGGGTTGAAATCCGGAAGCTTCCTCGTCATGCGCCGACTTTCGATGTCCTGAACAATCTTGCTCATATCGCTCACCTTCCCTCGACTGGCTCGCCGACCTTGCGCTCGGCGAGAATTTCATTGAGAACCTCGGCAGCCTCGGCCGTCAGCTCCTCTTTCACGATCAAATCCGGGCGGCGCAGCCACGTGCGGCCCACGGCCTGCTCGAGCCGCCAGCGCCGGATACCCGCGTGATCCCCGGACAATAGCACTTGCGGCACCGCCAAGCCCTCGAATACCTCGGGCCGCGTGTAGTGCGGCCAATCAAGCAACCCCGCGCAGAAGGAGTCCTCGGCGCTCGAGCGCTCATCGCCCAGCACCCCCGGCAGCAGGCGGGCGACTGCGTCGAGTACCACCAGCGCCGCCAACTCCCCTCCGGAGAGCACGTAGTCGCCGATCGAGAGGTCCTCATCGACACCCAGAGTCATCACGCGCTCATCGATGCCCTCGTAGCGGCCGGCGATGAGCAAAAAACCCGGCAGCGCCGCGAGCTCGCGCGCCTTTGCCGCGCTAAAAAGCGCTCCCTGCGCCGACAGACAGATTCGCGGGCTTCCGGCGGGCAGACGCGCGTGCGCCGCGCGGATCGCACTCAGCATGGGCTCGACCTTCAGCACCATGCCCGGACCGCCGCCGTAGGGCCGATCGTCCACGGTGCGGTGGGCATTTACGGTATGCGCACGCGGATCTTCCGTACCCACCTGCACGAGCCCGCGTTCCGCCGCACGACCGAGGATGCCGAAATCGACCGCTCCGCGGACCATGTCCGGAAACAGCGTCACCACCTCGATGTGCACCGCGCATGCCCCTAGGCGGAGTCGATCGGCCAATCCACGATGATCCGGCCCGCCGCCAAATCCACCTGCCACAAATATTCAGGCGTCGCCGGCACCCAGTGCTCGCCGGACGCCGCATGCTTGATCACCATCGTGGCGCCGTTTGCCGCCTCAACGAAATGCGCAAGCACCCCTAACTCCACACCCTCGCGATTGCTGACCGCAAGTCCGAGAAGGTCGGCGCGATAGTATTCGCGCGCCCGCGTCGGCGGCAGCGCCGCGCGCTGCACTTCAATCAGCGCGCCGACCAGCTCCTGCGCGGCCCGCCGATCCTCGATGCCCGTAAGGTGCACGACAAGCTCGCGCCCCTGCAGCCGACCTTCGGCCAGCACATGGCTGGCGCGCGCGCCGCCGGCGCTGCGCAGCCTCCACTGGCGGTAGTCGAGAAGCGCCTCAAGCGGGTCGGTAAAAGACTCCACGTGCAGCCAGCCCTTGACGCCGAATGGCCTGCGAATTCGTCCGAGCTCGATCCACTCCACGAAGCCGCCGCCTCTAGCCGCAAGCCTCAGGTGATGGCGCTCGCCTGCTTGCGATAGGACGCCACAAGAGAGCGCACGCGGTCGGACTGCTGCGCGCCTTGGCTCAGCCAGTAATCGATGCGCGGTAGGTCGAGCTTAAGCTTCGGTTCACTGCGGCGGGCGATCGGGTTGAAGAATCCCACATGCTCGAGGCTAAGCCCGCCCTGGCGCTTGCGGCTGTCAGTCACTACGAGGTGATAAAAGGGCTGATTTCGAGCCCCGCGCCGCGTCAGACGTATGGTTACCATGATTGAGATCGGCCGCCCAAAAAAGAGCGCGGATTCTACGCAAAAGCGACCTCGCGCGCAAAACGGCGAGCGCCGACGTTAAGGCAAACGTCCCTTGAATGCGCCCATCAGGCGGCGCAGGTGCCCACCCTTCATGCTCTTCATCATCCGCTGCATGTCCTGAAATTGCTTCAGAAGCCGGTTCACGTCCTGCACCTGAACCCCGGCGCCGCCCGCAATGCGCCGGCGCCGCGAGCCGTCAATGACGGCCGGATGGCGCCGCTCGCGCGGCGTCATGGAATTGATGATGGCGATCTGGCGGCGCACTTCCCGATCGCCCTGATCTGCGGACACGGCGCGCCGGCCCGCCGCCGCCGGCAGCTTGTCGAGGAGCGACCCCATGCCGCCGAGCTTTTGCACCTGTTCGAGCTGGCCTTTCAGGTCCGCCAGGTCAAAGCCCTTGCCGCGCGCCATTTTTTGCGCCAGGCGGGTGGCCTCGTCGGTCTGCACCTCGCGCTGCACCTGCTCGACGAGGCTCACGACATCGCCCATGCCGAGGATCCGTGAGGCCATGCGCTCCGGATCGAAGGGCTCCAGGGCGTCGGTCTTCTCCCCGACGCCCAAGAAAACGATGGGCTTGCCGGTGACCTCGCGCACCGAGAGCGCCGCACCGCCGCGCGCGTCCCCGTCCGCCTTCGTCAGGACGATACCCGTCAGCTCGAGCGTCGCGCCGAAAGCGCGCGCCGCGTTGATCGCATCCTGCCCGGCCATGGCATCGACGACGAACAGCCGCTCGGTTGCGCTCACGGCGGCGTCGATCCGCCGCACCTCGGCCATCAGCGCCTCGTCCACGTGCAAGCGCCCGGCGGTATCGACAATGAGGATGTCGAACACGCCGCGACGTGCCTCATCGAGTGCCGCCTGCGCAATCTCGGCCGGCGAATGCGCCGGTGGCGCGGCAAAAAATTGCGCGCCCACCTGGCCCGCCAGACGCTCGAGCTGCAAAATGGCGGCCGGACGCGAGATGTCGGTGCTCGTCAGGAGCACGCGCTTCTTCTCCCGCTCGATGAGCCAGCGCGCAAGCTTGGCGGCGGTCGTGGTCTTGCCGGCGCCCTGCAATCCGGCGAGCAGCACGACGATGGGCGGCTGGGCCCGCAGGCTGAAGCCTGCGCGCGCCCCTCCCATGAGCTGCACCATCTCGCGGTGCAGGATGCCGATGAACGCCTGCCCCGGGGTGAGGCTCGCGCTCACCTCCACGCCGACGGCCTTCGCCTTCACCGCGTCGATGAAGCTCTTGATGACCGGCAACGCCACGTCGGCCTCGAGGAGCGCCACGCGCACCTCGCGCAGCGCCTCGGCAACATTGTCCTCGGTGATGCGGCCGCGGCCGCGCAGCTTCTCGATCGTGCTCGTCAGGCGAGCGGAGAGATTCTCGAACATGGCGGCGATTATATGCGCAGCACCGGCTCTTTCGGGCCGACGGCGGCGGCCGTGATGAGTGAGAATGTCCTTCGCCGCAGCCACCTGCGAGGGTCGTGCCTTGAACGGTTCTTCGACGCTTAGTCTGTTGCTCGGCCTCCTGGCCCTGCTCCTCATCATCGCCTTCTCCTCGGGCACCGAGGTCGCGATGCTGTCCGTCAACCGCTATCGCATCCGCCATCGTGCCCACACGGGCCAGGGAACGGCGAAGCTTCTCGACCGGCTGCTGCAAAAACCCGACGACTGGCTGGGCGCGAATCTCGTGATCCTCGCCGCCGCGAGCGTGTTCGCCTCGTCCATCGCAACCCTGCTCGCGCAGCGCAGCGGCAACTCCTACGCCGTGCCGGCAACGAGCGCCGCACTCACCGTCATCGTGATCGTGTTCTGCGAACTCGCACCCAAGATCTACGCGGCAACCTATCCCGAATGGGTGGCGCTGCACTCCGCACACATCTACCGCGCCCTCGTGCTTCTCGCCCGACCGCTGCTGTGGGTCACGAACCAGCTGGCGTACGGCGTACTGCGCGTATTTGGAGTCGTGAAGGCCGCTCGCAGCAGCCAGAATTTGAGCACCGAGGAGCTACGCACGGTGGTCGCCGAAGCCGGTCCGATGATTCCGGCGCGCCACCGCCAAATGCTGCTCTCGATTCTGGATCTAGGTCAGCTCACCGTGAACGACATCATGGTGCCGCGCCAGGAGATTGCGGGCATAGACGTGCAGGACAGCTGGGAGGACCTCATCGATCAGCTGCGCCAGACGCCGCATACGCGCCTTCCGGTGTACGACGGCGAGCTCGACAACATTGTCGGCATCTTGCACATGAAGCGGGTCGCGCAGGAGCTCGCCCGCGGCACACTCACGCGTGACCGCCTCATCGACATTGCACGCAGCCGCGAGCCCTACTTCGTGCCCGAGGGCACCTCGCTTGCCGTGCAGCTGACGAACTTTCAGCGCAACCGGCGCCGCCTCGCCTTCGTCGTCAACGAGTACGGCGACATCGAGGGCTTCGTCACCCTGGAGGACATCCTCGAGGAGATCGTCGGTGAATTCACGACCGACCCCGCCACCGTAACCCACAAGGACATTCACGTGGAGCGTCCGGGCGTGTTCATTATCAACGCCAGCGCCACGGTGCGCGCACTGAACCGTGCTCTGCAGTGGCAGCTGCCGACGAGCGGACCGAAGACGGTGAATGGCCTTCTCCTCGAGCAGCTGGAAACCATCCCCGATCCGGGAACGGCGCTCAAGGTCGGCCGCTATCAGTTCGAAGTGCTGCAGATTGCCGACAACGCCATCAAGACCGTCCGCGTGTTCGCGCCGTCGGATTGACGGCCGCGAGCTCGGCGGGCGCCGAGAATGCAGCGGCAAGCGCCTCGCCGACGCGGCCGGCGACGCGCACCTCAAGCCCGGGAAGTGGCTTGCGCGGCGCGTTGTCCTTGGCCACGAGCGCCTGCGTGAAGCCCTGCTTGTGCGCCTCGCGCAGCCGCTCCTCGCCGTAGGCCACGGGACGCAGCTCGCCCGTGAGGCCGAGTTCGCCGAAGGCAATGAGCGAGCGCGGCAGCGGCGTGTCGTTCAGGCTCGAGACCAACGCCAGCACCAGCGGCAGGTCCCACGCCGTCTCCTCGATGCGGATGCCGCCGACCACATTGGCAAACACGTCGTGCTCCTGCAGCGAGACTCCCGCGTGGCGGTTCAAGACGGCGAGCAACATGGCGACGCGGTTGGCATCGAGCCCCTGGGCGACGCGACGCGGCGCGCCGAAGCGCATCCGATCGACCAGGCCCTGCAGCTCGATGAGCAGCGGCCGCCCGCCATCGCGCATCACGGTGACGATGCTGCCGGCGGCAGGTTCGCTCGACCGCGCCAAAAATATCGCGGCCGGATTTCTCACCTCCTTCAAGCCCGTGTCGCTCATGGCGAAGAAGCCGAGCTCGTGCGCCGCGCCGAAGCGGTTCTTGGTCGAGCGCACCAGGCGATAGCGGCTGCCGGCCTCGCTTTCAAAGTACAGGACCGTATCCACCAGATGCTCAAGGAGACGCGGCCCTGCAATGGCGCCCTCCTTCGTGACATGGCCGATGATGACGACTGCGGTGCCGCTCGATTTTGCGAACCGCACGAGGCGCGCGGTGCATTCGCGCAGCTGCGTCACCGCGCCGGCGAGCGCCGCGGTCTCCCCGAGCTGTACGGTCTGGATGGAATCGACCACGAGGAGCGCGCACTTGCGCTCGAGCGCGAGCGCCAGCACCTGCTCAAGATCGTTCTCATTCACGAGCGTGAGGTCGGGCGCGATGAGTCCGAGACGCTGCGCTCGCAGGCTGACCTGTGCCACGGACTCCTCGCCGCTTGCGTACAGCACGGGCCGGGAGCGCGCGACATGCGCCGCGACCTGCAGCAGCAGGGTCGACTTGCCGATGCCAGGGTCACCGCCCAGAAGCGCAATCGATCCGCCGAGGAGACCTCCGCCCAAGACGCGATCAAGCTCGTCCTGGCCGGTCATGAGGCGCTCGGCATCCGCGCTTGAGGTCGAGCCGAGACTCTGCGGTGGCGCCGCCCGCTCCCGGCCGGCGATGGCGCCCGCCGCGGCCGTGGGGCGGCGCTCAAACGAATTCCACGCCGCACACTGGGGACACTGCCCCTGCCATTTCGGAGCCTCGGCTCCGCAGGCGCTGCACGCAAAAACACTGGTGGCACGGACCATGGGCTAGGCTTGAGTGATGCGCTCGTTCAACAACTTGGCTAGGATTCGCCGCGGGGAGATGCTTAATGACGGGTTTGTGACCAGGCGCTCGGACTACCTTGAAAGCAATGCTAGCTTATGCGGGCCCGATTCGGGGCGGGCAAGCGGGCGCAGGCCAGCCTTTGTGTCGATGTTGAGTACAGACTGCATGGGAGAAATTCCCCGTTGCGCAGGTCGATTCGCGACCCGCGCTGTGACGCGCTTCACATTCCATCCGGACCGGGGCGCGGCATGACTTTGAAAGGTAAATTGCGTTGCGTCGGCATGACCGATACCGGCAAGGTCCGCGAGCACAATGAGGATACGATCGCCTTTGATGCGGACATCGGTCTATTGGTGCTCGCCGACGGCATGGGCGGCTATAACGCCGGCGAGGTCGCAAGCGGCATCGCGGTCAAAACCATCTTGAACCTGGTGCGCGAGTCGGTGGACCGGCAGGACTTGCGAACTCTCGACCGCGAGTCGGGCATGTCGCGCCCGAGCATTATTCTGCGCGACGCCATTCATCGAGCGAATAAGATCATCTATCAGACCGCCCGCACGCAGCCCAACTGCGAGGGCATGGGCACCACCGTCGTCTCCATGCTGTTCTTTGACAATCGCGCCTCCATAGCCCATGTGGGCGACTCACGTCTGTACCGCCTAAGGAACGATAAGTTCGAACAGGTGACGATGGATCACTCGCTCCTGCAGGAGCTCGTCGATCGCGGCTTCTATTCCGCCGAGGAAGCGCAGCGCGCCGCCAACAAGAACTACGTCACCCGGGCGCTCGGGGTCGAACCGAACGTCGAGGTTGAGGTGCAGGAAGTGCCCGTGCAGAAAGGCGACTTCTACGCGCTCTGCTCCGACGGGCTGTCGGACATGGTGGAAGATGACGACATGCACTTAACGCTCACCACCTTTGGTGCTAATCTAGATACGGTCGCTAAACAATTGATTCAACTGGCTAATGACAACGGTGGGCGGGATAATATCTCGGTCGTCATGGCAAACGTTTTAGATGCGTTCCCGGCGCGCCGCGGAATTGTCGACAAGATCCTGGGCTGGTTCGGCTGACAAGAGGTCTCACATGGCAAGGTTGGTCTTAAGCCTGGATAGTCAGGTCATGGCTGAATACAACATGACCAAGGAACGCTACACCATTGGGCGTCTGCCGGATAACGATGTGCGCATCGATAATCCGGCGGTCAGCGGACATCACTCGCTGATCATCAATATTCTCAACGACTCGTTTCTTGAGGACCTGAACAGCACCAATGGCACCTACGTCAACGGCAAGCTGATCAAGAAGCATGCCCTGCAGCACGGCGACGTCGTCACGGTCGGCCACCACCAGCTGCGCTTCGTCGAAGATGACGAGCAGCAGGACGAGTTTGAGAAGACGATGGTGATCCAGCCCTCGGCGCGACCCGTTGAAAGACTGCGCACCGCGGCCGAAGCGGCCGAGCGCGCGGCCGCCGGCATCTCCGCGACCGCCAAGGCGCGCGCGCTTGCCGACGGCGCAAGCCTTGTGAAGAACGCGAAGCTGCAGGTCCTCTCCGGCGCTTTCGCCGGCCGCGAGCTGGAGCTCTCCAAGGCACTGACGACGCTCGGGCGACCGGGTGTGCAGGTGGCGGCGATCACGCGCCGCGTGGACGGCTATTTCATCGTGCACGTGGATAGCGGCAAAAACGATGATTATCCGCTCGTCAACGGAGCCGCCATCGGCTCGCAGGCGACGCGCCTTGCCGATAACGACGTGATTCAGTTGGCCGGCGTCAAGATGGGGTTCTTTGAATCCTAGCGCGGCGCTAGAGAATCTCCCGCGGCACGCGCTGACTGACACGGCATAAGAGCTCGTAGCCGATGGTCCCCGCGTGCCGGGCCACCTCCTCGACGGGCAGGTTCGTCCCCCAAAGGACGCCGCGCGAGCCCACCTGCACGCCGGCAATCTCGGCGACATTTACTGCGATCATGTCCATCGAAACGCGCCCCACGAGAGGCGCGCGCTGCCCATTGACAAGTACCGGCGCACCATTGGCGAGACTGCGGGGCACGCAGTCGCCGTAGCCGCCGGCGAGAATGGCTATCGGAGTGTCGCGCTCGGCGCGCCACGCCGCGCCGTAGCCCACGCCCTCGCCGCGCGCCACCCGGCGCGTGGCGATGACCGTGGTCTCAAGCGTCATCACGGGGATGAGACCAAAGCTCTGGGCGCTCACGCCTGCAAATGGCGAGACGCCATAGAGCGCGATACCGGGACGTATCCAATCCCCGTGCGCTGCGGGCGCTCCCAGGATCGCGGCCGAGTTGCCGATACTGCGCGGCAGCGCGACTCCGCGCGTCAGCGCATCGAAGCGCGCAAGCTGCTCGCTTGTTGCCGAGTCGTCGCGCTCGTCAGCGCGGGCAAGGTGCGTCAGGAGCCGCAGCTCCTTGGGCGGCGTCGGCAGGCGCTGCAGGCGGGAAAGCGCGGCGGAAAACTCCTCGCTGCGAAAGCCCAGGCGATTCATACCCGTATCAATCTTGAGCCACAGCACAAAGGCATGCGCGCCGCGCGACTTCTCCAGAAGCTCGATCTGGCGCGCATCGTGCACCACGAGGTCAAATGAGCGCAGCGCGGCTTCAGCCAATTCTTCTCCCGAGAAGATGCCTTCGAGCAGCACGATTGGCTGGGTGATGCCGGCAGCGCGCAGGGCCATGCCTTCATCGATGCGCGCCACTCCAAAGGCGTCCGCTTCGGGAAGCGCGAGCGCCGTCGGCACGAGCCCGTGGCCATAAGCATTCGCCTTCACCACCGCGACGACGCGCGCACCGGGCGCATAGCGGCGCAGGGTGCGCAGATTCGAACGTAACGCGTCGCTGTCGATGACGGCTCGGATGAGCCGGCTCACTTCAATACGCCCTCGGCGTAGGAATCGGGGCTGTAGCTGCGGAAGCGGCTGAACTCACCTTGAAAGGTCAACTGGAAATTCGCCGTGGCGCCATTTCTGTGCTTGGCAAGATCGATCTCGGCGACGCCCTTCTTGGTCGTGTTCTTGTCGTACACCTCCTCGCGGTAGATGAGGAGGATCATGTCGGCGTCCTGCTCAAGCGAACCGCTCTCGCGCAGATCCGACATCACCGGGCGCTTGTGTTCGCGCTGCTCCACGCCGCGATTCAGCTGCGACAGCGCGATGACGGGACAGGCGAGTTCCTTGGCGAGCGCCTTGAGCCCGCGCGAGATTTCCGCGATCTCGGTGGCGCGGTTCTCCTTCGTTCCGGGCACGTGCATGAGCTGCAGGTAGTCGACGACGATGAGGTGCAGGCCGTGCTCGCGCTTGATGCGGCGCGCCCGCGCGCGCAGGTCCGTCGGCGTCAATGCCGGGGTCTCGTCAATGAAGATGCGCGCCTGCGACAGCTGCCCGGTCGCGCTCGTCAAACGCACCCAGTCCTCATCGGCAATGCGGCCGCTCCTGATGGCGTTCAGCGGCACATTACCCACGGAGGACAACATGCGCGTCAGCAGTTGATCGGAAGGCATTTCCATGCTGAACACCACGACGGAGGCCTGCGTCGTGCGATCGAGCGCCGCGTTTTCCGCCATGTTGACGGCGAGCGTCGTCTTGCCCATCGATGGCCGGCCGGCAACGATCACGAGGTCCCCCGCACGCAGGCCGCCCGTGACCTTGTCGAAATCGTGAAAGCCGGTCGCAAGCCCGCGCAGCGAGTCCGGGTTTGAATGCCAAGAGTCGATCTGGTCGATGAGCGCCGGCAACAGCGTCTTCGCCGATTGCGCCCCGTCGCGGCTTCTCGTGCCTTCCTCGGCAATCTCGAAGACGCGTTGCTCGGCGCGGTCGACGAGCTCGCTTGCCGTCAATCCCTCGTCGCTGAACACCGAGGCTGCGATGTCGGTACCGGCACGGATGAGCTTCCGCAGCAGCGCGCGCTCGCGCACGATGCCGGCATAGGCGCGCACGTTGGCGGCCGTGGGGGTATCGCGCACCAGAGTTCCGAGATAGGCAAGCCCACCCACCTCCTCGAGAAGTCCGGTGCGCTGCAGCTGCTCGGAGACCGTGACGGCATCGCAGGGCTGGCCGGTGCCCGCGAGGGCGCCTATCGACTCGAAGATCTGCCGGTGGTCGGGACGATAGAAGTCGCTGGCGCGCACCACGTCGGCGACATTTTCCCAGGCGACGGAATCGAGCAACAGACCGCCGAGCAGCGCCTGCTCGGCTTCCACAGAATGCGGGGGAGTGCGAATCTCCTCAAGCGTGTCGGATTCGCGACGCGCTTTGGCAGGAGCAGCCACTTCAATCTCGCGTGAGCTTGGGAGCAAGCCTTGCGGCTACTCCTCCGCGACAATGACGACGGTCACAGGGGCGTCCACGTCCGCGTGCAGGTGCACGTGCACGACATGCTCACCCAACATGCGCAACGGCCCGCCGGGCAGCCGCACTTCGCTTCTGGCGATGGCTACGCCTGCGCGAGTTGCGGCCTCGGCGATGTCTGCGGTGCCGATGGAACCGAAGAGCTTGCCCTCGGTGCCCGCTTTGGCAGCGATGGTGAGGCGATAATTGCTCAAGGCCTGGGCGCGCTCGCTCGCTGAGCTCAGCTCCTCACCCGCGATCTTCTCAAGCTCCGCACGGCGTAGCTCAAATCTCTGCACGTTGGCTGCAGTCGCAAGCGTCGCCTTGCCCTGCGGCAGGAGAAAGTTGCGGCCAAAGCCGGATTTGACCTTCACGCGGTCGCCGATATTGCCGAGATTGGCGACCTTCTGCAGCAGAATGAGTTCCATAGGCGGCTCTTCAGTGCTGATCGGTGTACGGCAGGAGCGCGAGAAAGCGCGCGCGCTTGATCGCCACCGCCAGCTGACGCTGATAGAACGACTTCGTTCCGGTAATGCGGCTCGGAACGATTTTGCCCGTCTCGGTGACGTAGCCCTTCAAGGTCGCAAGATCCTTATAGTCGATGGACTTGACGCCCTCGGCGGTGAAACGGCAGAACTTCTTGCGACGCGAAAAGCGACTCGGGGCGGCGGTCTTCATGCACGGCCTCCCGTCACAGGCTCATCGACCGCCAGTGCCTCATCGGCCTCGGCCAGGAGCGGCTCATCGCGCACGCGATCGCGGCGCCGACCGCCGTCATCGTCGTCCAATCCCTGCGCCTCATCGCGGGGGCGCTCGCGCCGGCCGCCGGCCTCCTCTTCTTCGGCCTTCGCCATATGCGAGGGTTCAACAACCGCCGCATCGGCGCTGGTGACGAGATGGCGCAGCACGGCGTCGCTGAAGCGAAACGCGCCGGTCAGTTCGTCGACGATTTTCTGGTCGCACTCGATGTTCATCAGAACATAGTGCGCCTTATGCACCTTGGCGATGGGATAGGCGAGCTGGCGCCGGCCCCAGTCCTCCAAGCGATGCACGTGTCCGTTGCCGGCCGCGATCATTCCCTTGTAGCGGTCGATCATGGCCGGAACTTGCTCGCTCTGGTCCGGGTGCACCAGAAACACGATTTCATAATGCCTCATGGATCTTCCTTATGGTTTAACAGCCGCTTGTCCGCGAGGATGCGTCAATGCAGCAAGGAGATCTGGCCTTTGACCCTGTAAGGTCTAAGGCCGTAACCCTCCGAGATCGGGGGCCGCGCAGAATACTGAAAAGCCTTGCAAATCGCAATATTAAGACGCTGCGGGGCGATTATGCGGGAGCGGCCCCGATGCCTCAGTTCGCCAAGGCCTCACGCTGTCGCACCGCCTCGTACAGCAGCATGCCGGCGGCCACCGACACGTTGAGGCTCTCGACCGCGCCCAGCTGCGGCAGCCGCACCAAAAAATCGCAGCTCTGCCGCGTGAGCTGCCGCAGACCGGTCCCTTCAGCGCCTAGAACGAGGACGGTGCCGGTGCACAGGTCCACATCCTGGGGGCGCTTGTCCGCTCGCCCCTCCGCTCCCACCACCCACAGCCCGCCCTTTTTCAACAGGCCGAGGCAGCGCACAAGATTCGTCACCGCGACCACGGGAGTCGTCTCCGCGGCGCCGGCCGCGACTTTGCGCACTGTCGCTGTCAGCTGCGCGGCGCGATCCTTCGGCACGACAACCGCGAGTGCACCGCAGGCATCCGCGGTGCGTACGCAGGCGCCCAGGTTGTGCGGATCCTGCACGCCATCAAGCGCCACAAGGAGAGGCTCCTTCGCGCTCGCAAGCGCGCTGAGGAGATCATCCTCGCTCCAGGGAGCCAAGGAGGACACTTCGGCAACGACACCCTGATGCACCGACTCGCCCATGAGTCGCTTCAACTCGTGCGCGTCCGCGCGCTCAATCGCAACACCGTGGCGTGCGGCGAGCTCCACGATCTCGCGCATCCGAGCATCGTCCCGGCCTTGCGCAAGCTTGAGGCGCAGCACGCGCTCCGGCCGGCGCAACAACAGCGCGCGCACGGCGTGCAGGCCAAAGAGGGTCTCGACGCTTGGCGTCACTCTTCGACGAGCTCCAGATCAATCAGTCCCTCGATGGGATTGACTGCGGTGACGACGACCTTCACCTGCGCGCCGGCACGCAGCCGCCGGCCGTGACGCCGTCCGACCCAACCGTGGCCATCGCTCTCCATCTCGTACGAGTCGTCGGTCAGCCGGTCGACGTGCAAGAGCCCGTCAATGGCGACCTCCAGAATCTGCACAAAGCAGCCAAAGTCGACGACCGTCGTGATGAGTCCGTGAAATGTTTGGCCGATGCGCTCGCGCAGGTACGTGCACTTCAAGAAATTGTTCACGTAGCGGTCGGCCTCGTCGGCGCGCTTCTCGAGCTTTGAAGTGCTCTCCCCAAGCACGGCGAGCTCGGCCGTTTCATAGCGCACGCCCGCCGCGCCGCCCGCGGCGCCGAGCGCACGCAAAGTGCGATGCACCACGAGATCCGGGTAGCGCCGGATGGGGGACGTGAAATGCGCGTAGTGTTCCAGGGCGAGTCCGAAATGTCCGATGTTGGTCGCCTGATACACCGCCTGCGGCAGAGAGCGGATGACGAGGGATTCGACGAACGGCCGTTCCGGAGCCTTGCCCAAGCGGCGCGTCAAGGCCTGCAGGTCGCGCGGCGCGACGGTTTTGGGAATCTGCGCCTCGATGCCGAGCGCTGTCAGCGTCGAGAGCAGTCGGTCGAGCTTCGCCTCTTCGGGCTGTCCGTGCACGCGATACAGGGTTGCAGTGCGCGTGCGGGCAAGCTCGGCCGCCACGGCCACGTTCGCCATGATCATGCATTCTTCAACTAGGCGATGCGCGTCATTGCGCGAGACGAGATCAATCGCCGTCACATGCTCTGCGGAGTCGATGCGGAAACGCGCTTCAGGCGCGTCAAAATCGAGCGCGCCGCGGCGCGCGCGCGCCTTATGCAGCACCTTGTAGATGTCGACCAATATGCGCAGCCGCTCAACGAGCGGGCCTAGCTTGCTGCACGCCTCAGGCTCGCCTTCAAACAAGGCCGCAAACGCGAGCGTATAAGTGAGTCGCGCCGCCGAGCGCATCACGGCGGGATAGAAGCGTGCGCCTTTCAATGCGCCGTGGCGATTGACGAGCATGTCAGCGACATAGCACAGCCGATCAACCTTCGGTGCGAGTGAGCACAGGTGATCGGAAAGTGTCGGCGGCAGCATGGGCACGACGCGGGTCGGAAAATACACCGAGGTGCCGCGCTCGCGCGCTTCGCTGTCGAGTGCCGTGCCCAATCGCACGTAGTAACTGACATCGGCGATCGCCACGATGAGGCGAAAGCCCTCCGGATGCGGCTCGGCATACAGCGCATCGTCAAAATCCTTGGCATCTTCGCCGTCAATCGTCACGAGAGGCAGATCGCGCAGGTCGATTCGGGAGGCTGCCTCGGCAGGATCGACGCGATCGCCATAGTCATGCGCCTCACGCAGTGCCGCGGGCGTGAACTCATGCGGCAGATCGAAGCGCGCGATGGCGGCCTCGGTTCCAAGCTCCACCGGCCGGGCCGGATCCAGGCGTTTCTCGATCACGGCCTGCGCGGGCGCCGTCGAGCTTGCATAGCGGCGGATGCGTGCGATGACCCAGTCGCCATTTTTGGCGCCGGCAAGATCCGTGAGCGCCACGCTGCATCGCAGCTGCAGGCGTCGGTCGGCCGAGACGACCCAGGCGCCGCGGCCCTCTTGCTCGATCGTGCCGAGGAAAGAAGTTACTCCGCGGTCAAGGATCGCCTGCACCTCGCCGGTCCAGCGACCGCTGCCATCGCCCGCGACGCGCACGCGCACGCGGTCGCCATGCAGGAGCCCGCGCATCTGCGACGGCGGCAGGAATACATCCTCGCTCTGCCCCGGTACGCGCAGGAATCCAAAGCCGCCGCGGTTGGCCGTGACGGTTCCCTCGACAGTCGAGCCATCAAGCGGGTTCTTACCGCGCTTTGCAGGCTGACCCGCAGGGCTCTTTTGAGATCGTCCCGGCGTGCGCTTCTGTTGAGCGGCGGGAGCACGATCGCGGCGCCCAAATTTTCCGCGCCGCGGGCTCAATTGACAGCCCCCGACCCCATGCGTACATTTCGGCGCCTTCCTTGCTTCCGGTTCACCGCCCAGGTGGCGGAATTGGTAGACGCACTAGTTTCAGGTACTAGCGGGTAACACCGTGGAGGTTCGAGTCCTCTCCTGGGCATTCCTAGTTTTTTATTAATAATAATCAATGGCTTAGTCGCTCGACTGGGGTCCAAGTCTCCACTCGTTGCCACAAACGGCGGGCGCATTGTACGAGAGCCGCTGTGATAGAGAGCGAAAATAAGACGATCCGTGAATTCTGTGGGCGCCCTTCAGGGCGGCTGGCTGCGGTGTTACATCGCACTTTGCTGAAGTGGCATTGAGCCGCGGCCGGAACACTGGGAGGAAGGAGCAATGAACCTATTCGGAAACCACATGGTGACGGCAGCCCTTGCCGAGGCCCTGGTGTCGATAATATTGCTCGCGCTCGGCTTCGTTGTGGGCAAGCATCGGGAACGGCGTCGACTGCGCGGACGCGACCTGACTGAATACGACTTCTACCCGTACCAGACGACAGCAGACAACTTCGCCGAATTTAGCGTGCGCGATTTTCGGCTGGGAATGCATTACCTACTGCGCAACCGCGACTCGCGAGCGGGACGCCAGCTCATCTTCATAGGCGAACAGAACAACGTTCGCGGTCTTCTCGACGACAAGGACAAGCGGTCATTCGAGAAACTCTTCTCCAAATATGGTGGTGCCGAAATCATAAGCGACGCGAACGAATACTTAGAGAACTATCGCAACATCGTGCGACTCCTCGGGAAGACCTTCCCGAATATGGGCATCGAGATCCTGTTGCACGACCTCGCCAATCCGAGTCGATCCGTCGTTTGGATCGAGGGTGCCGAAGTGACCGGGCGGTCGCTGCATATGGGCACAACCACGCTACTTGTCGACCTAAAAAAGCGACGCGCCCTAAACGAGGACAAGCTGAATTACGAGCTAAATCTCGGGGCGCGACGCTTCAAATGCACGACCATTCCAATTGTCCGCAAGGAGTTCGGCGTCGTCGGTGCAGTTTGCATGAACATTGACATCAATTACATTCGAGACGAAGTACTGAAGTCCGCCGAAAACGTTGCCGAGTTCTTCGGTCACTTCTGTCAGACGGACATGCAGCTAACCGAGAACATCTTGTCAAAAGGGGAGTATCAGAAGGCCCTGGTGGGCAAGAAACACTTTCGCGACACCGTCAGCCTCAAGACCTGATATGGCCTGTGTCCCGGCCGTGTGTTGACGGGGCGCCGCCGCGAAATGAACGTTCGCGACAGTTCGGGCTGTTCCGACAGCGGACGCACGCCGCTGCGCGCTACAGTCAGCAAGGTAGAGAATGCTGCCCCCCGGCCGTAAGCTTTGATAGACATGGGGTACATCTGCCAACATCACTGCGAATGTCGGAGGGGATTGACGTGGCTGAAGGCGGCGAATCGGGGGAACGGTGATGTTACTGATGTCATTTGATGCGACTGCATCACCGGCAGCGGTTGTTGATGTTTTGCGGCGCGATGGTGGCGTCATCGTACGCAATCTGGCGCGAGTCGAAGCGATCGACGCCTGCGCCGCCGAGCTGCGATCGTCGCTCGATGAATTCGACGAAAGTCAACGCACAGACTTCAGTGGTCCAAAGACGCTTCGATGTGGCGGCGTGTTGCGCTACGCGCCGCGCTGCGCCGAACTGATAGCTCACTCGATGGTACTGAATGTGGCCGATGCCATCCTCTTGCCGTCTTGCGCCGATTATCAGCTCGGGAGCACGACGGGTATTGAGATATTGCCAGGGGAGAGCGACCAGCAACTTCATCGCGACGATACGCCCTATCCGATTCAGGTCGCAGGACTCGAGCTCCAAATCGGTGTGATGTGGTCCTTTAATGATTTTACGGCAGAGAATGGAGCAACACGCGTCGTCCCAGGCAGTCATCGCTTTCTCCGCGCGTGGCACCGGCCTGATCTGACACAGTGGGCGACTGCTGTAATGCCGAAGGGCTCCGCCCTTTTCTATCTAGGTTCGACTTGGCACGGCGGTGGCGCAAACCGCAGCCATTCGCCTCGGGCCGGCCTTATTAATACCTACTGTCTGGGCTGGCTGCGCTCGGAAGAGAACCACTTTCTCGAGGTCCCGCCGCAAGTAGCACGACAGTATGACAAGAGAGTCCGGCGTCTCTTGGGATATTCGCCACACGGCGCCGGTCACGACCAACTCGGCTATTACGGCGGTAACGATCCGGTCTGGGTGCAGCCAAATGAAGCGGAGGCTGCGGCGCGCGGGCAATTGTCGGGAAGCGTCGATTTGCGTCGATCATTGCCAGAATCTCCGCCACGCTGAAGCCGAGCCGGGAAACCGTTTGGAAATGAACTCCGGAACTGGACCACTCGAGATTGAGTTGTGACCGAACGTACTCAGGGCAAATAATCTTCGGTTCCGGTACCTGACCGCTCCAGAACATCCGCTTCCGCGGCTTGTAAGGAACGCGTGATTTCGTATTTGTAAAGGAACCAAATTCCGATGGAAGCGAATACAAACCACACGCCCATGTAGCTTAATCCGAGTCGCGTAAGAGTCTTCGCGGGAATCGCTACATTTTCGGCAGTTGTTGGATAATGAATCATGGTGAGCAGCAGGCCGGCAAGCAGTGCGCCAAGCCCCATCGCGACTCTCTCGACAAATGTCTGGCAGGCGAATATCGCCCCCTCCAAACGTTTGCCAATCGCCAGCACCACGTCATCCGTAACGTCTGCGTAGAGTGAGTAAATGATGGAAGCGGTTACGATCCAGATCAACTGGCTGAGAAAATCATAGGTTGTTAGCACGTACCACAGGCCATTGCTGCCGCGTCCCGGAAGCCACCCCACAGATAGCAGCGGCGGCAATATCATGCTTATGGCAACGGAGGCCATCAAAAAGCGGATCGCCATGGCTTTTTTATCGCCCTTGACGACATACCGCCGGATGACGGGAGCGACCGCCAATGATGCCAGGGACTCGACGACGGTCAGCAGCGACATTTGCTTGCTGCGCATCCCATAGAAGAAGCCGTACTGATAAAACCAAAGCGCAGCAGTCGCGCCGAGACCCGTCCCCACAAACAGACCGGAAAGGAGTAGCGCCCGCATAGAACGATTTTGCAACAATTGGCCAAAAGAGCGGACCATGTCCTTGAGGCTCGCTGTTTGTGCCGAGGTCTTCGCGTGAAGATGAGGAATTTCCGGATGAAGTCCCACAGTGGAGAACAGCAGCGAAACAAGGACCACCGCGCCACAGACGACAGCCGCCTGCCGGTATCCGGCGATATTGGTCTGGCCGTTCAACTGCTCGGCGGAATCTTTTAGCCAGATCGCGTACATCGCTATCGTCATGATCGAACCCGTAAACCAACTGACCGAAGTCGGAAGTGACGCGAGTCGGGTCCGCTCATCATAATCAGGGGTCAATTCCGCCACCAACGTTCGCACTGGCACGTCGAACATCATCATCGACAGTCGCAAGAGGATTAACACCGCCAAAAGGTATCCGAACGAAGTCCATTGCGACCGCGAATCAGCCGGCGGATACCAAACCAGCACATAAAACGTGGTAAGGGGAAGTATCGATGCGTACATGAACGGAAGACGGCGCCCGAGTCGCGATCGCCAGTTATCCGACAAATATCCGACCAGCGGATTTGCTACCGCATCAAACGTCAGCGCAATCGCTAGCGCAAGGCCGGTCCGGGCCGCGGACAGACCAATGACCTGGTTGTAGAAGAAGAAGAGGAAATAGTCGATCCCATTGCTAATGATGCCCGTGGTGGGAACTCCGCTGCATGCGAACGCCCACTGCGACAGAAGCGCAACTTTTTTTGTCAACCGCGCACCCTCGCGAAGCCGCCAGTCTGTTGCGGCGCCATTTGTGCCGCTTTCTTTCCTTGCAATCGTATCTTGGCAATTCTTCGTTGCGTTGCATGCTAGCGCTATCTTGCCGGCCTTGGTGAAACCGCGGTAACCGAATGGACACAAGTTGGCGAACCAGCAAACAGCGTTGCGCTTAAATCAATCGCGCCGCCCGTGGCACGGCGGTGAATTGAGCTGCGCGTTAGCTGGCGGCGGCGACTGTCAGCCGGGGTCGCTCGACGCATATGTACGCCGGCGGGTGCAGAAAAAAGACCGGCACGAACCGTAGCGAACTTCTGAGAATGTCTTGTAACCGGCAGTGGCGATCGGGATGCACGGGAGCCGGGCGACGAGCGCCACTGGTGCCGGTTAGCACCCCTGCTTCGGTACCGGGGCGTCGCGCTGCCGCACTGCAATCCCATCCGTCCCACAGTCGGCGCCGCGGGTGAGGGACAGCGGCTCGCGCCTTCCTCGTCGAGTTCGATCTGCCGTTTACGAAGCAACGCCGCCGCGTGCGAGTCGGTTATCCTTCTCAGCCGGCGGGTCGCCGGACCCTTCACAGAATGCAATATCGTCACGGCCTCAAACCCGGCGGCGCAATGGGTCTCGCATGGAATACCTCCGGTTCGGTCGGACGGGCCTCAAGGTATCGCAGCTTTGCCTCGGCACGATGTCGATGGGCAGCTCCGCCTGGAAGGGCTGGGTGCTTAACGAAGACGATTCGATTCCCATCCTTCGGCGCGCCCTCGACCTCGGCGTCACCTTCTTCGACATGGCCGACTGGTATTCCGCCGGCCGCAACGAGGAGGTTGTCGGCCAGAACTTGCTCAGGATGAGCGCGCGCGAGCATCTGGTGCTCGCGACCAAGGTCTACTACCCGATGAGCGACGACCCGAACGATCGTGGCCTGTCGGCTAAGCACATCGCGACTGCGATCGACCGGTCGCTGGCGCGAATGGGTACAGACTACGTCGACCTCTACGTCATCCATGCCTTCGATGCGGGCACGCCCGTCGAGGAAACGATGGAGGCGCTGCACGACGCGGTCCGTGCCGGCAAGGTGCGCTACCTCGGCGCGTCTACCATGTACGCCTGGCAGTTCGCGAAGATGAACTTCGTCGCGGCGCTGAACGGCTGGACGCCGTTCGTCAATATGCAGTGCCAATACAACGTGCTCTACCGCGAGGAGGAGCGGGAGATGTTCCCCTACTGCCGGGACCAGGGCATCAACGTCACGACCTTCAGTCCCCTGGCGCGCGGCTTCCTCGCGCGCGACGCTGCTACTCCGCGCACGGCCCACGACGTCTACCAGGAATACTACGGCGACGACATCGATCGCGAGATTGCACGCCGCGTGCGCGAGGTGGCTAGGCGCAGGGGCGTGAGCACGGCGCACGTCGCGATGGCCTGGGT
>Ga0302324_100001992_pt1 | contig 48387 bp, 38 predicted proteins | sample Palsa_T0_1_FD_201949 | JGI IMG/M metagenome (GOLD analysis project Ga0302324, IMG submission 201949) | Peat permafrost microbial communities from Stordalen Mire near Abisko, Sweden - Palsa_T0_1 | ecosystem: Environmental > Terrestrial > Soil > Palsa > Peat permafrost | place: Sweden: Abisko...
ATCGCTGCCATCGTCGGGACGGCCCACCTGGCTGACAACCTGCGTCACTTCCGGGAACCCCGCCAGCACCAGCCGGGCCCTGTTTGCCAGGTCAATGCCTGCCGAAGGTCCGGTGCTGGGCGCAAGCGTTCCACGCACCCAAATCGCGCCTTCATCCAGGTGCGGCAGGAATTCCGATCCGATAATTCCGCTGAAGATCAGCAGCAACATCGCCGCCAGAGCCAGCAGTCCCATGCCGAGAGTGAATTTGATGTGGTCGAAGCACCAATCAAGCGAACGCCCGTAGTTTCGGTTCAGCCATTCCAGCACCGGGTTCCGCCATTCCTTGATTCCGCTGCTGAACAACATGCTGCACAGCACCGGCGCGATGAACAGAGCGAACACCAGCGCTCCCAGTAAAGCAAACGCCACCGTCCATGCCATGGGACTGAACAGCCGCCCCTCAACTCGCTGCAAGGTAAAGATCGGCAGGTAGGAAACGATGATGATGATGCGGGCGAAGAACACCGGCCTCTGCACTTCGTGCGCCGCCACGGCGATGATCTCCATGAACGACTTTTTCTTGTCGCCGAACGAAGTGTGGCGCAGAATGTTCTCCACCATCACGACCGACCCGTCTACCACCATGCCGAAGTCGAGCGCGCCCAGCGACAGCAGGTTCGCGGGGATGTGCCGCAGGTCAAGCAGAATGGCCGCAAACAGCAGCGAAAACGGAATCGTGATGGCCACGATCAGAGCGCTGCGCACATTTCCCAGGAACAAAAACAGAATCAGCGTGACCAGCAACACTCCGTCCGTCAGATTGCGCAGCACGGTGTGGGTGGTGTGCTTCATCAGTTCGCTGCGGTCCAGATGCGGAACAAACTTCACCCCGGCCGGCAGCAATCCGTGCTGCCCATTGGTTCCGTTCAGTTCATCGATCTTCTTGTGCAGCGCGTCCAGCGTGGTCTCAGCCACCGCGCCCTTGCGCAACAGCACGATGCCTTCCACTACGTCATCGGAGTCGACGATCGTTCCATCTTTTGTGCGAATTGTTTTGCCCAGTTGTCCCAGCCGGACTTTCGGCGCCTGCACCACGTTGCCCAAATCGCGCACCCGCACCGGCGTGCCGCTCTGCACTTTCACCACTGTGGCGGCGATGTCGTCGGTGGTCTGCATCAATCCCACGGCGCGCACATTCAGCGCCTGTTCGCCGCGCTCAATAAATCCGCCGCCGGCGTTGATGTTGTTGGCCGCCAGCGCCTGCTCCACCTGCGCCAGCGACAGACCGTAGGAGACCAGCTTTCCCGGATCGACCTGCACCTGGTATTCGCGCGTCGGCCCGCCAAACGGATTCACATCCACAATGTTCGGCACCGACTTCAACTGGTTCACCACGAACCAGTCATTCAGCGTCTTCAGTTCCATCACGTCATATTTCGGATTCGTGCTGGTCAGCGTGTAGAACATGATCTGCCCGGTCGGACTATAGTCCGGCCCTATCCCGGGATTCACGCCCGGCGGCAGCGTCACCTGCTGCAAGCGGTCGAGCACTTCCTGCCGCGCGTTGAACGTAGTGATGTCATCGTCGTAAATAATCGTGATCATCGACAGTCCCGAGAGCGACACGGAGCGCAAATGGGTGAGATGCGCCACGCCGTTCAACTCCACTTCCAGCGGGACCGTGATCTGCTGCTCCACCTCTTCGGCCGCATGTCCGGGCCACTGCGTGATGATCTGCGCATAGGTGTCGGCGACGTCGGGATAGGCTTCGATGGGCAGGTTATGAAACGAGATGATGCCCCACACGAACAGCACCAGCGCTCCGCCCAGCACCATCAGGCGGTTGCGCAGCGCGAAATCGATCATGGTGCGGATCATTGCTGTTTCGACTCCGCTTTTTTCTCCGCCACGTCGGTCGAGAACTCCAGCGCGTTCGCCACGACCTCATCGCCCGGTTTCACGCCCTCGCGAATCTCCTGCATGCCATCGGGAGCCAACCCATCCGCCTGCACTGCCACGCGCCGGAAGTTCCTGCCGCCTTCCTTGCGGAAGACCCAGTCTTTATCGTGCAGGCGCATGATCGCGGTTGCCGGGACCACTACGCGATCCGTCATCTTGCGGGAGTGGAACTTAGCCACCGCAAACATTCCCGGCCGCAACAAGCCGCCTGAATTCGCCAACACGATGCGCACCTTCGCCGAGCGCGTATTGGGATCGAGCACGCGGGAAATGTCGCCGACTTTCCCGTGAAACAACTGGTCTGGAAACGCCGTCAGCCGAATCTCAGCGGAGTCGCCCTCGTGAACCTGGCCCAGATCGTTCTCGAACACGTCGCACACCACCCACACTTCCGAAAGATCGGCGATGGTGAACAGATTGGGTGTGTTATCGAGACTCTTGATGCCTTCGAATCCTGCCACGTTCTGCTCTACGATAGTTCCCGCCACCGGCGCGCGCAGGTCGATCAGCGGACTCGGATGCGCTGGATCAGCGCCCAGCACGCGCACATGCTGGTCCGCTGTCGAGACATCTATTTTGGCCTTATCTTCCAGGTCCTGCGCCGTTTCCAGGTCTTTTGCCGCAACCGCACCGCGATCGTAAAGCATCTGCGAGCGGTCCAGCGCCTTGCGTGAAAGTACTTCATCGGCTACCGCTTTCTGGTAATCCGACATTGCCGCCGCCAGGTCCGGACTCGAAATCACCAGCAGGGTCTGCCCCTTCTTCACAAAATCGCCCAGCTTCACCTTCAAGTCCACGACGCGGCCCGCACCGAGCGAGGTCACGCGGATGGTCCGGTTCACATCGGGGTTCACCGTTCCGTTGGCTGTGAGTTCGGTCGGCAACTGACGCGTCTCCGCCTTCACTGTCTTGAACAGCTCAGGCTGTTCGGCTTGAAAGACGTCGGGATCCACGGTGACCGGCGGCTTGTTGGCGGCTGGCGGAGTGTCTCTCGAGCAACCCAGAGCGCACATCAGAGCAGTAAGCACGAGGAACAGACAGAAGAGCCGGAACTGACGGATCGCATACTGCGCTGCCGATCCGCTTGCGACAATCGCTTGCGCAACAGGTCCACGCGCATCAGACAATGGCGCGGCAAAGAGAAATGTCAACGGCGTTCTCTGCTTCAAGCTTTGCCTCTTCATGGAATCACCTCGCGCCCTACCGCCTGGTTCAACTGGGCCGCTGCCGTTAAATAGGAGCCGACCAGGTTGGCGTAGTTCAACTGCACGCTGCGGTAGTCGCTCTCCGCATTCAGAAAATCCAGAAGCGACGCGCCGCCCTGCCGATAGGAGAAGAAAATCGTATCCCGCACGTGCACCGCCTGTTGCAGATATTTCGCCTTGTAGGGCCGCAGCAGAATCAAATTGCTGTTCAGCGTGGCATAAGCCGAATCCACATCGCTGAACACCTGCGCCTGCGACGCGTCGCGAAGTCTTTCATTGCGCGTAATGTCGATCTTGGTGCGCAGCTTCTCGCCCTGGTTACGGTCAAAGATGCGCAAAGGGAAATTCACGCCCACGCCGATGTAAGCGTCAATCGGAGGATTTCTGCCCACGTCGAAGCTGATCGTCGGGTCGGTCGATCCGTTCGCCTCCGCCAGCTTGTAGTCGGTCTGTGCCTTGTCAACCGCCTGCAACGCGGCCCGCAGATCGGGACGAGAATCAAGAGCGGCTTGCCGGAAAGAGTCCAGAGCATCCACCTGATCGTTGAAGTCAAACACGCCCACCACGTCGAAGTGCTCCACTGGAGTGCGGACATTCAGGAGCATCAACAACTCGATCTTCGACGTCCGCAGATTCACTTCCGCGGTCTGCACGTCCGACTCATACTGCACCCGCTGCAGTTCCAGCCGGTCCAAATCGATCTGCGCAATATCGCCCGCGTCGAGGCGATCCCGGCTGATCTTCAATACGTGATCGTAGTAATCGAGATTTTCTTTCGAGACCTGCAACACCGCCTTGGCCTGCAGAGTCTGCACAAACGCGCTGCGGAGGCTGAACAGAAGGCCTCTTTCCAAATCGTCCTGCTGTGAAACTCCAATGGCCGTCGCCTTCTTCGCGCTTTCGGTGCGCAGCTCCCGTTTATGCGCCCGCTCGTGCAAGTAGCTCACTGTGGCCGAGGGGAGCCAGTAGGCAAAGGGACCATGCGGCGGCCCTCCGGGAAAGGGATCGATCTGGTCGGCGAGCAGCGCCAGATTCGGATTTGGCCGCAGATGGGCCGTAATTTCTTCGGCCTGCAATTCATTGATATTCAGTTTGCCCGCCAGCAGTGTAGGATTGCCCAGCTCGAAACGGTCTTTCACTCTTTCCCACGTCCACGGCTGGGGCTGCGCGGCCGGCTGCTGCGAACCAGCGCCCGCATCCGACTGCTGTGCCGTGCCCGACGCCACCGCAAGCACTATCAGCACGGCGCAACGCGGCAGAAATGGTGTTCGCGATACCAACTTCGTTACTCCGATCTTTGAAATCTCAGGCAGTCTGCCCAAGGCCTCTTAAGTTCGACGCCGATTGGAGGCGCGTTCCGCGCCGCTCCTCGACCTCAGATACTCAAAGCAATCGAATATGCCAGTTCCCCCAAAAAGGGTTTGCCTAAAATGAAGAGGGAGAATTCACCGTCCCGGCTTCGGAAACTGGTCGGGCAAAGAAGGCTGGGGCACATCTCACCAGGCATCTCTGGAAACGGGCCGCTCGGCTTTGCTCCCAAGTCTTGAGTTAAACCTGCCTCTCTCGTTACCGAGGAGAAGACTCCGTTCTGATGAATTATCTGGAAGCGGCTTCTAGCCGATGAAAAAAGGAGGCGCGCGACCGGCATCCGGGGCGTAACAGGCCGTCCGCGGGGAAGGAAATTCAACAAGTGTCTGGCCCAAACTGGCAACGGGCATGGCTAGAAACGCGCTTGCTGCGATCACGGCCGGAGGTGTATGCAGCCGGATCGCCCATGTACCCAGCTTCTCGCTCCCAGTCAGGCGAACGCTGCGCTTATTCAATCCCGACTCTTCCATCTCGGTGCGCATGGCGTGCAGGTCGTCGGTCGCCGAGATCACGGGAAACAGCAGCACCAAGCCACATGCCAGAGCCATTAAAGAGCGCCGCGAACTGGGACCACCCTCTGGCCCACCTCGCTTCCACAGCCAATAGGCGGGCAGCGCCAGTAACAGCCACGCGAGATTGAGCAGCAGTTCCATACATCGAATGAAACAAACGGTTCCATGCGTTTAAACGACCGAATCAAACCTTCGGAAACCGTTCACGCAACCACCTGTGAGTCTAGTTTTTCAGAAACTTCAAATCCAAGTCAATGTCACCTTCGTACTTGCCGATGAAATGGCCGCGAGATTGGCGGATGTCCGCGTTATTTCAGCCCTAACGCTTTGAGCGTCAGCTCATCGGGTTCGGCTGCACCATTTTTCTTCACCACTACGCCGAAGCTGCCCGAATAGTCCCACATGGTCCATCCCATGCCGTGCTGTTCGAGCGAGGCGCGAACATCATGAATCCAGGCTGCGCGGTCATGCGGATCGGCATACGCGCGATAAACGCCGAACTCGTTGCACACCACCGGAACTCCGTGCTGGCCGGCCCACGCCCCGACCTGGGTAATTTCGGCATCGATGCGCGCCGCATCCCAGTGATCCTGCCCATAGCGGATTACCAAGAGACGATCCATCGCATCGGGCACGCCTTCCGCCACCTGAGCTGCCTGCTCCGGCGAGGACGGATAACGCAGCCCCTTCACCCAATGCCAGAAATAAGCTCCCCAGGTCGCGCCCTGGTGGGTGAAGATGTGGGGCTCATAGAAATGAAAGTTGTAAATGACGTTGGGGTCGCGCAGCGGCTCAAGAAAAACCAGTTCATCATCGTCGGACCAGCGCGCGCCCGCCGCGATAATCGTCTGCCGCGGCGCGCCTTCGCGAATTGCGGCGGCCAGCCTGGCCTGCACGCCGTACCAGCGGTAGCGGTCGGGAAACTCCGGTTCGTTCAGAATCTCAAAGAATACGCGGTCCGCATCCCACGACGAATAGTGCCGCGCCAGCGCCCGCCAGAAATCGGCGAACTCCTGCACAAAGCTGTCGTCTTTCACCAGCCGCGCTTTGAAGTCGCTCTCGGGGTGCAGATCGATCACAACCGCCAGCCCTTGATCCAGAATCATCTTCACGGCAGCATCGAGATATGCAAGATACTCAGCGGGAATCTCGTTGGGCCGGTGCGCGGGCATCATCGGCTGTGGATTTACGCTCAGCCGCACGTGATCGAATCCCATGGATTTGATCAGTGCGATGTCCTGGCCGGTAGACCAGGTTTCGAAGTGTTCCTTCGTATATCCGCGCTTGTCGTAGACCTGGGCAAACCACTCGCTGGCGTTAATCCCGCGTCGAAGGTGGGTCGCGCGTGACGCCGGCACAGACGAAATGGGTACGATGGAAGAAACTTGCTGCGCAGAAGAACTGGGCGCAACGCTCTGTGCCGGCAAGAAACTCGCACCCACCCCGCTCAGACAAACCAGCAGCCCGGCGGGCCGCATAAACCGCAGACATTGCATACCAACCTCTCCTAACTCAAAATCGGCAGCGCCCGGATTCTCTTCTTCGTAGCCGCGTAAATCGCGTTGCACAATGCCGGAGCCAGCGGCGGCACGGATGGTTCTCCGATCCCCGTCGGCGCTTCCGTGCTTTGCACCGCATATACCTCAACCACGGGCGCTTCGTCGATGCGTACGGGCGCGTAGTCGTCGAAATTTCCTTGCACCACGCGTCCCTTCTCGATGGTGATTTTCGCGCGCAGCGCGTTGCCCAACGCATAAACTACACCGCCCGGAATCTGCTGTTCGACGATGCTTGGATTCACCACCTGCCCGCAATCCACCGCCGCGACTACGCGGTGCACTCGTGGCACGTCATTCTCCATGCTGATCTCGACCACTTCGGCCATGTAAGAAGCGAAACATCCAAAACAAGCGATGCCGCGATAACAGCCGGCAGGCAAAGGCTTGCCCCACCCCGCTTTGTCAGCCGCCAGTCGCAAAACCCCGCGCATCCGCGCTGTGCGCCACGTCGTTGCGAAATACTGAATGTCTTGATCTTTCGCCAGCATGTGCAACCGGTACTCCAGAGGATGTTTGCCTGCCGCTGCGGCCAGTTCGTCGATGAAACTTTCGCTGGCAAACGCTGCCTGCAGCGCATAAACGGATCGCATCCAGCCCAGCGGCACCGCAGTTTCGGCAAGCACATACTCCAGCGAAACATTCGGCAACGCATAAACAAACGCGGCCTCGTCCGGAAGATCGGGATCGATTTCGTTCGGCCCCGGCTGACCCTTCTGCCCGCTGATCGAAGGCGAAATGATGCGATGCGTGAACGCCACGGGCCAGCCCGCTGCATCCAGCACCGCGCTCAACTGATGCAAGCTCGCCGGGCGATACGTGGAGAACCGCATATCGTCTTCGCGGGTCCAGATCACTTTCACGGGACCGCCGATTGCTTTCGACACCAATGCGGCCTCCACCGCATAGTCATGTTCCAGCCTGCGGCCAAAGCCTCCGCCCATCAGTGTCACGTTCACCTTGACTTGATCCGGATCCAATCCAACGGCCTGCGCCACCGAATCGCGGCAGTCCTGCGGCACCTGGGTCGGCGCCCACAACTCGCATTTCGATCCCTGATAGTGCGCGGTGCAATTGCCCGGCTCCATGGGTGCGTGCGCCATGAACGGCAACTGATATTCCGCCGAGACGCGCCGCCCGGAGACTTTCGTAACATCGCCCACGGAATAAAGGCTCGCGCCTTTTTTCGCAGCAGCCCGTTTCAGCGATTCCATCACGGCCGCGGTGTTCAGGTCTTTGTTCGGTCCGTCGTCCCAATCAACGGTCAGCAAGCGGCGGCCTTCCATCGCGCCCCAAACGCTGTCGGCCACAACGGCTACCGCCGGATCGCCGACCTTCCCTGCATAGCTCACCCCAGAAATTTTCTTCGACTCTTTGTCGTCGAAGCTCAACACCTTTCCGCCGATCGTCGGACACCGTGCCAGCACCGCGTACTTCATGCCGGGTACGCGGAAGTCGATGCCGAAGACCGCGTCGCCCCTCACCTTCGCCGGAGTATCCACGCGAGGCAGCCGCTGGCCAACAATCTTGTAGTCTTTGCTCTGCTTGAGCGGCACGTCGGTCGGGATGGGCAGCGTGGACGCCTTGCCCACCAATTCTCCATAGCTCAATCGCCGGTTCGACGCGGCATGCACGATTCTTCCACTCTGCGCGCTGCAGGAAGAACGCGGCACGCCCCAGGTCAGAGCTGCCGCTGAAATCAGCATCTCTCGCGCTGCCGCGCCGGCTTTGCGCATCGGATCCCACGTGGTGCGCACGCTGGCGCTGCCGCCGGTCGTCTGATCGCCGTAGAGCGTGCTCGCGCCCGCCTGTTCGATCTCAATCTGTTTCCAGTCGGCTTCCAGTTCCTCGGCCAGAATCATGGGCAGCGCCGTGCGCACACCCTGGCCCATTTCCGAGCGCGCTACCACGATCGTGACTTTGTCGTCGCGAGTGATCCGGAGGTAAGCGTTCGGCGAAAAGATCTCTTTGCCGGAAGAAGGTGAACCGTGCGGCAGATAGAACCCAATCACCAGGCCGGCTCCGGCAGCCGCACCAGCCGCAACAAATTCCCGTCGCGAAAGCGGACTCACCGCGCACCTCCAGCGCCCGCCGCGCGATGGATCGCTTTGCGAATGCGCTCGTAGGTTCCGCAGCGGCACAGGTTGCCGCGCATCGCTCGCGTGATTTGCTCGTCGGAGGGATTCGGCGTCTTCGCCAGCAGCGCCGCCGCTGTCATGATCTGTCCCGTCTGGCAGTAGCCGCATTGCGGAACTTCTTCGGCAATCCACGCCTGCTGCAGCACGTGCAGGCCGTTCGCGCCCAGGCCTTCAATGGTCGTGATGCTCTTTCCCGCGACCTGCGACACCGGCGTGGAGCATGACCGCACCGCCGATCCTTCCACATGCACCGCGCAAGCGCCGCACAATCCCGCGCCGCAGCCGAATTTCGTCCCGGTAAGCTCCAGTGTGTCGCGCAAAACCCAGAGCAACGGAGTTTCCGGGGGGACGCTTACTTTCTTTTCGCTGCCGTTGATGTGGAGAGAGATATCCGCCATGTGTGTTCCCAAACGGGCGCGCAAGTGAACCAACATCCTACTCAACAAGAAAGAAAAAAGAAAAGGGGAACGGGCGTGGCGAAACCGCAAAGCAGGGGCAGACGGTTCCGGTAGGAAGTTGGAAATCAGAAGGTAAGAACAACAAAACAGGCGCGGTAAGGAACGAAACCGCGGACGCGCTCTGTCTGCGCCTACTTCAGTTCCGTTAGTTTCTGTGTGGCCAGTTGGCCCGCCTCTGTGCTGGGGTTGTCTTTCTTGATCTGCTCGTAGAGGCGCTTGGCGTCGAGCGGCTGGTTGGTATCTTGATAGAGTTCCGCCAGTTGCAACTGCGCCGTCACTTTGCTCACGGACAGAGTGGGCTTGTTGATCAGTTCCTGATAGAGCGCCACGGCGTCTTTTGTCCGATTGGTATTGCCGTAGAGCGAAGCCAGCGCCAGCTTGGCCAGCGACGCCAATTCCCGGCTGCCGGAAGACACGACCTGCTTGAAGTCGCTCTCCGCCACGGCGCTGTCGCCTGCATCCGCCGCGGTCGTGCCTAGAAGATAGCGCGCCATGTCGGCCGAGCGCGTATGCGGATATTTGTCCACAATCGCCTGCAACTGCTTGCGGGCTGCATCCGAGCGCTCTTTGGGCGAAGCAAAACTGGGCGCATCGGGCTGGGCTGGCGCTCCCGCCGGACGCAGCGGCGTGTCCAAAGTCCTCACCGTTTGCGCCAGGTCGAAACTGGCCTTTTCATTCTGGGCGCTTAGGTAATACCACCCGCCCACGCCTGCGGCCGCTACCAGGATCGCCGCCAGCACGGAAACAATCAGCGTATTCCGGTGTTCGACGGACCAGTGCGCGGTTTTCTCAGCAGCTCCAATGGTGATGCGGCTGAAGGCGTCCTGCTTGAGTTGACGGCGGGTTTCTGCGCGCAAACGACTTCCCTTCCGGTTTCGCTCTAAGATTCGGCTTTGATTCCTAGTCTCGGTGGGACGATATAACAGTCTATCAGCCGCAAAATGGCATCGTCAAAAGCGAGCGTTTATCGCGGAGCTTCTTCCAGCAGGCCCTGTTCCAGTTTCTCCTGGCATTCGATGCAGTGGCGGGTCCAGGGCACAGCCTCCAGACGTTTGGCGTTGATCTCTTTGCCGCAATGGATGCATTCGCCGAAGCTGCCTTCGCGGATGCGGGCCAGTGCTTTATCCACCATCTGCAACAGTTGCCGCTCGTTGTTGCTCTGGCTGAACAAAAATTCCTTGGTGTAGGAATTGGCGGCGCGGTCTGCGATGTCCTGGGCCGTATCTTCATCGGCGGAGCGACCATCCTGCTGTGTGCGGGTCACGGTGCGGCGCAGCTCCTGCTGCCGCGTCTCCAGCTTTTTCCGGAATGTCTCCAACTTCTTCTTATCCATAAGGTCACTTCGACAAGTCGCTTCAATTCGCGGTCCCTTCAAAAGCCGTGGGACGGCTCACCGGAGCCGTCCCTGCGATAAAGGCCAACGAAGATGATAAGCGCCACAAATGAGATGCGTCAACCGCGGATGGCGTTGGCGGACTGCAGCATTTTGGTCCAAATTTGAATTCGGGACGGCAGCCCGGAAGCCTAGGTGTCAGGATGCCACCAGCTCGAACGCAGGGTAATTCGCCGTCAGCTCAACAAACGCCTCGGCAGGCGATCCCGCAGCCACGGGAAAATAGCGTTGCACCTCGCGTTTGAAGCTGTCGAGGTAGGCCTTGAGGATCTCCGGTCTCTGCGCGTCGGGAATCGGCCGCACCCGGAATTTCAGCCGCGTGCTTCCCTTCTTCAGCCACACTTCTCCAGCAGCTTCCGCGTTCCGTACCCATTGCGTCCGTCCTCGCGGAGCCACCAGAAACCGCTTGCCATTGAGTTCCAGCAGATTCACCGGATTCGAGTACACTTTTCCGCTCTTCCGTCCGCGGACTTCGAGCAGGTAGTTATAGGAGAAACCCAGGCCGATCCCAACCATGAATCCAAACGCGCGATTGAAAACTCGCTCGACAGTGGAGGGCGCGCGAAATGCGGGCAAAGTTTCCGTCATATGCGTTATCGATTCCGCAAGGCCCCACCTCGCTTCTGAAATACGCAGCTTCAAAATCCCAGCCCCACCTGTTGAATCCCTCAACTACCGCGGCAAAGGCTCCTTCGTCTCCGCCAGCGCATAGGCGAGGACGGCCATCGCGGCGGCGTTTTCGCGAAGTTCGGCTGGAACGATTTTGTCCAGAGTGTCGGCTGCGGTGTGGTGATAGTTGAAATAAGTACGGCCGTCCTGCATGACGCCGAAGGCGGGCACGCCGGCTTCCGACATGGCGGCAATATCAGCTCCCGGTGGATAGCTGCTGGGCTGCAGAACTGTAGCGCCGATGCTTGCCAAAACCTCTTGCACGGGCCGCAGCATCTCGATGGCCTTGGGGCTGATCTTGACGTCGAAGCCCAACGGATGGGCGGCGCCGGCATCGCTTTCGATGGCGGCAACGTGGTTGGCAAACTCGCCGGAATAATCCTTGGTGTAGGCGCGGCTGCCGGACCCTCCGGTTTCTTCATCCATCCAGGCGATGACGCGAAGGGTACGCCGGGGCTGCAAGTGCAGCTTTTGCAACAGTTCGGCAGTTTCCATAGCAATCACCAGCCCAGCGCCGTCGTCGATTGCTCCGGTCCCCAGATCCCAGGAGTCGAGATGGCCGGAGACAACCACGATCTGCTCGGGATGCTCGCTGCCTTTCAGATCGGCGACTACGTTGTAGCTGGTCACGTCCGGCAGTTTCTGCGGCGTGAGCGTGAGGTGCATTCGGACTTTGCCCTCCGCGGCTAGGTCGGCGATAAGGCCCGCATCTTCGGCGGTGACAGCGCCGGCGGAAATGCCGGCGGGAACGCTAAACCCAGTGTGGGGAAGGCGATAGTCGTTGTTGCCGACGGAGCGCACCAGCGCGGCCACGGCTCCAAGGTCGGCGGCCGCTTTGGGCCCTGCGGCGCGATAGCGCACGGCTTCGCCGTAGGCGGCGAAAGCCAGGCCGCCGGCGGCCTTTTGCTTGTCGAAGAGCTCGTTGAACAGCACAATTTTGCCGCTGACTTTATCGCGGCCCAGGGCTTTGAGTTCGTCGAAGCTGTTGACTACGATCACATCGGCAGTCAAGCCTTCCGCCGGAGTGGATGTGCTTCCGCCCAGCGCGGTGAGCACGACCTTCTGCGCGGTTCCGGGCGCCTGCCCGGGATACTCCACCAGCGCCGCCGTTTCCGCGCCGCGCACCCAGTGCGGAACCTTCACTTCTTCGAGATGAACTTCCAGACCAAGCTGGCGAAGCTCCGCCGCAACATACTCGGCCGCAGCCTGCGCCTGGGCCGATCCTGTGGGGCGCGCCCCAATGTTTTCCGTGAGGTGGGCAACTTGACGGTAGGCGTAGTCGTCGCTGAGCGCGGCTGCTTTAATGGCGTTGAGTTGCTGCAGCAGTTCGGCCGGGAAGTTCGCCGACGCGGCCTCGGAAGTCTGCGGTGTGAGATATCCCGGGGGCGTTGACGGCTGCGCTGGCGCCTGGGCGGTCTGCGCATCAGCGGGTGCGGGAGTGATCGGCAGAAGGGCAATCAGGAATGCGATGCAAAAGCGGAAGGCCTTGGTCATAGATGCATGGCAGTGTATCTGAGAGGGGCGGCTGGGGAAAAGCGGCAGGACTGTAAGCCTGCGGGAAGGTGTCTGCTACGCACTCCGCATACATTGGGAGACAAGGCGTGGTAGCGTATGGTTATGGACAAAAAGGAAATTAATTCGCCAAAGGCGACGGTGAACTTCCTGGTCTGGATTGGCGGCGTGTTTATGCTGCTGCTCTTCGCTCTGCTGGCCCATTTTGTGTGGAAGGTTTTCTAGCGGGCGTTTGCCGGACGCAGAAAACATGGCCCCATTTCTGGGGCCACGATTCAAAGAGGCAAGAGTGGAAAGGTGTGATGTCAGGAAAGGCGATGCCAGGAGCCGTCCTGCGAACCAGAACAGCTTTTCGGGAAATGATAGAGAGTGAAGGTCATTTGCTTGAGTTCGGCCTCTTCTGTTGCTGTGGAAAACAGCACTTGCCGAGCCAAAGGCGTCGCCCGATCCCGCCCCCGCGCAAACAGAACCTAAACTACTGAAATATAAGCCGCTTAATAAGAAAAGGCCCGCGCGGTGGCTTTCCCCGCGCGGGCCCTTGAGATTCAACAGGTGCAGAACCCTGCACATTCGCTGCACGTGGCTAGCTATTGCCCGCCACAGTACGCAGCTTCCCGGGCAGGAAGTGATAAGGCGGCCAGGGCCCGCTGATCGCCACTTCGCAGTTTTTCAACTGCTTGGTAGCGGTGCTATAGCGGTTCTGGTACTTCTCCACCGACTTGGAATCGATCAGGTGGGCAATGTCGATGAGCATGCCTTCCGGCGCCACCTTCTTGCAGCTCACTTCTTCCTCCAGCGGATTGAACAGCTTATGCACCTGCACCGAAAGCGCCCGGGCCTTGGTCTGACGCTCGCGCTCGCGCGAGGCCTTTACCCGCAGCTTCGCCAGATAGTCGCCGCCCACGGTATCGGGCAGCACCACATCAATCATGGCTTCGCGCAACGACCCGTCGCGCACCACCAGCTTGATGTGCATCTCCGACTTGCCCTTCAACCGGGCCACGCTTAAACCAAAAGCGCGCCGGTTGACCCGGACAGCTTGGCGTAGCGCGTCGTCACTCTCGAAAACCGTTCCAAATCGGAACGGCAACACCGTGGAGTTGCGGAAGCACCCACTCACCACCCGGGCGTGGTCGATTTGTGCTTTATGGTCAAGGGCTCCGGCGTTGGGGTCGTATTCGCTTACAACTACCGCGAATTCGCCGCTGGGATAGCTAAGCACTGATGCTGCATTTACGCCCTGGACGCCTTCCAAAAGGAAGGGACGACGGGAGCGAGTGCCATTGGGGAGGGACTGATGCTCGGTAAGACAGTATGCGTACCACGCCATGTGAACTCTCCGAACCGGGACGGAGGCGTACCTGCCACCTCTCGAGTTTTTTCGCCAAAGCGCTTAGTGCGAGTCTGGAAGTAAGAAACGGGCGGTACAGGGTCAAAACACCGTGGAGCACGTTGCTAGCACGCTCCGTAATTCATATTACTTCGGTCACCACCAAAAATGCAACTTTTTAGTGGCAACCTGCATCTTTGACCACTTTTGCCCTGGGAATTCACAGGAAAAGGCATTTGCATGTGACGGATGGCCTGCAAGACCCCGTCGGCCTGAACCGTCCTGAGGAAAACGAGGAAAACAGGCAGCCCGGCAAACTACGAGTGACCTCCTCAGAACGGCTCTACTCGTAGCGCAGGCTCTCCACTGGGTCGAGCTGCGCGGCGCGGGTAGCCGGCAGCGTGCCAAAGATCACTCCCACCACCGACGAGACCACAATGGCGATGATCGCCGACCAGCCGGAAATGGGAATTCGATATTCGGTAAGAAAGCGCACCGAGTAGGGAATCGCCAGCCCGATCACGATGCCGGCGAAGCCGCCAATCAGCGAAATCAGCACTGCCTCGGCCAGAAACTGAAATCGTATCTCTCGATTCGTCGCGCCGATAGCCTTCCGGATGCCGATCTCGCGAATCCGCGAGGTCACCGTGGCCAGCATAATGTTCATGATGCCGATGCCGCTCACCACCAGGGTCACCATGGAAATCAGCAGCAACCCCCACGTCAGGCCGGTGGCGATGCGATCGGCCGTAGTCAGCAGCGCGGCCAGGTTCTGCACTTCGTAGACGGACTCGGCCCGGTGCCGCGACTGCAACACCCGCTTGATCTGCGCCGTCGCCGAGGGCACCATCGCGGCATCGTCCATGGAAAAATAGATGAGCTTGACGTTCGGCGTCTCCAGAAAGTAACGGCTCACCGTATACGGGATAGCCATCGCGTTATCGGTCACTTCCGACTCGCCGAAAGTTTCCACGCTCTCTTTGAACGTGCCGATAATGGTGAAGGGCAGGCCGGTAAGCTTCACGATTTTGCCCACCGCCGCCTGTGGCGAGCCGTAGACTTCGCGCGCCATTTTTTCCGTAATCACGGCCACTTTGTTGTGAGCCTGGGAGTCTTCCCGGTCGAAGAAACGTCCGGAGAGCACTTTCAGGTTGCGCACGCGCTGATATTCGGGATACACGCCGAGGATCTGCACGTCTTTTTCGTCGCCATTGCCGATCGGGATGCGTTCTCCCATGGTCACCACCGGCGAAGCCGCCACCACGCCCGGCACCAGTTCCTGCACCGCCTGCACGTCTTCTACGGTCAGCGGATCGAGACTGGAATTGCTGATGTGCTGCGCACCTTCGTATTCCGCCCAGATTTCGTTGCTGCCAATAGCCTGGATCTGGCCGAGCACGTATTGCCGCCCGGTCATGCCGATGGTCACCACCAGAATCAGCGAAGCCGTCCCGATCACCATGCCCAGTGCCGTAAGCGCAAAGCGCACCTTGTTGGTCATGAAGGTGTCGTAGGCAAAACTAATCATTTCGCCGAGGGCGATAGGCCGCGACTGGATGCGCGACTTCGACCGGGAACGCGGCCGGGACTGAACCTTCGACTGGACATGGGACTCAACGCCGTTCATGCTTAATTCGATGCTACGTCGGCCGCAGGTAACTGGCAAGCTAACAGGGTCGGTGGTAGTGTCCCAAATTTGCGGAGGGAAGGAAAATGCATTCAGACTTCGAGGTCTTCGTGGTTGTCTTTCTCGCGCTCATCGCCCTCAGTTCGGGCCTAATCGCGTGGGGAGTGTTCGCGGTTCGTGATGCAATCGCCACGCCGCGCAATCCTCAAGCCAGACCCTAAACTCGACTCGCGCCACGCTTAGGACGCTCCCAGGCAGGCGGACGCCCGTGGCAAAGGGGGTCGCAGCTTGAGAGGATGAGAGGCCGATCATTTCCATGCTAGCCAGCACTTCGAGCGCCGACAATCAGGCGAAGAGCACTGCGAGCACGACGTCCGCGACTCACCGCCGCCTCGTCTGGCTCACGCTGGCCCGGATGGTGCTGATCGCGCTTGTGCTGCGTCTGGTGGTGGTAGCGTTTCTCTACCCCGAGCGCACCGACCCCGCGCGCGACCACTGGCGCTTCGGCGGCGAAGCCGGACGCATCGCCCGCTCCATCACCCAGGGCCAAGGTTTCAGCAGTCCCCTGTTCGGGCCGACCGGGCCAACCGCGTGGCTCGCGCCCGTGTTTCCGTATCTTCTCGCGGGGATTTTCAAGATATTCGGCGTCTACAGCAAAGCCGCAGCCATCGCTGCGCTCTCGCTCGATAGTTTGTTCTCGGCGCTGACTTGTATTCCGGTTTACTTCATCGCGCGAAAAAGTTTTGGCGAATCCGCCGCCGCGTGGGCGGGCTGGGCGTGGGCGTTCTTTCCCTACGGAATTTACTTCTCCGCCGATTTCATCTGGGCCACCACGCTCACCACTCTGTTGATGAGCCTGGTTTTTCTTGCCGCGCTCTATCTCGAAACCTCGTCCTCGATTTGGCTTTGGATTGGCTTCGGCGCGCTCAGCGGCCTCGGAGGTCTCACCGATCCGGTCGTGATGTCGGTCGCGCCGTTTCTCGGCGCGTGGGCCTGGTATCGCCTCTACAAAAGCGGACGCCGCTGGCTCGCTCCCGGCCTTGGAGCCGTGCTAGCCGTCACCCTTGTGGTCTCGCCGTGGTTCATTCGCAACTACGAAACTTTTCACAAAGTGATTCCCTTTCGCAGTTGTCTCGGCCTCGAAGTCTATTTCGGCAACAATCAGGATTCCTGGCATTGGGGTCCGCCGGGCTATCACCCTTCCGATAACGAGCAGGAATGGCAGGAATACCAGCAACTGGGCGAGATCGCGTATGTACACCAAAAGCTTCATCAGGGACTGGCGTTCATCGACTCCCATCGCTTGCTCTACGTCGAGCAAACCCTGCGCCGCGTGGTTTATCTCTGGACCGGTTTCTGGAGCTTCAGCCACCGCTATCTTCAGGAAGAGCCGGCCGACCCGTACAATATATTTTTCTGCACCGGTCTGACCGTGCTGACTCTGCTGGGATTGCGCCGGGCGTTTCGAGCGAATGCCGCGGCCGCCACGCCTTATGTGATTGTGTTCGTGTTCTTTCCGGTGATTTATTACCTGACGCATCCGGAAGACTATTACCGGCGTCCCATCGATCCGCAGTTTGTGGTGCTGGCCGCCTATGCGGTAGCGTCGTGGGTAGAAGCGCGCAAGGGAGCAGCCGCGGAGCGTTAGAGGCTGTGGCCTCCGTTGACCCTTGTTTAGTCAAGAAGGCGTCATCCCGAAACCCGGCGCAGTTCAGCCGGGTGAGGGATCTCGCGCGCAGCATACTCAAGCTTTGAGCGAACAATCTCCGAGGCAACTGAATCCACAACGAAAATTCCAAACCGACTCCGCCCGAGACGACTTCCCCGAAGGCGGCCTTCATCGTCCCCATCCTGCTCCTGCTCACCTCTGGCGCATTGCTGGTGCACGGCTACCATCCCTTTGCCGAAGACGCCGAAATCTACCTGCCTGGCGTGGAAAAAATTCTGAACCCGAAATTGTTTCCCGCGGGCCAGGAATTTTTCGCTTCGCACGCCAGCCTCACGCTGTTTCCCAACCTCATCGCATTCTCGCTGCCCGTTACCCATCTTCCGCTGGAGTGGGGACTTTTCTTTTGTCACGTGGCTTCGATCTCTCTGTTTCTCGCGGCCTGCTGGCAGTTGAGCGGCAAGTTCTTCCCGAGTCCGCAAGCGCGCTGGGCGGCGGTTTGCCTGGTCGCAGCGCTGCTGACGATTCCCGTCGCCGGCACCGCGCTTTATATCTTCGACCAATATTTGAATCCGCGAAATCTGGCTGCGTTTGCGGCCGTGTTCGCGGTTTGCCGCGTGCTCGAAAAAAAGTACATCCGCGCTTTGTTGTGGCTGGTGTTCGCGGCCTGCGTGCATCCTCTGATGGCGGCATTCGCATTTTCTTTCTGCGCGCTGCTGGTGGTGATGGAGAAGTTTGAGGATCGAGTTTCTGAGCAGACGAAATTAACCAGCGCGACCGCAGGCCTAGCCTGCCTGCTGCCATTCGGAATTTCCCTCGACCCTCCCGCCTCGCCCGCCTATCACCAGGCGGCGCTGCGGCACAGTTTTCATTACATCCAGCTCTGGCATTGGTACGAGTGGCTGGGAATTCTCGCGCCGGTGCTGTTGTTTTTCTGGTTCAGCCGAATCGCGCGCACCCGCAGCCGCCGCAACCTGAATCGCGTATGCCGCGCTCTCATCGTGTATGACTTGATCTATTTTGTCGCCGCGCTGGTGGTGGACTTGCCCGCACGTTTTGAAAGTCTGGCGCGGTTGCAGCCGCTGCGCAGCCTGCATCTGCTTTACATTCTGCTGTTTGTGATCACGGGCGGCCTCGCGGGCGAACTTCTGTTGAAGAAAAGCTTGTGGCGCTGGCTGGCGTTGTTCATTCCGCTCTGCGCGGGAATGTTCATCGCCCAGCGCGAATTATTTCTCGCGAGCGCCCATATGGAATGGCCGTGGCAAGCGCCGAAAAACCAATGGGCTCAGGCGTTTGTATGGATTCGCGGCCACACTCCGGTAGATGCGCTCTTCGCACTCGATCCCACCTACATGCAGTTGCAAGGCGAAGACACGATTGGCTTTCGTTGTCTCGCGCAAAGAAGCAGCCTGGCCGACGCCGGCAAAGACAGCGGTGCGGTCAGCATGTTCCCTCCGCTGGCGGAGGAATGGTGGACGCAGGTGCAGGAGCAGAGTCCGTGGAAGAATCTGCAAGCAAAAGACTTCGCCCGCTTGCAGAAAAAGTACGGAGTGAGTTGGGTGGTGCTGCAGCAAGCTCTGAGCGGAACTGAACTCGCAGGGATCGACTGCGAATATCAGAACGAAGCCGTGCGCGTTTGCCGGCTGCCGGCGATCGAGTGACAAACTACCGAGTGACGACGCTGCGTCAGGGGCGGTCCGCGCTGGGTTTTCGCTGCGCCATTCAGTTACAATCCAACTTAGAATCAGGCCGAGAGGAGATTTGCGACTCATGTCGACTGCGCACGCCGTGCAAGCTCCCGGCCGGCTGTTTCCCTACGAAAGGTGGGACTCGGCGCTGCCGTCGCTGGCCCGGCAATATCAACAAGGCCAGCCTTGTCCGCACATCCTGCTGAAAGATTTTCTCGATCCCGATCTCGCGCTCGCCATGGCCGAAGAGTTTCCCAAACCCACGAGCGCCGAGTGGACGCAATACAAGCATCCCAATGAAAACAAGCTGGGCATGCCCAAGCGCGAATTGTTTCCCGCGACCATTGCGGCCGTCACCGATGAATTGAATACGCCCGAGTTCGCCGCCTGGGTTTCGGAGTTGACCGGAATTCCAAACTTGATTGCCGACCCGATGCTCGAAGGCGGCGGACTGCATCAATCGGGACCGGGCGGCTTTCTCAACGTGCATACGGATTTTTCCATGCACCACTTTCACAAGAACTGGCACCGGCGCGTGAATTTGATTCTGTATCTGAATCCGGACTGGCGCGACGAGTGGGGCGGAGCCATCGAATTGTGGGAAGGCAAGATGAAGCGCTGCGCCGCGAAATATTCTCCGCTGGTGAATCATGCGCTGGTGTTTACCACCAACGAAAAGTCTCTGCACGGCTTTCCCGATCCGCTGACCTGTCCCGAGGGCGAATCGCGCAAGAGCCTGGCGCTGTATTACTACACGGTTGAGACCGACAAGAGAATTTCGGTGCATTCCACCGACTACCACGCCCGGCCGCAGGATAGTCTTGCCAAGTCGGCGATGATCTGGCTCGACAAGACGGCGGTCGATCTCTACTCGCGAGCCAAGGCACGCTTTGGATTCTCCGACGAGTTCGCCAGCAAGGTGCTGGGATTCTTGTCGGGGAGGAAATAGCCCGGATGCGGCGGTTGCGGGTGTGATTTTCGCGATCTTCGGCCAAGCGCGGCGGTTCTTGACTTTAAGATTTTAACCTCACCCGCAAAGTCAGCCGGTTTGAAGGAGAATGACGAGCGAATCGGCGTTCCAGGTCTCCCACATGAGCGTGAATGGTTCCTTTCTCGATCAGCAGAATTTCATCCTGCTCCAGATGTTTGTGCGTTGGGATTGTAGCTCCTGGAGGCATGTCTTCCGTTAGCAACACCAGATGCCGAGAGCGGTTGCTTTTCGGCGTGACCTTAAGGATGAATCCTCCCGGGTCAACCTCGCCGGGTTCGGGACGCCACAAGCGCTGCTCTCCCTCACTTTTCTCCAGCATCAGGGGCTTTGCGCCAAGTGCCGGAGCAGACGTCGAAACAGCTTGAGTTGATTGTGCCTGCGAGATGCAAACCGCAACCAGCATCGCGGCTACCGTCTCAACCACACTTAGCTTCATACGCACCTCGCTATTTTTGAGCGTAAGTCTGCTCTCCGCCATCGCAGGAGTCAATGCCAGTGATGCGGAGTAGAGCGACTTTAGGCACGGGCTACGCCGGGCGCACACCTTCTCCAGCGCGGACGTAGTAGTCGGGATAGACGGGCTCGAGCTTGCGGCCTTTGTCGCTGAAACGGCTGAGATGAACGAGGCCCATCCGCTGCAGAGCGAATTGCAGTGTGGTCGCGAGAACGCCGAAGCCATACTGCACGCTACGGCGGAAGTTGATGGAGGAAGCTTCTTCGAAATATTTGGTGGGACAGGAAACTTCGCCAATGCGGAAGCCGAAGTAGACGCACTGGGCGAGCATCTGGTTATCGAAGACGAAGTCGTCGGAGTTTTCGAGCAGAGGCAATTCGGTGAGCACCTTGCGGCTGAAGGCGCGATATCCGGTGTGGTATTCGGAGAGCTTCACGCGCAGAAAAAGATTTTCGAAGGCGGTAAGGAAACGGTTGGCAACGTATTTGTAGAACGGCATGCCGCCCAGAAGCGCGCGTCCGCCGATGATGCGCGAAGCCAAGACGGCATCGTAAACGTCATAGGCCACCATGCTGGCCAGCGCGGTGACGAGCAGCGGCGTGTACTGGTAATCGGGATGAAGCATGATGACCACGTCAGCGCCGGCGGCAAGGGCTTCGCGGTAGCAGGTCTGCTGATTGCGTCCGTAGCCGTAGTTGCGGTCGTGCTGAAAAGTACGCAGGCCGAGCCGGTTGGCCAGGTTCACGGTCTGGTCGCTGCTGTGGTCGTCGACGAGGATGCGGATATCCACCAGCTCGGGCAACTCGTGGATGGTCGCCTCCAGCGTTTTCTCCGCGTTGTAGGCGGGCATGACGACCGCGATGCGTTTGCCGTTGATCATGCTGAATTCGGACGCGCGCTATTGCTGAGGTTCATGATACCCGAGATGGGCGGGAGAAGTTGGGCAGCGGCGGCGTCTGGTGCTTGCGCGGCCCGTGGATATTGTCTATGCTGTTGCCGGCCTTGCGGGAAGCCGTCGGTCCGCGTAAAGGGCGCAGCCCACTCGCCAGCAGTTCCAGTTCAACCTGACTTCCAGCCCGAAAACCGCGCGGACAGCGGGCGATCAAGGAAGGAAGGTTCTATGAGCGACACACCCAATCGTTTTGTCTACTCCGCCGGCAAACTTCCTGCCCGCGCCAATCTCGAACACCTGAAGAACGAAGCAAAACAACTGCTCAAGACCATGCGCTCGCAGAGTCCTGACGTGCGACGTGAAGTCCGGCTTTCCGAAGCGCAACTGCTGGTCGCCCGCAGCTACGATTTTCCCAGCTGGCGCAAGCTCAAGTCACATGTGGATGCGCTGAACGACTTTGGCCAGCAACTCATCAACGCGGTACACGCCGGCGACGTGGAAGCGATTGGAAAAATCCTGGATAGCCATCCAGCGCTGGTGAATGCGAGCACCGACCTGCCCCGGCACGAGAGGCCCAGCGACACGCTCAGCATGCGATTGATCCACCTGGCAATTGCGGAAGTCAAGATCGACGTGCTGCGGCTCCTGATTGAACGCGGCGCCGACCTGAATGCGCGCAATGCCGACGGCCGATTGCCGTTACACGACTGTTTTGAGCTGGGTCACGACGATTTCGCGAAGATTTTGCTGGACGCCGGAGCGGAACCCGACGTGTGCGCGGCAGCCGTCTATGGGATGCACGACCGGCTTCAACAAATTCTGCAGAGCGATCCGGCGAATGCGAACGATCTGACCACTGGTAATTCTCCGCTGGGTTGGGCGGTGTATGGCCGTCAACCAAAGTCGGCGACGATCCTTTTTCAGCATGGCGCCGTCGCCGCCCGCCCGCCCCACGACTCTTATGCATGGGGACCGGCGGCCGGAGTCGCATCCATCGACGTCACGCGTGTCCTGCTGGAACACGGAGCGAGCCCGAACTGGCAGGATGAGGCAGGCAACACTCCGATTCATCGTGTCATCGCCAGCCGCATGGTTCTTGACCCCGCGAAATTCATACAACTTCTGCTCGATTTTGGCGCGGACGTGAGCCTGCGAAATCGTAAAGGACGGACGGCCCTGGATGAGGCCATGCTGCAGACGGGGAAGATCGCGGAAACTTACTTCCCGGTTCGCCCCATCGCTCCGAAGAGACTTGAGCAAACCATAGAGATGCTTCGCTCGCGGCTGCGAACGTCCTGAACGGCGCTTGCCCCGTCTGTGGCTCTGTGAAAAACTAAGCTTTGGGCCGGCTTGTGGCGGTTGACCGGACCGGGTGACTGATTCATGTCGGGAAAGCAAACACTCTTCGAGAAGATTTGGAACGCGCACCTGGTGAGCCAGCCGGAGGGCCGGTCGCCTATTTTTTACATCGATCTGCATCTGGTGCATGAAGTGACTTCGCCGCAGGCGTTTGATGGCTTGCGAGCTGCGGGAAGAAAGGTTCGGCAACCGGCACGAACCGTGGCCACCGTGGACCACAACATTCCGACCGAGCCGCGAGGAACTCCGATTACCGATCCGATCGCGGCGCGGCAGATTGAGGCGCTGCAGGCGAATTGCAAGGAATTTGGAGTGCGGCTGTTCGATATGGATTCGCCGGAACAGGGCATCGTGCACGTGATTGGACCGGAACTGGGACTGACGCGGCCAGGCATGACCATCGTCTGCGGCGACAGCCATACCAGCACGCACGGGGCTTTTGGAGCGCTGGCGTTTGGCATTGGAACATCGGAAGTGGAGCACGTGCTGGCCACGCAATGCCTGGCGCAACAGAAGCCGAAGACGATGAAGATCGAAGTGCATGGGCGACTGGCGGAGGGCGTGACCGCTAAAGACCTGGCGCTGGGGATCATCGGGCAGATTGGCACCGACGGCGCGACCGCGCATGTGATTGAATATGCGGGCGAAGCGGTGCGCGGACTTTCTATGGAAGGCCGCATGACGCTGTGCAACATGAGCATCGAGGCCGGAGCGCGAGCGGGGATGGTTGCGCCGGATGAGACCACGTTTGCGTATGTGAAGGGCAAGCGGTTTGCTCCGAGGGATGGCGAATGGGAAAAAGCCGTGGAGTACTGGCGCAGCTTGCCCAGCGACGACGGCGCGGCGTTCGACAAAATCGTGGAGATCGATGCAGCGCAGCTTTGCCCATTCGTGACCTGGGGGACGAATCCGGGGATGGTTGCGCCGATTACGGGCCGCGTGCCGGAGGTTGGGAGCTTGAAAGAGTCCGACCGGCGCTCGACCGAACTGGCTTTGCAGTACATGGGGCTGGAGCCGGGGAAACGCATTGAGGATATCGGCATCGATCGCGTGTTTATCGGATCGTGCACCAACTCGCGCATTGAAGATCTGCGCGTGGCGGCGCGGGTGGCCAAGGGGCATCATGTGAACGCGAAGGTGCGCGCCATGGTCGTGCCGGGATCACAGACGGTGAAGCGGGCCGCGGAGCAGGAGGGTCTGCACCGGATTTTTCTGGATGCGGGATTCGAGTGGCGCGAGTCGGGATGCTCGATGTGCCTGGGGATGAATCCCGATATTTTGCAGCCGGGCGAACGCTGCGCATCGACCAGCAACCGGAATTTTGAAGGGCGGCAGGGACGCGGCGGGCGGACGCATCTGGTGAGTCCAATGATGGCGGCGGCGGCCGCGATTGCCGGGCATTTTACGGATATTCGGAATTGGAAGTATCGGTGAGGATCGCGGCGGCACAGTTTTTCACGCGGGTGCAGTGCCGATTGAGATCCTTCGCTACGCCTGAAGAACGGCTCCGCTCAGGATGACAAACGCAAGGGAACGACGAGCAGCGGGAAGAGTGAGAAATCGATGAAGCCTTTTCGAGTACATAAGGGACGCGTGGCGACACTGGACCGCATTAACGTAGATACGGATCAGATTATCCCCAAGCAGTTTCTGAAGCGGATTGAGCGCACGGGCTTCGGCCAGTTTCTTTTCTACGACTGGCGTTTCGCCGCCGACGGAAAGAGGAACGCCGGTTTTGTTCTGGACGAGCCGCGTTATGAGGGCGTGAGCATTCTGGTGGCGGGGAAGAATTTTGGCTGCGGTTCGTCACGCGAACACGCGGTGTGGGCGCTGGCGGATTTCGGATTTCGCGCCGTGATTTCTTCGTCGTTCGCCGACATTTTCGCCAACAACAGCACCAAGAACGGGTTCCTGACGGTGCGTTTGAGCGAAAGCGAAGTTGCGGAACTGATGCGGCGCGCAGAGCAAACTCCCGGCTACGAACTCACCGTTGATCTGGAACAATGCGAAGTTCATGATGACTCTGGATTTCGCGCCGGCTTCGCTCTCGACGAGTTCGTTCGCCATTGCCTGCTGAACGGACTGGACGACATTGGGCTGACGTTGCAACACGAAGCGGAGATTTCCGCGTACGAGGCGCGGCACCCGGCTGCTCCGGTTCTGCTTTAGATCGGTTTTGATTTAGATCGGTTCTGCTTTAGATCCGGTTCTGCTTTGAGGGTGCGTCATGAGAGTGGGTTAAGACAGCGATCCGAGTCACGAAGCGTCACAGCGAGTAAAGATTTGTAAAACATTCGCCCCGGTCTTGACCGAGTGGCGAGCCGCGGTTGATCCTGAGAGCGTGCGATTCCACGACTGTAAGCGCAGTTCCGCTTCTCACCTGAAATTGCCATTGCGGAATCCCCGGCGGCATCGCGTTTTTCTTGCCTCCGAGGTCGGTTTGCCGCAACCGAGCCTAAAGTGAATACGTCTAATACTTGTCCAGTGCTAGGCTGAAGCAGCGGCTGGCAGGGCTGGATAAAGCTTAACGTTAAAGCTTAACTATGACCGATTCAAATGTTTCTCGGCAAGAACGTGCGCCGCAGGTTTGTGCCGCCTGGGGAAAGTTTGCCGCCGCCGGCGTGTCCGCGCTGTGCGTGGTTTTGGCCGGATGCAGCGGCGGCGACTCCAGGCAGCAAAAAGCGCAGGCGGCGGCGCCGCGGGCGGTTTCTGTGGCGACGGCGAAAGTGCAACGGCAGGACGTGCCGGTCTATCTGGTGGGACTGGGCTCGGTGACGGCCTTCAACACGGCGAACATCAAGAGCCGCGTGGACGGGCAGATCATGAGCGTCAACTTCACAGAAGGGCAACTGGTAAAGGAGGGCGATTTGCTGATCGTAATCGATCCCCGTCCTTACCAGGTGCAACTGGAGCAGATGCAGGCGCAGTTGTTCAAAGACGCAGCGACACTGCGCGACGCTCAACTGAATCTGCAGCGCTATACCACGCTGATTCCCTCCGGCAGCATCGCGCAGCAGCAGGTGGATACGCAAAAATCTACCGTGGATCAACTCGACGGCCAGGTGCGCACGGACCAGGCGCAGATCGATAACGCCAAGCTGCAAATCGTGTATTGCCACATCACGGCGCCGTTCGCCGGGCGAGTGGGCTTGCGGCAGGTGGACCCGGGAAACATTATCCACGCAACCGACACCACCCCGATGCTGATCCTCACGCAGTTGCAGCCGATTGCCGTGATTTTTACGCTACCCGAGGATCAGTTGCCAACTGTGGCGCAACACATGAAGAATGCAACGCTGCCCGTAGAAGCGTACAACCGCGACGATCAGGCCAAACTGGCCACGGGCAAACTGCTGACCATCGATAACCAGATCGATCAGACCACGGGAACCGCCAAGCTGAAAGCCGTCTTCGACAACAAAGACGATCAACTTTGGCCGAACCAGTTCGTGAACACGCAACTGCTGCTGGAGACCAGCAAGAACAGCACCGTGCTGCCCACGGCCGCGATTCTGCGCGGACCGCAGGGGACTTTTGTTTACCTGGTCAAGCCCGACAACACGGTGGAAGCCCGCGTGGTGAAGATCGCGCTCACCCAGGGCAACACAACCGCGATAGCCGAGGGTGTGATCCCCGGCGACACCGTGGTCACCGACGGCCAAGACAAGCTTCAAGGTGGCAGCAAGATCGAGCAGAGGAACACCGCGCCGAGCACGGGCCGCAGCAATGGAGGCAGCGCGGCGGCAGAAACTCCTTCTTCATGAGTACTTCTTCATGAGTCCTTCACGGTTATTCATTCTCCGGCCGGTGGCCACCACGCTGCTGATGGTGGGCGTGATGCTGATCGGCATTGTCGCCTATCTGCAATTGCCGGTCTCGGCGCTGCCGGAAGTCGACTATCCCACGATTCAGGTGGTTACGTTTTATCCCGGAGCGGATCCCGATGTGATGGCGTCGTCGGTGACTTCGCCGCTGGAGCGGCAGTTCGGGCAGGTTCCCGGACTGAGCCAGATGACCTCGACGAGTTCGTTTGGCAGTTCGCTGATCACACTGCAGTTTGGCCTGGACCAGAATATCGACGTCGAAGAACAGCAGGTGCAGGCTGCGATCAACGCGGCGTCTACGTTTTTGCCGACGGATCTGCCCAATCCTCCGATCTACAACAAAGTAAATCCGGCCGATGCCCCGATCATCACGCTGGCGTTGAGTTCGAGCTCGCTGCCTCTGTCGAAAGTGGAGGATCTGGCCGATACAGCGCTGGCGCAGAAAATTTCGCAGTTGCCGGGAGTGGGACTGGTATCGATCAGCGGCGGACAGAAGCCGGCAGTGCGCATTCAGGCGAACCCCACGGCGCTGGCTTCCTACGGACTCAGCCTGGAAGACGTCCGCACGGCGCTCTCGGCAGCCAATGTGGACCAGGCCAAAGGCGAGATCGATGGCGTGCGGCAATCGTACACGATCGGCGCCAACGATCAACTTATTACCGGCAATCAATACAAGCCCATCGTGATCGCATATCGCAACGGCGCGCCGGTGCGTTTGAGTGACGTGGCCACCGTGATCGACGGAACGGAGAACACCAAGCTGGCGGCCTGGATGAACCTGACTCCCGCGGTGATCATGAATATTCAGCGCCAGCCGGGGGCGAATATCATCAGCGTGGTCGACCGTATCAAGAAGCTGCTGCCGCAGTTGCAGGGGTCGCTGCCGGCGGCGGTGAACGTGCAGATTCTCACCGACCGCACCACCACCATTCGCGCGTCGGTAAGGGATGTAGAGTTTGAGCTGATGCTGACCATTGGGCTGGTGGTGATGGTCATTTTCCTGTTTCTGCGGAACCTGGCGGCCACCGTAATTCCCAGCGTGGCCGTGCCCCTATCGATTGTGGGCACGTTCGCCGTGATGTACCTGCTGGGCTATAGCCTGAACAACCTGACGCTGATGGCGCTGACGATTTCCACGGGCTTTGTGGTGGATGACGCCATTGTCATGATCGAGAACATCGCGCGCTACCTGGAGGAAGGCGACGAGCCGCTGGAAGCCGCGTTGAAGGGCTCCGGACAGATCGGATTCACGATTGTCTCGCTGACGGTTTCGCTGATCGCGGTGCTGATTCCGCTGTTGTTCATGGGCGACATTGTGGGCCGGTTGTTCCGCGAGTTCGCGGTAACGCTTTCAGTGACGATTCTGGTTTCGGCGGCGGTCTCGCTGACCCTGACGCCGATGATGTGCGCCAAACTGCTCAAGCATCAAAAAGAAGAAGACAAGGGACGCTTTTACAAAGTTTCGGAAGACTATTTCAACCGCGTCATCGCGTTTTACGGCCGTACCGTGAAGTGGGTGCTGAAGCACCAGACGGCGACTCTGCTGGTGACGGTAGGAACGCTGGTGCTTACGCTGGTGCTTTACGTGATTGTGCCCAAGGGATTTTTCCCGGTGCAGGATACGGGCGTGATTCTGGGGATTTCGGAAGCGCCGGACAATATTTCGTTCGATGCAATGTCCCTGCGCCAGCAGGAACTGGCCAAGGTGATTCTGCAGGATCCGGACGTGGAGAGCCTGTCGTCATTCATCGGAGTGGACGGCACCAATACCACGCCCAACAGCGGGCGCATACAGATCAATCTGAAATCGCTGGACGAGCGCAAGGGCAGCGCGTCCGACATTATCCGGCGGTTGCAACCGAAGCTGGCGGCAGTGGACGGCATCACGCTCTACATGCAGCCGGTGCAAGACCTGACCGTGGAAGATCGCGTAAGCCGCACCCAGTTTCAGTATTCGGTGGAAGATGCCGATGCCCAGGAATTGGCGCAGTGGACGCCGAAGCTGGTGGAAAAGTTGCGCGCGCGGCCCGAACTTCGCGATGTGGCTACCGACCAGCTTAACAATGGGCTGAAGACCGACATTGCGATTGACCGTGACACCGCCTCGCGGCTGGGGATTTTGCCGCAGGCCATCGACAACACTCTTTACGACGCGTTTGGACAGCGGCTGGTTTCGACCATTTTCACCCAGTTGAATCAGTATCACGTGGTGCTGGAAGTGGCGCCGAACTTTGCGCAGACTCCCGAGGCGCTGAAAGATATTTACGTACGGCCGAGCAGCGCGACGCCAGCCGCAGCCGCTCCGACCGCCAATACAGCGATCGCGTCCACCAGCGGGCCGCCGGTGCCGATTACCGCTTTCACGCGAGTCCATTCGACGAGCGCGTCGCTGGCCGTAAACCACCAGGGACAATTCCCGGTGGTGACGCTCTCGTTCAACCTGGCGCCGGGAGGGTCGCTGGGCAGCGCGACGCGTGCCATTCAGGACGCGGAGAAGGAAATCCAGTTGCCGCCCAGCATCCACACCGCGTTTCAGGGAACGGCGGCGGCGTTCCAGAATTCGCTGGCCAGCGAACCTTTTCTGATTCTCGCCGCCATTATTACGGTCTACATCGTTCTGGGCGTGCTGTATGAGAGTTACATTCATCCCATCACGATTCTTTCCACGCTGCCGTCCGCGGGAGTGGGCGCGATTTTGGCTTTGATGATCACGGGAAACGACCTGACGGTGGTGGCTTTGATTGGCATTATTCTGCTGATCGGCATCGTGAAGAAAAACGCCATTATGATGATCGACTTTGCGCTGGAAGCCGAGCGCGTGGAACACAAACCGCCGGAAGAAGCGATTTTTCAAGCGTGTTTGCTGCGCTTCCGGCCCATTATGATGACGACCATGGCGGCTCTGCTGGGGGGCTTGCCGTTGGCGCTGGGTTCGGGCACGGGAGCGGAATTGCGGCGGCCGCTGGGCATCACCATCGTGGGCGGCCTGATTCTCAGCCAGTTGCTCACGCTCTATACCACGCCGGTGGTTTACCTGTGGTTTGACCGGCTGGCGCACAGGTTCGAGAAGTACAAGATCGGCAATCCGATTCCGCAGGAGCTGCCAGCGGATTGACGCTGGCGCATTCTAGAGCTGGCGCGTTCGAACGATGAGTATTTCGGCTCCATTTATCCGGCGACCGATAGGCACGTCCCTCTTGGCGGCGGCGTTATTGCTCTCGGGGATTCTTGCTTTTAATTTCCTGCCGGTGGCTTCATTGCCGCGGGTGGATTTTCCTGTGATCCAGGTGCAGGCCGCTCTGCCTGGCGCCGACCCGCAGACCATGGCGTCCGCCGTAGCCACTCCGCTGGAACGCCAGTTCGGGCGCATCTCAGCGGTGAACCAGATGACCTCGACGAGCCAGTTGGGCTCGACCAGCATCGTCCTGCAGTTTGACTTGAACCGGAACATCGACGCGGCCGGGCGCGACGTGCAGGCGGCCATCAATGCCGCGCGCAGCCAGCTCCCGGCGAACTTGCCGAGCAATCCAACTTATCGCAAGGCCAATCCGGCGGACGCACCCATTCTGATTCTGGCGCTGACTTCGGACACGGAGACGGTGCCGCAGATGTACGATGCGGCCGACTCCATTCTGGCGCAGAAGCTCTCCCAGGTAAGTGGAGTGGGGCAGGTGTTCGTCGGCGGAGCGGCGCAGCCAGCAGTACGCGCGGAAGTGAATCCCACGCTGCTCAACAAGCTGGGAGTGGGGTTGGACACGGTGCGCAACGCGCTCAATCTGGCCAATGCAAACCAGGCCAAAGGCGCAGTGGCTGACGGCACTCAAACCTGGACTCTCAACGCCGACGATCAACTGTTTACCGCCGATCGATACCGGCCGCTGATCATGGCTTACAACAACGGCGCGCCGGTACGGCTGGGCGACGTGGCCGATGTGGAAGACTCGGTCTCCGATGTGCGCAATCTCGGCCTGGCCAACGGAAAACCGAGCGTGCTCATCATCGTCTTTCGCCAGCCGGGCGCCAACATCATTGAGACCGTGGACCGGGTGCGTTCGCTGATGCCATACCTGCAATCGTCCATTTCTCCGGCGATCCATCTTCTAATTGCCATGGACCGCACCATCACCGTGCGGGCTTCGGTGAAGGACATCGAGTCTACGCTGGTGCTATCGATTTTTCTGGTGATCCTGGTTGTGTTCGCGTTCCTGAGAACGGTGCGGGCCACCATCATACCCAGCATTGCCGTGCCGCTTTCGCTGGTCGGCACTTTCGGTGTGATGTACCTGCTGGGCTACAGCCTGGACAATCTCTCGCTGATGGCGCTGGCGATTTCCACGGGATTCGTGGTGGATGACGCCATCGTGGTGCTGGAAAATATCACGCGCTACGTGGAGCAGGGCATGGGCGCGGTGCAGGCGGCGTTCAAGGGTGCGGCGGAGATTGGTTTTACCGTGCTCTCTATGAGCATTTCCCTGGTGGCGGTGTTTATTCCGCTCTTGATGATGGGTGGGATCGTGGGCCGGCTGTTTCGTGAGTTCGCCGTTACCCTGAGTGTTGCCATTGGAGTTTCGCTGCTGGTTTCGCTGACTACGACGCCAACCATGTGCGCGAAGTTTCTGCGCCCGCCGAAAGACGAGCGCCACAACCGCTTCTACCGGGCCAGCGAGTGGGTCTTCGACAAGATTCTGGCTACGTACCGCGTGATGCTGCAGTGGGTGCTGGGGCACCAGCCGGTTACGCTGGTGGTCACTATTCTGGTGGCGTGCCTCAGCGTTTACCTTTACATCATTGTGCCCAAGGGCTTTTTCCCGCAGCAAGATACCGGACGCATCATGGGATCGGTGCAGGCGGCGCAGGATATTTCGTTCCAGGCGATGCGGGACAAGATGGAGCGCTTTGTAACGATCGTGATGAAAGATCCGGCGGTGAGCACGATTGTGGGATTCGCCGGAGGCAACACGGTTTCGAATCAGGGGCGCTTCTTCATCATGTTGAAAGGGCTGGAGGAACGCGGTACGTGCCAGGCAAAACACTTCTGGCAATCGTGCCCGAACGTGACCGCCGATCAGGTGATTACCCGTCTTCGGGGCAAGCTGGCGGTGGTGCCGGGCGCCACGTTGTATTTGCAATCCGCGCAGGATTTGACCATTGGCGGACGCCAGAGCAATGCCCAGTACCAGTACACGCTGCAGGGCGAGGATTTGAACGAACTGAACAACTGGGCGCCGCGGTTGCTGGCGCAAGTGCGCAAGCTGCCGGAACTGCGCGACGTCAACACCGACCAGCAGGATCAGGGCTTGCAAGCGCAACTGGTAATTGACCGCGATACGGCCAGCCGCCTGGGAGTAGCCGCGCAAGACATCGACAACGCGCTCTACGATGCGTTCGGGCAGCGCCAGGTCTCGACCATGTACCGGCCGCTGAATCAATACCATGTGGTCATGGAAGTAGCTCCGCAGTTTCAGCAGACCACCGAAGGCTTGCAGAATATCTACGTGCGTTCCTCCAGCGGCACGCCCGTGCCCCTGGCCGCGTTCACCCACCTGGCGCCCTCGAATACTCCCTTGGCCGTGAATCACCAGAGCCAGTATCCCTCGGTCACGATTTCGTTCAATTTGGCGCCGGAAATTTCGCTGGGTCAGGCTACGCTGGCCATTGAGAGCGCCGAACGCTCGATTGGATTTCCGACTACCATCGAGGCCAGCTTCCAGGGTACGGCGGCAGCCTTCCAGGATTCACTCTCCAGCGAACCCGTGCTCATTCTCACCGCGCTGATTACGGTTTACATCGTGCTGGGCATTTTGTATGAGAGCTATATTCACCCGATTACAATTCTTTCCACGCTCCCTTCCGCGGGTGTGGGAGCTTTGCTGGCGCTGCTTTTGACCCACAACGAACTGAACGTGATCGGCACCATCGGCATCATCCTGCTGATCGGCCTGGTAAAAAAGAACGCCATTATGATGATCGACGTGGCGCTGCAAGTGGAGCGCACGGAAGGAAAGCCGCCGGTGGAAGCTATTTATGACGCATGTATTCTGCGCTTCCGGCCCATTATGATGACAACGATGGCGGCGCTGCTGGGCGCGCTGCCGCTGGCGCTGGGCAGGGGCACCGGCTCCGAGATGCACCGGCCCCTGGGGATTACGATTGTCGGCGGATTGATCGTGAGCCAGGCACTGACTCTGTTCACAACGCCTGTAATCTACGTGTATCTCGATCGCCTGCGGCTGGCCTTGCGCGGGGGGGAAGAAAAGTCTCTTCCGGAAGCGTCCTCCCCCGGCGCTCCCCGGCCAAGTCCGGCTCACTAGGCAAATCCATGCAACGCGGGTAGAGTTCTAAGGGTATCTCGTCTGCATACGCTTGCGGTTGGGGCGTTTTGGCGGCGGCTGCGCGGCCCTGATCATTCGACGCGAAAACCGGATGCAACCTGAGCGGAACGGCGTAGCATCGCACCGGAGTCAAGGGGCGATTGCCGAGTAGAACGCCCGGCGGTAGTTTTTGGCACGCGCAGTTCCGGCGCACACTGTTCCAGCCGACTGGGATTTTTTGACCGGGAACAGCGGAGACCAGGATTCGGCGGAGAAAGCGACCGGTTTTGGCCGTATGATTAAGAGCCGAGTTCATTCCGCGGCAAATACGTCCGCCCGAATTTCCGTCGAGCCAGTATTATTATTGGTCATCATTGATGCCTTCAAAAACTTATTCAGGAGTAACGATGCGAAAGAAAGCGGTGCTTGTGGGATTGCTTTGCGCGAGCCTTGCGGGCTGGGTCAGCTGTGGCAGCAGCGCCAGCCACTACGTCTACGCGACGATTCCTGCAGCCAACCAGGTGGTGGCCTATCGCGAAGACCCAAACTCGGGCATTCTGTCGCCGGCCTACGGCAGCCCCTATCCGGGAGGATATGGCGCCCAGTACGTAGTGGTTCATCCTTCCAATAGCTTTCTTTATGTCGCCAATTCCGGTGAGAATGACGTTTCGCTGTTCACTATCGACGGAAGCGATGGCGCCCTCACGGAGGTGACGCCGCGCACGACCGCGGGCACAAGCCCTACGTTGCTCGCGATGGATCCTTCCGGCAGCTACCTCTACGTGGCCAATGCCGGCTCATTCAATATCTCGGTCTTTTCCATCAATGCAACCGGCGGAGGGCTCACGCCGGTGGCGGGGTCGCCGTTTTCGACTGGAATTTCTCCGCTGGACATGAAGTTGAATCCGGCTGGGACCTCGCTTTACGTCGGTGGCGCCGGATTCCCCGGGGGGGTTGTCGCAGTTTTCAGCGTGACTGCCGGCGTGCTGTCGCTGCAGAGCGTCACCGACACTGGTAGTACGAACCCCAGCGCCATCGCCATTGATCCCAAGGGTTCCTATCTCTACACGGGCAACACCTCCACGCAACAGACGACGGGAGGTTCGATTTCCATCTTTACCATCGCTTCCACCGGCGCTTTGACCGAGGTTTCCGGTTCCCCGCTCGGGGAAACCTTTACGAACCCGGACGCGCTGCTGGTGGACCCCTCGGGACAATATCTGTATGTAGCCAATGAGGGATCCAGCAACGTCGCTGTCTACACACTGAGTTCGGGATTCCCGACGGTGCAAGCTTCATCTCCGTTTGGGACCGTGGCCGAGCCCAGTTTTCTGGCGGTCGATCCCAGCGGGAAGTATTTGCTGGTAGGGAGCCAGTCGTCCAGTTCGATTCAGGTGTTCGAGCTCCAGCAAAGCACCGGCAACCTATTCTCCGTATCGACCAATAAGGTGGGGAACACAGCTTCGTCGCTGGCTGTGATTGATTAGCGGGCGACGATTAGCGACGCCACGACTACGGAGGCGCAAACCGCGCGGAGCACGTCAGGGTTTTGGTATCCTCGTGGCTGGCGTGAAAGGCGAGCGGCCTTTCCTCTTGCTTTTGACGAACTGTTGACGAACAGCAAGAGATTTCTTTTCACAGCCGGCCGCGACTCATTCACGGCCTAAAGGAACTATGAGGATCGCAAGCGCAGCAAGCGCATTTCCGAAACACTATTATTCGCAGCAGTTTCTGCTGGAACAACTGCAGAATTATTGGGGAGATCGCCTCAAGAATCCGAAAATGCTGGCCCGCCTGCACAAGCACGTGACGGTGGAGGGCCGCTACCTCTCATTGCCCACCGAGGAGTATTACAAGATCAAGACCTGGGGCGAAGCCAATGACGCCTGGATCCGCGTGGCGCAGGAACTGGGTGAACAAGCTCTTTGCCGGGCTCTGCAAAACGCGGGGGTTGAGGCCAGCCAAATCGGAGCCTTGTTCTTCACGACCGTAACTGGGATTGCCAGCCCCTCCATTGATGCGATGCTGATCAACCGCCTGGGCCTGTCGCACAACATCCGCCGCACTCCGATTTTTGGGCTGGGATGCGTGGCCGGGGCGGCCGGCATTGCGCGCGCCGCGGATTACGTCAGCGCCTATCCTGCGCAGGCCGCGGCGTTGGTCTCGGTGGAGCTCTGCTCGTTGACGTTGCAGCGGGAAGATCTTTCGGTGGCGAACCTGATCTCCTCCGGGCTCTTCGCCGATGGATCCGCCGCCGTGGTTGTAACTGGCGAAGATTTTGCCTCATCCGGGCCGGAGATTTCCGGACTTGGGATTAACGGACCTAAGATTCTGGCGACGCGATCTGTTTTCTATCCGGGCACAGAAGAAATGATGGGGTGGCACATTTCCGAAAAAGGATTCCGCATCGTGCTCTCACCCGAAGTTCCTACGCTGATTCGCGAGCATCTGGGACACGATGTGGATCAGTTCCTCGCCGACCATGGACATCGGCGCAGCGATTTACGAAGTTGGGTGCTGCACACCGGCGGGCCGAAAATTCTGGAGGCAACAGCTGCGGCCCTCGATCTGAACGACGGTCAGCTCGACGCTTCCTGGGACTGTCTGCGGAAGGTTGGGAACCTTTCTTCCGCGTCGGTGCTGGTGGTGCTGGAAGATGTGATGAAGCGGAGACGCCCCGATCCGGGAACATTGGGATTGCTGGCGGCCATGGGCCCCGGTTTTTGTTCTGAGCTGCTTCTTCTGCAGTGGTGAGGTCCGGCAGGTTGCTGAACTCGACAGACGTGTTCGTCATCGGCGGTGGTCCGGCGGGACTGGCGGCAGCGATTGCCGCGCGCCAGCGAGGCTTCCGCGTGACCGTTGCCGACGGCGCCAAGCCACCGATTGACAAGAGTTGTGGAGAAGGGCTGCTGCCGGACGCGAAGGTTGCGCTGGAGCGGCTGGGAGTTACAGTGCCGCTGGCGGACACCCATCTTTTTCGCGGCGTCCGCTTTCACAGCTCCGAATTGTGCGCCGACGCATCTTTTCCTCCTGGCGGCGTTGGTCTCGCAGTTCGCCGCACTGCATTGCATGGCAGCATGACGGAGCGTGCCGCCGCGCTCGGAGTCGATCTGTTATGGCAGGCCGTAGTCACAGGCATCTCAGGGGAACACGTCTGCCTGGGGGATCGCACGATGAGGACCCGGTGGATCGTTGGGGCCGACGGCTCAAACTCACGGGTACGGCGCTGGGCAGGACTCGATGCTCAATCGCGAAGCAACCTCCGTTATGCTTTTCGCCGTCACTATCGCGTAGCTCCCTGGACCGACCGAATGGAAATCTACTGGGGAGACCGCAGTCAAGGCTATGTCACAGGGGTAAGCAGCGAGCAAGTCTGTGTAGCTTTCGCCTCGCACGATGCCAATCTGCGCCTCGAAGAAGCGCTGTTGGCGTTTCCCGACCTGAGCGCCCGCCTTCGCGGGGCTGAGCCAGCTTCGGCTGAACGAGGAGCACTCACCGCCAACCGCAGGCTCAAGCGCGTCTGCCGAGGCAATGTGGCCTTGATCGGCGATGCCTCGGGCACCGTCGATGCGATTACGGGCGAAGGCCTCGGCCTTTCCTTCAGCCAGGCCGTGGTGCTGGCGGAGTGCATGAAATCCGATAACCTGGCGCGGTACGAAGCGGAGCACCGCCGACTATCATTGCGGCCGTTGTTGATGGCGCGGCTGCTGCTGACGCTGGATCGCCGGCCCTGGCTGCAGCGGCGGGTTCTGCGAGTGTTTCGCGCACGGCCCCAGGTTTTCCGCAAATTCCTGGCCCTGCACATCGGTGCCGTCTCACCGATTGACGCAGCTCTCGACGGCGTCAGACTCGGATGGGGACTGCTCACTGCCTAACCCGACGAAAGAATCCGCCCGCGCACTTCGCAAGAACGCTGTTGTTGGGAGACTTGTGAGCGTGGCGGTGCTCACGAGCGTGGTCGCGGCGCAGTCGCCGACGCGATTTGCGCTCGATGCTTCGCACACTACCGTAAAGTTCACTCTCGCCGATGTGCTGCACACGGTTCACGGAACCTTCCGGCTTAAGCGAGGCGCACTGGACCTGGACGCATCCTCCGGCAAGCTCACCGGCGAAATCGTGGTCGACGCGAAGAGCGGAGACAGCGGCAGCGCAATACGGGACCGCAAGATGCATGGCGAAATTCTGGAAAGCGACCGCTGGCCGGAGATTGTGTTTCGACCGGACCGGATCGAAGGAACAGTTGCAGCGCTAGGAACATCTTCCGTGCAAGTGCACGGCGTTTTCAGCATTCACGGAGCGGACCACGAACTCACGGTTCCAGCAGAAATAGAAATGGACGCGACACACTGGAAGGCGGCGGTTCACCTCGCCGTGCCCTATGTAAACTGGGGGATGAAAAACCCCAGCACTTTCTTCCTGCATGTCAGCGAATCGGTGGACATTGACCTTATAGCTGAAGGAAGCGTCACGCAACCGTGAAGCCGGCACTGATCTCTGAGAATCACTTGCCGATTATGACCAACTTCTGATCAGTAACCCTCCTGCGGCAAAGCCCCCTTGCCTTCGGTGCATTCGTAACTTCGGCCCGCTGCGAGATTCTTGAAGTCTTCGGTTCTTCCGCTGGGCCAGGCAATGACGACGCTCTCCACGCGATCGTGCTTCTCGAGGCCGAAAGTCACCGGCAATTCCGATTGCGATAAATAACTGGATCCGCTCTTGACCATGCGCGACTGGCTGATGCCGCCGCAAACAATGCGGACGGTTGCACCGATGGCGTCGCGGTTTGAGTTGGTGCCCACGAGCCGAAAACGAATGCTGCGATTGCCGGCAAGCTGGTCGTTGCGATACAGATAGGCCGGACCGTTGTTGGTGGTGAGCAGCAGGTCGAGATCTCCATCGCGATCGAAATCGCCATAGGCCAGACCGCGGCCGACCTTCGGTTGATCGAAGCCGCCGCCGATCTCAGCCGCAACATCGCGGAAACTTTTTTTCCCGCTGTTCAGAAAAAGCAGCGGAGATTGGGCATATCCCACATTGCCGCGAATGTTGCGCACGGTCTCGTCGATGTGGCCGTTGGCCACAGCCAGGTCCAGCCAGCCATCGAGATTGGCATCGAGAAAAACGCAACCGAAGCCGAGGCTATTCTTGGAAGCCAATCCGACTCCGGAATGAGCCGCGATGTCTTCGTAGGTCTTGCCCTCGAGCTCGTAGAGGCCGGTCATTTCGTTATCGAAGTTCGTGATGGCCACGCCGGAGTGTCCTGTATTCTCGAAATCGCCGGCGTCGATGCCCATGCCGGCCCGAGCCTTGCCTTCGCTGCTGAAGGCGAGTCCGGCCTCGACTGCCGCGTCTTTGAAAGTGCCATTGCGCTGGTTGAGATAGAGTTTGTTGGGCTGAGTGTCATTCGCCACGAGCAAACTCGGCCAGCCTTGCTGTTCGTCGTCGAGCATGGCGACGCCGAGCGACTTTGAACTGCTGTCGAAAATGCCGCTGGAGGCGGTGACGTCTTCGAACGTTCCGTTGCCCCGATTGCGAAACAGCCAGCAGGTCTCGCCGCGGTAGGCCTCGGGCGTGCAATAGGATTTGTGTTTGCCGTCGAGGCTGCAGAAAACGTCGTGCTCGGGCGACCATTTGACGTAGTTGCAGACAAAAAGATCGAGCAGGCCATCGCGGTCATAGTCGAACCAGAGGGCCGAGGTGCTGAACGCTTCGCGTTTGCCCAGCCCGCTGGCTTTGGTCACATCTACAAATGTTGCCTTGCCGGTGTTATGGAACAAACGGTTCTGGCCGACGCAGGTAACCAGAATGTCAGGTAGACCGTCGTTGTTGTAGTCGCCGACGGCGACGCCCATGCCATACATTTCTTGATCCAGGCCGGCGCGGGCGGTAACGTCAGTGAACGTACCATTCCGGTTGTTGCGGTAGAGGCGCAGCGTGGAGCGCCGCTGCTTGTGCCCGGGCCAATCCATCCCGTTAATCAGCAGGATGTCTTGCCAACCGTCGCGGTCATAGTCGAGAAACGCGCAACCGGAACCGAGAGTCTCAGGCAGAAGCTTGCCGCCAAACGCGCCACTGTTGTGCTGGAATTGAATGCCGGCCTGCGCGGTCACGTCGGCAAAGCGAAAACCGGGGGAAGCCAAAGGCTGGGTTGTTGCCGCGAGAGTTGGCAACAGGGAACCTTGTGACAGCAAAGAAAGTCCGGCCATTCCGCGCAGAAAAGCCCTGCGATTCACGGAACGTTCACCAATCCAGAGCGAATGGCATAGACCACAAGTTCAGCGGTCTTGTGAATGCCGAGGGCGTTCATGATGTTGGCGCGATGCACGGCCACAGTGTTGGCGCTGAGATCGAGCGCGGCGGCAATTTCCTTGTTAGATTTTCCGTCCACAATCATCTGCAGGACTTCAAGTTCACGTTGCGTGAGCCCACCCTGGCGTTCCCCTTTGAGGCCGGATTGCTGCTCGACCTGGGGATCAAAACACGTTTCTCCGCTGGCCACGCGGCGAATAGCGGGACCCAGCTCGAGATTGATTGCGTTCTTGAGAATGTATCCTTTTGCCCCTGCCTCGATCGCCTGCCGCACCCAAGTGTTCTCGGAATGCATGCTGAGCATCAGAACGGCGGTGTCGGCGGAATCTTCCAGAATCTGCCGCGTCGCCTCGAGGCCGTTCATGCCCGGAAGCGCGCAATCCATGACGACGACCTTCGGCCGCAGCGCACGGGCCTGCTTGACGGCATCTTCGCCATCGCCGGCTTCGCCCACAACTTGCATGTCGGACTCATCTTCGAGCAGTCGCCGGAAACCGCGCCGCACCAGGCTGTGATCATCCACCAGCAATACTGTGATCTTCTTTGTCATAGAGTTCGATTCTTTCGCGTGGCACGGTCAGATGCAACAAAGTTCCGCCCGACGGCGGGCGGGAGAACACGACGTGCCCTGCCATCAATTCTGCGCGCTCACGCATCGCCACCATCCCGATGCCCCGCTTCGCCGGCCGCTCAGAGAAGCCTACACCATGGTCTTCCACTTCCAACTCCAGCGTCGACGGCAAAAATCGCAAGCGCACCCAGGCTTGCTTTGCACCGGAGTGCCGCGCAACGTTATTCAAAGCCTCCTGAAGCACACGGTAGATTTGGACTCCAGCGCCGCCCGAAACCGGAAACGGTGCGCCCTGCTTCTCATAGGATATGGCAATTCCGGTCTGTCTCTCCACGGTAGGAATATACCAGTCGAGAGTCGTTTCCAGTCCCGCTTCATCCAGCATAACCGGATGCAGAGCCTGCGACAGGGTTCGGACCCGCTCCAGCGTCTGCTGCGCGATCTCGCCGACTTCGCGTATATCCGCGCGCAGCGACGATCCTTCGGGCGCATGAGCGCCCGCGCGGCCCAGCATCGATCCGATGGCGGTGAGGATCTGGCCGAATTCATCGTGCAGCTCGCGCGAAATATAGCGCAGAGTCGATTCCTGCGCGGCAATCAGCTTTTGCGCCAGTTCGCTGCGCCGTTCGGAAAGCTCGGCCATGCGCGCAAACAGACGCCGGTTCCAGCGAATCAGCGAAAGTCCGGTCAGCAGAATTGCCGCTAGGGTTGCAGCCAGGAACACATACACCTGCCCCTGCACCCGGCCATAAATCTGCACAATCCGCTGGCCCGCCTGTTCTTCATTTTCGCTGTTCTGCACCAGCAGCCGGGCTACGGCCGTGCTCAGGGCCGCTTGCCGCGCCTGCAGCGAAAGCTGAATCTGCGCCCGCGCCTCTTTCTCTTTGCCATCGGTTGCCAGCGCGAACACGCCGTCAACAGCGGCCCAGAACTGAGTGAGAGAACTGGCCAGGAATGCGCTCTGCTCGGGGGTGCGACTGGAGGCAAAACCCGCTTCCAGGCGCATAGCATCGTCCAGATCGGTGTGGATGCGCTGAAACTGACCAGACCAGGCCGTCAGCGGATAAGGCTCGTCGTTATCGATCATGTCGCGCATGCCGACGGCCAGCAGGTTCAAGTCGTTCTGAATGCGAAGTAACTGTAACGAATCCTTGCGGTTGCGGTCCACCAGTTCCGTCTGCAGCTGGCGCAGGCCGGTAACCTGCCAGGTGATATAGGCGGAGTAGCCCACCACGGCAGCCAGCGTGATGACCAAGCCGAGCAGCAACCCGAAAGTTGGCGAATGCTCCGACGAAGGCAGGCGAGGCACGCCCCGAGAATACAACGCGGAAGCGAGGCCTGTCACAATACTGTAATAATGAACCAACGCGTAATAATGAAGCCAACACGCACCCAACGGAGTCAAACAAGAGATTGAATCCGGCAGACAAGCCGAAACCTCCCAAAGTCCAGCGGCTGCGGGCCGTTCTTCCCATTGTCTGGGAACTGACCCGCCCGCGCGTCGGCTTGCTCAGCGTCGGTTTTCTGCTGATGGCGGTGAACCGCGTCGCCAGCCTGGTTCTGCCCTACTCCACCAAATTCTTGTTCGATAGCGTCATCCCCAAGCGCTCTTTGCATCTGCTGGACCGGCTCGTCCTGGTGGTGCTAGCGGCAACGGTGGTCCAGGGAATTACATCGTTCTTGCTCACTCAGTTGCTCTCCAAGGAAGCGCAACGTCTGATCACGGAACTGCGCCAGCGGGTCCAGGCGCACGTTTCGCGGCTTCCGGTTGCGTTCTACGACGCGAACAAAACCGGCATGCTGGTGTCGCGCATCATCAGCGACGTGGAAGGCGTGCGCAACTTGCTGGGTACTGGCCTGATCGACTTTACCGGAGGGTTGCTCACCTCGGGCATCGCACTGGTGTTGCTGGTGCGAATCAGCCCGCTGATGACTTCCCTTGCTCTGGGATTTTTGCTGTGCTTTGCCGTCGCTCTGACCAAGGCATTCGGCACCATCCGGCCCATCTTCCGGGAGCGCAGCAAGATCAACGCGGAAGTGACCGGCCGCCTTACGGAGTCGCTGGGCGGCGTTCGCGTTATCAAGGGTTATCACGCGGAAGAGCGCGAGGAGGCAGTATTCGCGCATGGCGTAAAGCGCCTGCTTGATAATGTCATGCGCACGCTTACTGCCACTTCGGTGATGAGCCTCTCCGCCAGCGTGCTTCTGGGCGTGGTGGGCGCAGTCGTCACGTTTGTTGGGGCACGCCAGATCATGGGTGGGACGATGTCGATTGGCGGCCTCGTTTCCTACACTGCCTTGCTCGCCTTTCTGATTGCGCCCATGGCCCAGGCCGTGGGCATTGGAACTCAGCTTACCGAAGCTCTGGCGGGATTGGAGCGAACCCAGGAGATTCTGCACGAACGTCCGGAGCACCAGGACCCTCGACGCAACGTAGCGCTGGGCGACATTCGCGGCACCGTGGAGTTCGAGAACGTGAGCTTCAGCTACGATGGAATTCACGAAGTGCTGCGCGATATTTCTTTCCGCGCCGAGCCTGGGACAGTAACGGCATTAGTCGGCTCCTCGGGTTCGGGCAAATCAACAACGATCGGCCTGATCTCAGCTTTTTACGTGCCGACCAAGGGTCAAATCCTGGTGGACGGCGCCGACCTTAGCGCGGTGCGACTCGATTCCTACCGCACCCGTCTGGGCGTTGTGCTGCAGGAATCGTTTCTGTTTGACGGCACGATTCGCGACAATGTGGCGTTCTCCCGCCCCAGCGCGCGCGAAGAAGAAATCATGCGCGCCTGCCGGATCGCGCGGGTGGATGAGTTCGCCGAATCTTTTGCCGACAAGTACAACACCGTGGTCGGCGAACGCGGCGTGAAACTTTCGGGCGGCCAGCGGCAGAGGATTTCGATTGCCCGCGCGATTCTGGCTGAGCCGCGCATCTTGATTCTCGATGAAGCAACCTCCAGTCTCGACTCGGAATCGGAGCAATTGATCCAGCATGGGCTTTCTTATCTGATGCAGGGGCGGACAACGTTTGTGATTGCGCACCGGCTTTCGACCATCCGCCGCGCCGATCAGATTCTTGTGATGGAGCAAGGAAAAATCTTGGAGCGCGGCACCCACGAGGAACTTTATGCTGCGGGTGGCCGGTACTTTGATCTCTACACCCGGCAGCATGGCGTGGAAAATAACTTGTTTCTGGCGCCGGGCGAAGGTGACAAGACGGACGGCGACGGAAATGGCGCGTCGGGCGCACTACGCAACAAAAGCACGACTGCAGCCGATACCATGAAAGTGCTCCGGGGAGAAATTCGCTGAGCCTTATGGATCGCCACACGGACAGCTCCCTGCCAAACGGTGCGCCCGCGATTCGTATCGAGGATCTCTGCCGCCACTACCACATGGGTGAGACTGTGATCCGCGCGGTGGACGGCGTTTCTCTTGACGTGCGAGGCGGCGCGTTCGTAGCGCTGCTGGGAAGTTCCGGCTCCGGCAAGTCCTCGGTGCTGAATCTGATTGCCGGCCTCGACCGGCCCACTTCCGGCAATGTACTTGTGCAAGGAAGAAATCTTGCCCAACTTTCGCGCGAGGAACTTGCCAAGTATCGCCTGCACACTGTGGGGATGGTTTTCCAATCGTTCAATCTCATCGCCAGCATGACACTCGCAGAAAATGTGGAATTGCCCATGCGCTTTGCAGAAGTCGACCGCGCGAAACGCGATGGCCTGACGCGAGAAGCTCTGGCGCGAGTTGGGTTGCAGGCGCGCATGAACCACAGGCCAAGTGAACTTTCGGGCGGCGAACAACAGCGAGCGGCGCTGGCTCGGGCTCTGATTAATCGTCCGCAATTGCTGCTTGCCGATGAGCCTACGGGGAATCTCGACAGCCACACCGGAACCGAAATCATGAATCTGATCGGCGAGTTCAACCAGCAATTCGGCATGACAGTGGTGATGGTGACGCATGAGCGCGCACTGGCCGAACGCTATGCCCAGCGATTGATTTTCCTAGCCGATGGAAAGCTTGTTGGCGACGAAGCGAACGCGCCGGCGGTCGCGGGATTTGCGTCGCAAGGAGAACACCGATGAAACTTCCCGATCTTACCGGGCTCGCCTTGCGTAATCTGCGCGAATCCTTTCTGCGCAATTCGCTTACCACCGTCGGCATCGCGGTCGGCGTGGCGTCGCTGGTTGCCATGCTCTCGCTCGGAATCGGACTCCAGGAACTGGCTTCGCGCCGCCTGGTGAAGTCGGGGTTGTTCGACACGGTGGTTGTCACTTCCCGGCGCGATTTGCGTAACTTCGGACGCGAGGAAGAACGCAACGGTCCAGCTCCCGGCGAAAGCCGCATACTCGACGAACCCACGCGGCAAGCCATCGAGCGCCTGCCCAACGTGCTCGAAGCCTCTCCGGATATTCGATTCATTACGGAGCTTCGTTACGAGGACAAGCCGCATTTGACCATGATCGCGGCGCTGCCCGACTCGGCTAAATCGAACGATGCGTTCGACGGGATGCAAGGGAAATTTTTTTCGTCCGACATAGCTCCCGAAGTTGTTTTGCAAAAGGCGTTCGCGGAAGAGCTTCTGGGAAAAACCCGGACTCCCGGAGCTGCTGAAATCAATGTTGCTGAACTGGCCCCGCCGCTGCTGGGCAAAGAACTGACCATGCGTTATGCCCAACGAGAAGTGGCCATCCAACCGCCGTTGGCACGAGCGGAAAATCCTAGCGGCGAAGAGCACGACATGGCAGGCGCTGCTTATTCGGTAATCTCGCGTGAGCAGAAGCTGAAGATCGTGGGCATCGCGGACCTTGATCCCGAGAGCATGCGTGGGCCCACACGGGCGCGAGTATTTCTGCCGCTCCAGCTAGCCGAGAGCCTGCACGTGATGCAACCTGCAGATCTGCGCGAGATTTCGCAGGCCGCAAACGGCCAGCCCGTGTATTCCTCGGTTAACGTGCGAGTGAAGGATCCCAAGGACGTCCAGACAATCGAAGACGCCATCAAGAAGATGGGGTTCAACACTTTCTCCATTCTCGATGCCAGCCGCGGCTTGCGGCAATTCTTTGCGGTGTTGTATGCGTTTCTCGCGATCTTTGGCAGCCTGGCTCTGGCTGTCGCTTCCATCGGAATTGTCAACACACTGGTCATGGCTATTCTCGAGCGCCGACGCGAAATCGGCATCATGAAGGCAATTGGCGCCAGCGACGGGGACGTGAAGAAGCTATTCTTTGCCGAGGCTGGCGCGATGGGCATTTTGGGCGGTATCGTTGGTGTGGGTCTCGGCTGGGCAATCGGACAAGTCATCAACTTCGGCACCAACATCTACCTTCGGAAGCAGGAGTTGCCGCCCGAACATTTTTGGTCGGTTCCGTGGTGGCTGGTAGCGTTCGCGATCCTGTTTGCGTTCGGGGTGAGTCTTATCTCGGGACTGTACCCGGCGGGACGCGCGGCCCGGCTCGATCCGGTGCAAGCCCTGCGCTACGAGTGAACTGGATTCATGCATCGCTATCTCCGAAGCATTGTTCTTCCGTCGTTGCTTTTGTTTTCGTCGGGTCTCGCTGCGCGCGCGCAGAGCCGGATCGACTGCAACGCACTGACCAGCCGGATACTCAAACGGGCAGTCCACTACTGCGTCTACTTGCCTGCCACATATGACGCCACCGCCGCGCAGAGACCCGCGCCACGCTATCCCGTCCTTTACTTCCTGCACGGCCTGGGAGACAACGAGCAAACTCTGTTCAACACGGGCGGATGGACCTTGCTCGACGAGCTGCGCCGCCAGCACAAGATGGGAGACTTTCTCATCGTCGCGCCGGAAGGCGGGCGGACGTTCTACATCAACTCGGCCGATGGATCGGTGCGCTACAGCGATTTTTTTCTGCAGGAGTTCATCCCCTACATTGAAGGAAAGTACCGCATCCGGCGGGGACGCGAAGGCCGTGCGATCAGCGGCATCTCCATGGGCGGCTATGGCGCGCTGCATTTTGCATTTGCACATCCCGAGATGTTCTCCGCAGTCAGCGCACAAAGCGCCGCGTTGATCACCGAGTCGCCCCAGGAACTCGATACCGCGGTGCGCTCCGGATCTCCTTTGGGAAAGGTCCTCGCGCCGGTTTTCGGCAGCCCCATCGACATGCCTTTTTGGAAGGCTAACGATCCGCTCGTGCTGGCGAAGAAAAACCAGGCTGGCCTGCGCCGGCTTTCCATCTACTTCAACTGCGGGCAAGACGACAATTACGGCTTCGAGAAGGGCGCTGCCGCGCTTCACGAACAACTGCAGCGCGAAGGTATCAAGCACGAGTACTTCTCCTATCCCGGCGACCACAGCCTGCAGTACTTCTTGGCACATTTCGACGAAGTTATGGAGTTCCATGCCAGAGCATTCGGTCTCGTGAAGTAATCGCCGATGATGTTTTTTGTTCCGCGAATTGCGCCTTTTTCTCGTGTTTCCTTTTTTGGGAAGGGCCGAGCTTTTTTTCCCCGTGTTGTGAGATTGGTCACTGCAAAGCATGCCTGCTACGCGAGAATCTGCAGAAAGACTCCGGTGCTTCCCGCATTTTTCACTCGCGCTGCCATCCGCGGACTCGACTGGCTGGCGGAACACACGCTGCCTCCGGATAAAGCCCCTCCCCACCAGCGCATAGGCCGACGGGGCGAGGAAGACGCCTACTTCTATCTCCGGAAGCTGGGCTACACGATCGTGGCCAGAAACTTCCGCTCACCACGTTGCCGTGGAGAAATCGATCTGATTGGCTGGGATCAGGATATTCTTTGTTTTATTGAGGTGAAGACCCGAAGCACGCGCGATGTGAAGCCCGGCGAGGCGGCCGTGGACCGCCACAAAAGACGCGAAGTAGCCGCCGTTGCACGCGAGTACAGGAAACAAATTCCACCTTCGTGCCAGTGGAGGTTCGATGTAGTAAGCGTATACTATGGGCATTCAAAAATAAGCCAGCCGCAGATTGAAGTGTTTCGTAATTCCTCCCTGTCGGCGTGACTCGTGGCCTGCCACTCTTAGAGAAAGGATTTTGTAAGTGCCGGAACTGAGAAAAGATCCGATTGTAGGCCGCTGGGTGATCATTTCCACCGACCGGGCCAAGCGCCCAACCGATTTTGCCAGGGAAAACGTAAAGATCAAGGGTGGCTTTTGCCCCTTTTGCTACGGAAATGAGAGCAAGACCCCGCCTGAGATTCAGGCATACCGTCCCAGCGCAAATGGCGGCCCCGCGGCGCAGCGTGACACTCCAGGATGGACGGTTCGGGTGGTGCCCAACAAGTTTCCCGCACTGGGCATTGAGGGCACTCTGAACCGACAGGCCGAGGGGATGTTCGACAAGATGAACGGGATCGGGGCACATGAGGTGATTATCGAGACTCCCGACCACAGCGCGAGTCTGGCTACGCTGCCCCCCAAACGCATTGAAGATGTGCTTTGGATCTTCCGCGACCGAATCCTCGACTTGAAGAAGGACCGGCGGTTTAAGTACATACTGATTTTCAAGAATCACGGGGAAGCGGCGGGAGCTTCGCTGGAGCATGCCCACTCGCAGCTCATCGCCCTGCCCATTCTGCCCATCAACGTGGTGCAGGAATTGGAAGGCGCGAAACAGTATTTCCTTTACAAAGAGCGCTGCGTGTTCTGCGACATCATCCGGCAGGAAACAGAAAGCGCAATCCGGGTGGTGGCGGAAAACGAGAATTTTCTCACCATTGCCCCTTACGCGCCGCGGTTCCCGTTTGAGACGTGGATTCTGCCGAAACAGCATGAGTCGGCGTTCGAGAACTCGTCCTCGCACATGTACGAGAATCTGGCGAGAGCTTTGAAGACTTTGCTGACCAAAGCCGACCGGGTGCTCGATAATCCGCCTTACAACCTGGTCATTCACACGTCGCCGGCGCAGGACCCCACCAACGACCACTATCACTGGCACATGGAATTCATGCCCAAGTTGACCAAGACTGCGGGATTCGAGTGGGGTACGGGATTCTATATCAATCCCACACCGCCCGAGGAAGCCGCTAAATTCCTGCGAGAAGCCAGTGTGGAAGAGCCGGTTCCAGTGACCGTCGGCTAAGGAAGACGCTCAACACTCGGATCAGAAAAAAGGGGCGCGGCCGAGTGGCAGCGCCCTTTGCAATTGTACGGAGAGAGAGATCAGGACGTGTGGGGAAGCGAAACTCCTTGCCACTGCTACAACCCACAGTCACAATCGAGGTTAGCTTACGCCGTCTCCCCAACCGGATTTGTCACGAAGTTGTAAAAAGATCGTCGACCCACGGTACAAAATCGGCGTCGAGTCGCAGCTTTCTCCGTGCGCCCGAACTCCGGAACACCCCCGGCCTAGCGCTCGAATTGACGCCCTGCTTCCCGGCTCACTAACATGGGCGGTGCGCTGAGACCTTTATGAAACGCTCCCTGATACTCCTTGTGTTTGCCGGGTTAGCCTACGCCACTCCTGTACCATCCACGCTGATCACGAACATCGAGCGACGGACCACCATCAGCCTGAACGGCGCCTGGCGGGCCATTGTCGACCCGTTTGACAATGGCACTTCCGGCGCTTTCTATCGCAATCGGATCCCCAAGGACAAAAGTGATTTGGTTGAGTACAGTTT
>Ga0302324_100001994_pt1 | contig 48377 bp, 46 predicted proteins | sample Palsa_T0_1_FD_201949 | JGI IMG/M metagenome (GOLD analysis project Ga0302324, IMG submission 201949) | Peat permafrost microbial communities from Stordalen Mire near Abisko, Sweden - Palsa_T0_1 | ecosystem: Environmental > Terrestrial > Soil > Palsa > Peat permafrost | place: Sweden: Abisko...
AGCATCGCGACGTTCTGACGCGCACGACCGCTACTTACAAGTAGGGTTTCTGCTTTGTTTCACGACCCGCGGGCGGTATTTTGCAGCCGACCGCGGGCCGTGACGCAGGTTCGATGTCACAGCCAGAGTCGATCATCGTGCGAGGCCGAGAAACACGGTCAGAGCGCGATTTAGTCTGACTACATCCTCATCATTGAGTTTTCCGATTCGCTTGCCGAGCCGCGCCTTCGGAACGGTGGTGACCTTGTCGACCATCAAGCGTGAAGCGCTCGATAGTCCATTGCGATCGGTCGGTTCAATCAGCATCCGCAGTAATGGCGCTTCGGTCGGGTCGGTCGTGAACACACAAAGAGTTATCGAACTCGTAGAATCAAAGCGATCTTCCTGCACAATCACCGCTGGGCGAGGCTTTCCCGCGTACGGGCCCCCGCCCGACACAGTCCAAACCTCGCCACGCTTCATTCGGGAGCGTGATCCGAAATGGCATTAATGAATCCTTGATCGCCCTTTGCTCGCTTGCTGGCAGCAACGGCCTTGGATTGCTGACGCGCGGCGCGCACAAAGGAGCGTGCACGCACATCCGGCACCCAGATCTGAACCGGCCGCAATCCTTGTGCGCGCAAGCGTTCTCGGTGTAACCGGACCTTATCTCTCGACGAACGGGTATTATCTAACATGGAATTGCCTTCAATAGTTACATGTAACCTAGCATATCAACATGAGTGGCGCAATCTGTGAAGGGCCGCCAATTGCATTGCCACGAAGTAGCCTAAGGCGCAAGCGTTCGCTTCGCGCTAGTCACTTCACTGTCAATGACGGGTCCCGGCCGATTTGCTTCCATCGCCAGCGGCCAAGTGCACATGAATTTCTTCGACGCTGTTTCTCCCTAAAGCGCGCACTTAATCGGATTCAGGTAGGACGGGGTTTCGTTGACACTGTCTGCCATGAGGTCGTTGAAAAATGGCTCTGCCATCCGCCGCGAGAATACCGCCGCGCAGCACATCCCGTACGCCGCTCACGTGGCCCCATTCGTGGTCAGCACCGTGTTCGGCGACTACATACAGGTTCTACGACTCGGGGGAGCGAGTTTCGAAACCAGCGATGATGAAGAACTCAATAATTGGCACGAGCGCCTCAATGTTCTTTGGCGCAATGTCGCGAGCCCGAATGTCGCCCTGTGGACAAATGTCGTGCGGCGACGCGCCGATGTCTTGGCGGCCGTCACTCAATCCACTGCGCTTAGCCCTTCAGATGTAGGACCGGCAAAAGGAGGATTCGCCGGCGCATTTCTCGAAAAATACAACCGCCGGTTGGCTGACGAGACGCTCATGATCAATGAGGTATATCTGGCCGTTGTTCACCGGCCCACCAGCGGGGTGGCAACCGGGCTATTGTCGAAATTGCTGACCAGAACCAAGCGCAACGGCGGGCGCCAAGATATTGCAGAAGCTCTGGACGCCTGCGAGAAGTTGATCCAGACCCTCACGGCCGCCATGGCGAGGTACGAACCCGAACTTCTGGGACTCTACGTATCGGGGGAGTTTCGATATTCCTCGCTGCTCGAATATCTAGGTTTGTTGATCAACGGTGAGTGGCAGAGGATGCCCCTGACGCCCGCGCCGTTGAGTCGCATGCTAGCTACATCGCGGCTGTTGTTCGGCAACGAAACCATCGAATACCGGTCGGCTACGAGTACCCGCGTGGGAGCCATGCTCGGAATCAAGGAATATCCGACTCCCACAGCGGTCGGCATGTATAACCGCCTGCTTTCGGCCTCGTTCTCATTCGTTTTGACACAGTCCTTTGCCTTCCTGACGAAGGCGGCGAGCCAAGCTTTGTTGACTCGGCAGTTCAACCGGATGGCCAATGCCGGCGACTTCGCGGTCTCGCAGGCCAATGAACTCAAGGACGCACTCGACGCCCTGACCAGCAACGAGTTCGTGATGGGCGACCATCACTTTTCCCTGCAAATCATGGCTGATCTGCCTGCACGGTCCGACGAGGCCGGCGACAGCACACGTCTCAAATCGCTCAATGACAGCACCGCAACCGCGCGCAGTTTGCTCGCCGACACGGGAATGCTGGTGGCACGCGAGGACTTGGCATTGGAGGCCGCATTTTGGGCCCAGCTGCCGGGGTACTTCGCGATGAGGCCGCGCAAGGCGCCGATCACGTCGCGAAACTTCGCCGCCATGTCGCCGTTTCATAATTTTCCGCTCGGGCGGCCTCGAGGCAATCACTGGGGGGATGCGCTCAGCATGTTTGTCTCCAGCGCAGGCTCGCCTTACTTCTTTTCATTGCATGCCAGCGACCCTACGGACCCGGACGGCGGCAGCCGCAAAGACACCGGACATACCCTCATATGCGGTCCGACGGGCTCGGGGAAGACGGTTTTCGTCGGCTTCTTGATCGCGATGCTGAGCCGTCAAGGCGCGACGCAAGTGATTTTCGACAAGGACCGTGGCCTGGAGATCTTGGTGCGTGCGCTCGGCGGCGAATATATGCCCCTCAAGAACGGTGCCCCCACGGGTTTCAATCCGTTGCAGCTGCCCGTCAATCCGGCCAACACGGAGTTTCTGAAGGCATGGTTGCGGCTATTGTCGGGCGCCCGAGCACGGACGGCACAGGCTGCCGCCAGTTCCGTAAGAGAGTCGGCCGACTTGGATCAAGCTCTGAAGGGTACGCTCGCCTTGGAGCCGCAAGCCCGCAGACTTTCCCGGCTGATCGAATTCCTGGATCCCACCGATCCTGAAGGGCTGCATGCGCGGCTGTCCACTTGGTGCGCAACGGGCGGCGGCGACTATGCCTGGGCGTTCGACAATCCGTCGGACAGCGTCATTTCGCGGCTCGACGGCAAGCCCATTATCGGCGTCGACGTCACCGAGTTCCTCGACCACGCCATGACCCGTGCGCCGATCACGCTTTATTTATTTCATCTGGTGCGCCAGCTGCTGGATGGCCGTCGGCTGGTGTGTTGGATGGACGAATTTTGGCGCCTGCTGTCGGACCCGGAGTTCGAGAAATTTGCCAAGGACGGCCCCAAGACTTGGCGGAAATTAAACGCCGTCATGTGCCTGGCGACTCAGAGCCCGAGCGACGTTCTCGACAGTCCGATCAGCCGCACACTGATAGAGCAGACGCCGACCAAGGTGTTTTTCCCCAACTCGGATGCCAGCTTCAGCGAGTACACCGAGGGCTTCGGCCTGACAGAGCGGGAGTTTCGCCTGATCAAAGAGCAGCTCGAGCCAGGCTCGCGCATGTTCCTCGTCAAGCAAAGCCAGCACAGCGTCGTTTGCTCACTCGATCTCAAGGACTTCAAGGCGGAGCTGGCGGTCATCTCGGGGCGCAGCAGCGAGGTCAGGCGCATGCAGGAAATCATCGACCTCACCGGCGCAGATCCGGAAGCGTGGCTGCCTCAATTTCTCTCGGCACATACGAACGAATCCCACCCACAAAATGCAAGGAAAGCTCAATGAAAACATACGGCATGCAGTCGATTGTAGCGATCGTGATCCTATCCGTGGCAGCGGTATCGACCGCGCGGGCGCAGTGGGCGGTGGTCGATGCTCCGGCCATCGTGCAACTGATTCAGCAGGTGCAGGATATGGAGGAGATCATTGCCACGGCGCGCAGCCAGCTGGCACAGGCGAAGCAGGCACTGCAGACCATGACCGGGAATCGAGGGATGGAAATGCTCTTGAGCGGCACTGTCCGAAATTATCTACCGTCCAATTGGTCGCAACTGGCGAGCGCCGCGCTCGGCGGCGGCGGCGCCCTCTCGGCGGATATACAAAGCAACATCGCCGCCAACGCCGTTTTGTCGCCGCAGCGATTGGCGACGCTCGCGCCCGCAGCACAGCAGCTCATACAGGCCACGCGTCAATGGGGGGCGATGCGCCAGTCCATCTCGCACCAGGCGTTGGCGAATGCCAGCGGCCGATTCTCATCCCTGCAGACCCTGATTTCCACGATCGGGTCCGCCAGCGACCAGAAGGGGATATTGGACTTACAGGCGAGAATTAACGCTGAACTCGGCATGCTCGAGAACGAGCAAACGAAACTGCAGGAATTGAATCAGTCCACGCTCGCGCAGGAATCCATCTTGCAGCAGCAGGCGCTCGAGATGGCGATCCAGGGACAGGGGCGCTTCGAGACCCGTTTTCAGCCGACCCCCTAGATAGTTGCTCGGTGCTCCCCTAGATAGTTGCTCGGTGCCAGGAGGCAATGATGGGTTTCTTCGCCACATTTTGGTCATGGCTCAACACTCAGCTGGCTGGTTACATCGGCAACAACACGGCGCGACTCGCGTCGGTACTGGAGCCTACCGTGGTGACGCTGGCCACGATCTACGTCATGGGTTGGGGCTACCTGCATCTGATGGGAAGAATCGAAGAACCCATCGTGGCGGGACTGAAGCGAGTTGCGATGATCGCCTTGGTACTAGGAGCCGGGTTGAACCTGTGGCTCTACAACACCGTGATTGTCGATACGTTCTACAACGGCCCGGCGCAACTGGCAGCGGCAATGGTTGGGGCGGGCGATCCGGTGACCACCATCGACACCATATGGGATAGCGGCGGCACCGTGGCCAGCAACCTGTGGGACAAGGCAGGTTTCTACTCGGGCATGGGCTTTCTTCTGGCCGGTGCGGTGGTTTGGTGCCTCATGGGGGCGTTATGCGTGTATGCGATGTTCCTGATTGCGTTGTCGAGCATCGCCCTCGCGGTGCTCTTGGCACTCGGCCCGCTGTTCCTGGCCATGCTGTTCTTCGACGCCACCAGGCGGTACTTCTCGGCGTGGATCAGCCAACTCGCCAATTACGCCTTGATCACGGTGCTTACCGTTATGGTCGCCGCGTTGCTGCTGCATATCGTCCAGTCGTATGCGGCGCAAACCGCCGCGCGCGGCACTGCCATCCTGACCGTTGATGCGCTCAACATGATTCTCGTGGCCGTGCTCGTGTTTCTGGTGTTCCGCCAGGTAATGCCGATTGCCTCGGGATTGGTCGGCGGTTCGCCCTTGAGCTCCCATGGAATCGTGAGCAGGACTTTCGCGCACGCTTCGAGGATGGCCGGGGCGGCAGCGCTCCCGGCGCTTGGTATTGCCGCTCCCCACGTGGCGACGGCCGTCGGCAAGGTCGCAACCGGTCGAGTGGTTCGAGATGCCTACAGCAAGGTGGGCGAGGGCGTGGCAGCGCTCAGCCGAAGCTGGCGAAACGTACGACGGTAGCGGACAACGACTTACACCACGGAGGGTGACATGGCACGTTTTATCATCTGCTTCACGCTGCTATTGCAGGCCTGTGCATCGCATGCCGTGCGCTGCGATGCGCATTTGCAAGCCATCAATGCGCCGGCCGAGAAACCTGCGACATGACGGCGGCAGACTTAGAGGGCTATTTCGCGGAGGCGCGATCATGGGACGCCGACCGCTGCGCGCAATTCAGGCGCAGCGCCCATGCGGCATGGTGGACGGCCGGGGCGGGATGGCTAAGTGCGATCGCCGGCACAATCGCGCTTGCGGTATTGATGCCGTTGAAACGAGTCGACCCATTCGTCATTCGCGTCGACAACAGCACCGGAGTGGTCGATGTTGTGCCGGTGTACGCGGGCGTGTCCACGATGGACGAATCCGTCACACGCTATTTCCTGGCGCACTATCTGGATGTGTGCGAAAGATTCAACTTCGCCACTGCGGAAAGCGATTACGAGGAGTGCGGCGCCTTCCATTCGCCGCAGCGCAATCAGGCTTGGTATGCGCTGTGGACGGCGACGAATCCGGCGTCGCCCCTCAATGTCCACAAGGATGGCAGCTCGGTCCGCGTTCAAGTCACTTCCGTGAGTTTCTTCACGCGCGCGAGCGGACTGTCCGACCTGGCGCAGGTGCGCTATCTCAAGGCGGCACGTCAAGGGCCAGGCGCGGAAGAGTCCGTCACACACTGGCTTGCCACCGTGCAGTACGCCTATTCGGAACCCGCCAAAGATCCGAGGACACGCCGGTGGAATCCCCTCGGCTTCAAGATCCTCGAACTGCGGACCGAACCCGAGGTCATCGGGGAAGGGCCGCCGAGCGACAAGCGCACCGCGAGGTCCGCGCCATGAGCAGAATCCTCGCCATGGGCCTCTTATGTGCGGCGTGGGTTTGCTGGTGCCTCAGCGGCGCCGCGCGGGCGGAGGTGGTTCCGGCCAGAGGCAAAGTGGATCCTAGGATTCGCAGCGCTGCCTATGACGCCGACGAGGTCTACCGGATTCGCGGCTACGTGGGTTATCAAATCGACCTCGAGTTCGAGACAGGCGAGACGTTCACCGGTCTTGGTGCCGGCGACATCGAGGGACTGACGTTCGTCGGCAAGGATAACCATCTGTTCCTGAAACCCAAGGCGTTCAAAGTCGCGACCAACATCACGGTGCTCACCAACCGCCGACACTATCAGTTCGACTACACGGCGCTCTCACAGCGGCCGACCGCGGACGAGAACGTGATTTATGCACTGCGATTCACGTACGCCCCCTCGACCGCCGAATTGGCGGCCGATGCGGCATCGAAGCGGCTGGAGTCGCAACTGCAGGACGCGGCGGGGACGCGAAATCGCAATGCCGACTATTGGTATTGTGGCCACGCCGACTTGAAACCGGTAGCTGCCTCGGACGACGGCGTGCACACGCGATTTAAGTTTGCCGCCAATGCAGACTTACCCGCGATTTTCGTCCGCTACGACGATGACAGCGAATCGTTGCTGAACTTCAGCATGGAAGAAGGCGACGTCGTCGTCCATAGAGTGGCGCGGCGCTTCGTGCTTCGCCGCGGCAACCTGACCGGGTGCGTCGTGAACCGAGGCTACGCCGGCGGCGGCGCTCGATTGGAATCCGGAACCGTGGCACCCGGCGTGGAACGTCGTGTACAAGGAGGTGTGCCATGATCGAGCCCGCGCCGGAAGCGGCTGTAAACGGCGAGCGCAGCAGTGCAGCGCTGCAGCAGCCCGCCTCGCTTCAGTCTCGCATCAGCAATCTATTGGCGCTGGGTCTCATGAGCGTGCTTGGACTGGGAATGCTCACTTGGTACTACGCGCACGCGTTGACCCGCCAAGGCCGCGCTCAGCAAAATGCTCAATCAGCATCGGTCAAGCGAGCTTCCGGCGATGCCCCGTTGCCAAGCTTGGGAAGGATAGATCCGCCGGCGCATGAGGTTCCGGTCGCGGCCGCCGCACCTGCAGCTCCGATACAACTGCCCGAGATTCCACTGCAGCCGAATCCCAGCCTCGCCGCGGGTTACGGTCCTCCAGCGCCGAAGAGCCCGGAAGAATTGGCTCTCGACCGACAGTTGTCGGGAGCGGTGTTCGCACCGCAGAGTTCGGGCAATGCGGGCACGCCCACGGCCGCGATACCCGGTCAAGCAGAGCCACAGGTAGCCGGCGATTTAACCTCGCTGCTGCGGCCGAACGTGACGACGGCCGTCCGGGCGGAAGTGCTTCCCACCCAGCGATTGCTGTTGCCCAAGGGCGCGTTTCTCGACTGCACCTTGGAAACGGCCATCGATTCGACTCTGCCGGGAATGACGACCTGCGTCATGGCGACCGACACCTTCGGCGTCGATGGCAAGGTGGTCCTGCTCGAGCGCGGCACCAAACTGGTCGGCGAAACGAGGGGTCAAGTCCAGCAGGGCGCTGCTCGAGTGTTCGTGTTGTGGAACGAGGCGCGTACACCGACGGGAGTCATCGTGCCTCTGGCATCGCCCGGGGCCGACGAATTGGGCCGCTCCGGACTGCCGGGGACCGTCGATCGACACTTTTGGGAACGATTTGGGGCCGCCATGCTGGTCTCCGTCATCGACGGCGGCATCCAAGCGGCGGTGCAGTCCGCGCGCGGCAGCAGCAACGCCGTGGTTGTCAATCCTTCCGCGACTCAGGACGTCATGACCGAGGTTCTGAAAGGCACCATCGGTATCGCACCGACGGTCAGGAAACAGCAAGGCGATCGAATTCAAGTGCTGGTGGCACGCGATTTGGACTTCAGGAGCGTCTATGAATTGCGATCCGCTGCCGCGCATTGATCCCATGGACGCTTCGACACTGGGCCTGACCATGCGCGCGCTGCGTCCGCTGCTCGCCGACCCGAATGTGATGGAACTTTGCATCAACAGACCGAACGAGGCCTTCGTCGAAACTTCAGCGGGGTGGCGCCAAGAGCGCCTGCCATTCGCAGACTTTGATTGGTGTATCCGTCTTGCGAAGCTGATTGCCAATTCGACCCAGCAGCGCATCGATGCGACATCGCCCCTGCTTTCGGCGTCGCTGCCGACGGGTGAGCGCGTACAGATCGTCATGCCTCCGGCAACGACGGCCGGCTGCGTGGCAATCGCCATTCGCAGGCCGGCGGAGCGAGTTTGGAGCATCGAGGAGCTGGCGGGCCGCGGCATATTTCGTACCACGAAGCGCTGCTCGCAAACCCTCGATGAGAACGAACAGCAGCTGTTGGGCTTACTGGCTTCTTCGAACTTCGAAGCCTTCATGCGGCTGGCCGTTCGCAGCCGTAAGAATATCGTCGTGTCCGGCCCCACGGGGTCCGGCAAGACGACTTGGACCAAGGCATTGATCCGCGAGATTCCCGGCGACGAGCGGCTGGTGACCATCGAAGATGCCAGAGAGCTGGTCATGGATCGCCACCCCAATCATGTGAGATTGTTCTACTCGAAGGACGATCAGGGCGTCGCGCGCGTCACGCCGAAGCAGCTGTTGGAATCTTGCCTGCGCATGAAACCCGATCGGATTCTCCTGGCGGAATTACGCGCCGAGGAGGCCTTTGATTATCTGCGCAACGTGAATTCCGGTCATCCCGGCTCCATCACCAGCGTGCATGCCACCAGTGCTGAACTCGCCTTTGAACAGCTGGTTCTCTTGGTCAAGCAAAATCAGGGCGGCAGAGAATTGGCGCGCGCCGACATCAAGAGCCTGTTGTATCTGCTCATCGACGTGGTCATTCAATTCGGTGTCGAGCGCCATGAGCGCTTCATCAAGGAAATCTGGTACGACCCAGAGCGGAAGAGGCAATGATGGCCGGCTGGCTTCACGGTACTCATGCCCTGTTGCTTGCGTATATGGCGATCCAGGGACCCATGTTCGCAGCGTTGCTGCGTGCGCGCGCCCGGGTGCATCAATACGCGCAATCGCCGCTCGTCGCCGTACCGCTGACTCTGATCGCAGCCGTGGGAGCTGCCGCGGCGGAGGCAGTCATCCCGCATTCTGGGGTCGTTTTCGGCTTGGGATTGGGCGCGGCGCTGGGATATGCCGGGGGTCAATCCTTGGCTCGCGGCCCGTCCGAGGCCAAGGCGCATCAACGCGGGTCGGTGGTCGCGGAAAGGATGGAACCGAAAAAATCGCGCTCCAAATCGGCCGGTCTGGAGAGCGGCATCACCCTGGCAGGCGTTCCAGTTGCGGCGCTGGATGAAGCCAAGCACTTCAAGTTGATCGGCACGACCGGCACGGGAAAGAGCACCGCCATTCGCGAGATATTGGAGCAGGCGCTGGCCCGCGGCGACCGCGCCGTGATCGCCGATCCGGACGGGGGCTACTCGAAGCAGTTCTACCGTAAAGATAGAGGCGATGTAGTCCTCAACCCGTTCGATTCGCGCTCCGTGAAATGGGATCTGTTCGCGGAGATAAAGAGCGACTATGACGTCGAGCAGTTGGCCAGATCACTCATTCCAGAGGGTGAGGGACAGGACCGCAGCTGGCGCGCTTATGCGCGCACTTTCTTCACGGCCGTCACTCGACAGGCGCGCGAAGCGGGGATCAAGGATGTCGGCGAGCTATATAGGCTGCTGGTGGCGGCGGATAGCGGCGAACTTCGCACCCTGGTGCAAGGAACGCCGGCTCAGCCATTTCTAGACGAGCACAACAGCCGCATGTTCGACTCCATCCGCTCGGTGACCAGCTCGGCAGTGGGCGCTCTCGAGCACATCTCCAAGCAAACTTCCCCCGGCTTTTCAGTGCGGGACTGGATCGGCAAGGAATCCGCCGGCGTGCTTTTCATGCCATACAAGGCAGGGCAGATCGCAGCGCTGAATTCGACGATATCCGCTTGGATGCGTTTGGCCATCTTCGAAACCATGGATCGGGACAGCGATCCGAAAAGCGCCGGCGAATCGACGCGGCTTTGGTTCGTTGTCGACGAGCTGGACGCGCTCGGGCAAATCGATGGATTGAAAGATGCGTTGGCGCGTCTGCGAAAATTCGGCGGACGTTGTGTGCTTGGATTTCAATCCATCGCCCAAGTGTCGAGCACCTACGGACATGGGGAGGCCCATACCATAGTCGAGAACTGCGGCAATACACTGATTTTGCGCTGTTCCGCCAGCGAAGGCGGCGGGACCGCGCGATTCGCTTCGCAACTGATCGGGGAGCGGGAAGTCATGCGCACCACCTTGTCGAAGAGCAAGCGGGCGACGGACTTATGGGCATCCATTACACACAGCCAGCAGCTCGCTGTGGAATCGGCGGTTCTGCCCTCGCAGGTTGAACAGCTTCCCGATCTGTCCGGATATCTGAAGCTCGCCTCGGATCCTGTGTGGTTGAGCGTGCGGCTGGATGCAAGACAGGCGTGGGAGAGGCACCGCGCGGACCTGGGTGCCGCAGATCCTGGTGTGCACGAGCGGCGGTCCGCAACGTGGGAGGCCGCTGGCCGTGAGTGATGCGGCGGCCATCGACGATAAGACCATGGCTTTCGGGCTGCTCATGGAGAGCGCGCAAGCGCACCAGAAGCTCGCCGAAAGCCAGCTGCAAAAGCTGCGCGACCACACTCGCGATTTGGACGGAGTGGTCCGCGACGAAATACGCCGGACCCTGGTGGATGAGTTGCAATCTTTGACCGTCGAGACAGCGCAGGCCATTGCCGCCCTTGAGAAGATCAAACGCGGCGCTACGGTGCGAAGCACCCTGACCGGCGTCGTGACCGCCATGGCCTGCGCGATCGCTCCGATCGCCGTCGCGAAACTCGCACTGCCCTCGGCAACCGAGATTTCCGCGTTGAAGGCGCGGCAGGATGAGCTAACGCTCAACATCTCAAAATTGGAGCAACGCGGAGGCAGAGTGGACTTGCGGCGATGCGGCGCGGCGTTGCGCCTGTGCGTTCAGGTCGATCTTAAGGCGCCAAAGTACGGAGACAAGGCGGACTACTACGTCATCGAGGGCTATTGATCCATGGATTGGAATGCCAACAGTGTCATTGTGGCCGGGGTTCTCACCCTGGCATGCGTCGCCCTGTCGCGAATCCTTCGGCCCCGCGTGGTTGAGGAGCACAGGCGCGGTGTGCGTCTCATCGATTCCACGGCACGACGCATCACGATACGGCGCAGGAAAGTGTGCACGGAGCAGCTAACCTTGGCCGGCGTGCCGATTCCCGCGCTGGACGAGACCAAACACTTCAAGTTGATCGGCACTACGGGCACTGGCAAGTCCACGGCCATCCGCGAGCTGCTCGGAACGGCAATCGCACGAGGCGATCGGGTCATTTTCGCCGACCCCGACGGCAGTTATCTCGAGAGGTTTCATAGCCGGTTTCGGGGCGACATCGTGCTGAATCCATTCGAACGAGACTCCGCCAGGTGGGACTTGTTCGGGGAAATACACAATAGCTACGACGTCGAACAACTCGTGAGCGGACTGATCGCAAATTGTCAGGATCCGTCGGCGCGCGAATGGCGAGGCTATGCCCGGACGTTTCTCGCGGCCGTGATCCGACGCTGCCATGCCGCAAGATGGTTGGATACGGCCGATCTCTGGCGCCTGGCAGTGGTTGCCCCCGCCGAGGAGCTTCGGCCAATCGTCGCGGGAACGCCGGCGCAGCCTTTTCTCGACGTCGAGAACGCTCGAATGTTCGGTTCGATACGCTCGGTCACAGGATCAGCGATCGCGGCGCTCGAATACATCCAGACCCAGCGATCCGCGCCATTTTCGGTCCGTGACTGGGTCAGAGATCAAACGCGATCAGGATTGCTGTTCATCCCCTACAAAGCCAATCAGATTGCCGCGCTCCGCTCCGTGATCGCGGCATGGATGAGACTTGCCATATTCGAGGCCTTGAGTCAGGCCGAGGGCGTGGATCATCGGCTCTGGTTCGTCATCGATGAACTCGATGCCTTGGGCGCAATCGACGGGCTGAAGGATGCGCTGGCGCGGCTGCGCAAGTTCGGCGGCCGCTGCGTGCTCGGATTTCAATCCGTTGCGCAAGTTTCCGAAACATACGGCCCGGGCGAAGCACAAACTATTGTCGAGAACTGCGGAAACTCGCTCATATTGCGTTGCTCGGGCAGCGAACATGGCGGAACGTCGCAGTTTGCCTCCAAACTGATCGGCGAACGCGAGATCGTCAGGCGTCAAATTTCTCGCGGTACCGACCGTGACTCGGGCTTCTCGTTTCGCGGCTCCCGGCGATCGCGAAACATCACGGAACAGCACGTGACGGAGGCGGCGGTCATGCCTTCCGAATTGGAACTGCTGCCCGACCTGTGCGGCTATCTGAAGCGTGCATCTTCCAACGTGTGGTTGAAGGTGGCCTTTGGCAACAGATCCTAGCGGGCCGTTGCCGAGCGCCAACGTCAGGTCGGCGAGCTATTACATAGCGCGCACCTGTGCTGCGTGCCCGCACTGCGGCGCCGCCACCTGGCTGAGTGCGCTGGCACTTCCGCCCGGTCACGAGACCCGCGTTGAGGACACGGACGATTGGCAACCGGTTCCGGCCAATGCCTTCTTGTCTCATATCTCAGCCCTCTCGGCCACGGTGTGCCGCCGGCTGCGCGCGATCGCGCCGGACTTGAGCTTCGCGTCCAGCGACCCGACCGGGAATTCGTACTGGGCGAATCGGTGCCGGCGCTGCGATTTCCTCGTCGGCGATGACAGTTTGCACGGCGAGCCCGGCATTCACGGCTTCTCGCTCTGCAGCGAAGCCCACGCGGCCAGCGTTGCTCTCATCGCGATCTGCGAACCCTTCGAGGCTTTCGTGGCCGGATACACGCTCGAGCCTGAATTCTTCGCTTTGATGGCGCGTGTCTGAGTCGTATGGCCGTTTATTTCCTCAATCTCAAGACCTTCGGCCGGGCCAACAACAGCAGTGCGGTGAGCGCGGCCGCCTATCGGGCGGGCGAGCGGATTCACGACGAACGCAGCGGAAGGACCTATGACCATTCCGAGCGGCAAGACGTCATGCACAAGGAGATCGTCGTACCGTCGCCGTTCTCCAGCGCCGAGTTGAGCTGGGCGCATGATCGGGCGACTCTTTGGAATACTGCGGAACACGCCGAGACGCGCAAGAATGCACGCGTTGCCCGCGAATACCTGGTGGCGCTACCGGTGGAACTCAACTCCGAGCAGCAGGTGGCATTGACCCGGGGATTTGCGCACGAATTGTCGGATCGATACGGATTTGCGTTGGATGTCACCATACACGCGCCCCGCGACTATCCCGGAAGCGATCCTCGTAATTTTCACGCGCATCTGCTCGCTACCACGCGCGAAGTGGAGCTCGATGGTCTGGGACCTAAAACCAGATTGGAATGGGACGATGCCCGTCGCCGAGCGTCCGGACTTGGTCCCGCCGTCGGCGAGCTGCTGCATGTGAGATACCGTTGGGCAGAAGCTGCCAATGAAGCGTTGCAACAGGCGCACCTGGGGGTGCGGATCGATCATCGAACGCTGCGCGCCCAGGGAATCGATCGCGAGCCTTATCCCTACATTCCCCGGGTGGCGTTCGAAATGGAAAGGCACGGCTATCGAAGCTTCCAAGCCGAGCGCATCCGCGAGGAATACCAGGCAAGAGTCGCGGCCCGCGACAAGGAGCATCGGCAGAGCGCTGTGCCCGAGAAGCCGAAAGACTTGGAGCAGATTCGTCGCGAGGCCAGGGAGAACTGGCTGCGCATGCGCGAGGGCCGGACAAAGTCCCCTCAGCCCGCGGCGCCTGATCGCTGCCGCGACGATGATCTGACGCGGTGATAATCGCGGTCGAATTCGCGTCCTGTTACGTGTATTCGCCGGCGGGAGCGGGCGAGATTTGCGAACGATCGCGTCTGCTGCGCGAGCTTCTCAAGGAGGGAAACGCTCGCTTCATGAGAGGCTATGCTGCGCGCGTTCGCGAACAAATGGTCGAGTCGCCGCAATTGGCGGGATTTCTCACGACGGCCGATTTGCTGGTGCCTGTGCCGGGAAGCGCGCCGGCAGACGATCAGGGCAGATATGTGGCGACGCGCCTGGCCGAGGCACTGCTGCGGCAAGGACTCGGACGCGACACTTGGAACGGCTTGAAGAGAATCCGGGCCGTGAGGAAATCCGCCACCGCGTCGCCGCGTGCCCGTCCCAGCGTCGCTTCGCACTACGAGTCCTTCTCGATCGAGACCGCCGCAGAGGCACCGCACAGCCTGGTGCTCGTCGATGACGTCGTGACCAAGGGGCGTACCCTATTTGCGGCCGCGGTGCGGCTGCACGAGGCATTTCCCGCCGCGAAAATTCGCGCATTCGCTCTGCTTCGAACAATGGGTTTTTCTCCGCAGCTGCGTAGACTGCTGGAACCTTGCAGGGGATTTATTCGCTGGCGGGCCGGCGATGCACGCCGTAATCCGTAGCGGTGGTTCGTCTTCGTTGCGGGTGCGCTGGACGCAGCCTTGACTGCGCCGCCGTCGCGCTCTCAGGCAAAGGATCGCTTCGGCGCGGTAGGCACGACCCGCCCTGCGGTGACGCGAACTACTTTTCGATCGTGGGGCGCAAAATCATCGGGCGCACGGTGCAGCGCCGTGAGTTCATCCCAGAGCACGAGGTCGCCGGCGTGCCAGTGGTGGCGATACACGAAATTGAGCGACGCAACGTGGTGGCACAGGAACCGGATGAGGGCGTGACTCTCGGGCCGCTTCAGGCCCCTAATGTGCACAATGTAACCAGGGTTGACGAACAAGGCCTTCCGGCCGGTCTCCGGGTGCGCGATGACAAGGGGCCATTCGCGCGGTGGGTACTCGGCATCGAAGCGGGCTTCGGCATCGGGGCCGTACTCCGCGAGATTGATGCCCGCTTTAAAACCGTCGGGGACTGTGTGGACGGCCGAGGTTTCTGCCAACCAGTCCTTCATCATCGGCGACAGAGCGTCGTAGGCGGCGCACAAACTGGCGAAGCCCGTGTCGCCGCCGACGGGCGGGATGATCTCGGCTCGCAGGACCGCTGCCCGAGGGAGCCACGGTGTAAATGTGGAGTCGCTATGCCACCCGTCGAAATCGCCGGCGATGCCGAGATTGCGCAGTTCTTCCGAGGGAACCGACGTGGTCGGCTTGGGCGCCGACGCCGCATTGGACGCGGCAATTCTCGAGCCGGGATTGAACGTGATCGAGGCTTGCCTCGCGCCGAGGAATTGGAACAATGCGAGCGGCTGTGGTTCGCCGAACAGCGCCGCGAGCCGGTGCTGTTCCTCGGCGGTCGCTGTGTGCTCGCTACGGAAAACAAGCACGAAATGGGTGGCGAACGCCTCCCGAATTTGCTGGGCTATGGCGGGCGGGATGTCGCGGCGCAGGTCCGCCCCTTCGATTTGCGCTCCGATCGAGCCGCTAAGAGGCGTGATGGTTAATGTTTCCATTGATTTCGCTTTGCCGACGACCCCGGCCGCGATCATGTCACACCACGGCACCTCGGGCCAATAAGCGACTGCCGTCGCTGGCGACAAGGTTTCTCGTATGTGATAGCTACACATGGGTGATATCTCTTTGAAAACGTTGCTCGTGTCGCCTCGCGTGCTATGTTGGATCGAGAAAAAGACGCTCGGCGGCTACGACTACGAACGCGCAAGCAAGTTTTCGAGCGCAATGCAGCCGAGCGATATAATCTGAATAGGGGGCGACATGGCAAAAAAACGCGTTGAGCGCGGCCTTGGCTCGCAAATGAGCCGCCGCAGTTTTTGTGCAGCAACCGCGGGGCTTGTCGGCGCCGCGTCGGCCCGGGCGGCCCTCGGTGGGATCGCGTTGACCCCAAGCGGGCCGGTGCTCGATACGCCGAAGATTATCGGTCCGATCCCGACGGCTGAGGGCAACCGCCCCTATGCAAGCACGCTGCAGCCGGGCTCGTACACCGCCGAACTCATGCATCAGTTTGATTACGTCGAGGAGGAATATTTCCTCTCGGGGCACGCCAACATCTACGGTCCGGGTATCAAGCTTGCCACGGCGGTAAAAGCGCCCGGTCCGAACGCGCTCGAGGTTCAGAATATCAAGCCCCTGGCCAGCATTTTTGAGCCGGCCATGCCCTACACAACCCGTCTGCTGATGATTCGGCCGCGCGACAACAGCCGTTTCAGCGGCAGGGTGCATGCCTATCCGTTTCACAATAAGGCCGCCAAGATTTCCGCGGAATTCGGTTTGATGCGGAACGGCGACGCGATCTTAAGCGTGGAATGCTGCAGCGGAACGCGAGACGGGAAAATGGAAGAACCAAGCGGCGGCATTGCCCAACTTCACATGGTGAATCTGAGCCGCTACCGCGATCTTTATCTCTCTTATGCCGATCCTCTCGCCTGGCCGGATTTGAAGCCGGGAGCCTTGGCGCATGCCATGGCCACCATGGACTATAGCCGTACCGATGTCAGCCCCGAGGTTGTCGTGTACACGCAAGAAGCGTATCGAAGCTATGCGCAAGGTCCGGACATTCTCACCCAAGTTGCGCATGCGCTGCGGAGCAATAATCCGTCGTTTCCCTTCGAGAACCGAGTGAAATATCTATTCAGCTACGGAGCCTCTGGGGGCAGCACCATGCTGCAGGCGTACATCGATTATCACCATAACGTGGGAATGACTTCCGACGGGAAACCACCATTCGACGGATATCTGGCCCTGGTCGCAATTCTTCCCGAGAATCGGCCAAACAATGCCGTTCTCGCAATGCTCGAATCTGAACAAGAAGCCAAGACAGGATTCATAACCCACAGAGTGATCCCATCAGACAGCGACAACCCTCGCTTCCGATTCTATGAACTCCCAAGCACCGGACACTTGGTCTCGGCACCGATTTTGCCGACAGGACAGGGGCCCGCAGGTACCGATATGCCGTCCTCCGCGCTTGGCGCCGGCAGTCCCACTGGAGGGCCGCCCCCTGGGGTGGTGCCTTACGACAAGATCAACATGCCCTTAGTCTGGGGTGTTTGGGAAAACATGTACGATTGGATCGAGAAGGGCATACCGATGCCTCATGCAAAGCCGATCACGATCGACCCGCAACAGCCCGACGGCATCGCCCGCGATCAATATGGCAACGCCAAGGGCGGCATTCGCACGCCTTGGGTCGAAGTACCGAACGCATCCTACTTTTCCAGGCTCTCAAGGAACGATCCTCTACGGGCTGGGATGCGTCCGTTCGACGAGGCGCAGATGACCAAGCTTTATGGCAGCCGCAAAAGGTATGTGCAGCTGGTCAATCAACACATCGACCAGCTCATTCGTGATCGCTGGATTCGCAGCGAAGACGCCCCGTTGATGCGGCTCAAATCGTAGAAGGTCGGCGTCACCGGCTACGTCGTGTTGAATAGGAGCGGCCTCGTCATCGCCAATTTGAAATTCGCGCCTGGTGCGACAATTGATGAGCACTCAGCGCCAATTGAAATCGATGTAATATGCATTGACGGTCAAGGGTTTGTTTCTATTGATTGGAATCGGTGGAACGCAGCGGAGCTTGAAAAGTAAACTCGAACCATGCAAACCGCGACGACCTTTGAGCTCACTGGATTTCGCATCACCAAGTCCCTCGGAGTTGTCCGTGGAATCACCGTGCGAACAAGGTCCTTACCCTTGAGTATTTTGGGTAGCCTGCGAACACTTCTCGGCGGACGGGCTGGGATTTTTTCAGATCTTTGTGAATCCGCACGCGAGGAATCCTTTCAATTGATGCTTTCGCATGCGCGGAAACTGGGTGCGAATGCCGTTGTCGGCGTACGCTACGATACAGGGCCGATGGTTGGTGCCGCCGAGGTCCTCTGTTATGGAACCGCGGTTGTTGCGGAGCCCCTCTGACTCGTAAGGCCGCCTAACGCACTCGCAATATGACTTGGGACTCTGCACTCATGGTCGTCACCCGCCCGGGTTTGGTTTGGACCTAGTCAGGATGTCGTAGACCGGTTTGTTGTCGGCATAGACTCTCCATTGCTTGACAAGACCGCTTTCCACGATTGCCAGCCACGCAGCTGACGCACGCCATTTGTTCCCCGGCGGGAGTTTTCCATCGGCTGCAATGATGCCGCCGGCGGCGCCGAATACTGCCACCAGTTTGCCGCTGGGAAAAACTTCCTCGTGCGACACCCAATAGTCTGGACAGAACGCAAAATAGGCTCGCCAGCCAGATCGCATTTTCTCGCGGCCGTTGACTGATTGCCCGAGTGAATCGATGAATACGTGATCCTCGGTCATGTACTCGGCCAGCTTGTCCGCGTCGTGTTGATTGATGCGGTCCATAAACTCCAGAACCGTATCGATTGCGTTGACCTTTTTCATGTTGGTGTCCAGCGAGTTGGATTCGAAGCATTACACACATCAAGGAGTAACCACCATGTTACGCGGCCGGCGGGAATAAATGCTCTGGCGGCTGCGTTCCAAAGACCCCGGACAGTGGCCCTTTACCGTGGCACAGTTGCACTTCAGGAATTGCGGGGAAAGGGACCGTCATGGCACAGCGGGCACCGTTTACTCATTCGCATCTCGCAGCGGCTGCGCTTCTCCCGGCGCTGGCGTTCGCAACACCGGTCCTTGCGCAGTTCCAAGCTCCGCCGGTGCAGCCGGCCACATCCGGCACATCGATCAAAGACTACCAGCCGGAATTTCTTCGACTGGAACAAGCCCGAGATTGGGCGGGTCTCGAGCGCGCCGCGCGTCAGGCGCTGGCGTCGCTGCAGACGGCGTTGGGTCCGGACAATCCGGAGCTTGCCGACGCGTCAGGATGGTTGGCGCAGGCACTTCATGAACAGGGCCGCGATGCCGAGTCGGAGACGCTCATGCGCCAAGCCATCGCAATTTGCGAGAGGTCCCTGGGTCCGGAGAATCGCCATACCGCCGGCACCGTGTCCAACCTCGCGACGTTGCTGAGTTTCGAAGGGCGGTACGGAGAAGCGGAGACACTCTATCGGCGCGCGCTGTCCATCGATGCAAAAGCGCTGGGGCTGGAACATCAGCAAACCGTCGCAAGCATGAGCAATCTCGCGCTGTTGTTGAAGGACGAGGGTCGTTATGCGGAAACCGAGGCGCTGCTTCGACCTGCACTCGCCATTACCGAGAGGCGGGCGGGTCCGGAAAGTGAATATACCAGCCTCGCCCTGAACAACCTCGCCGCCGTGCTGGAGGAGAAGGGGCGCTACGTCGAAGCTGAGCCGCTATATCGGCGCGCCCTGTCCATCGAAGAGAAAGTGCTGGGTCCGGAAAGTCCCGACACGGCAACGGTAGTCAACAATCTGGCCTCGGTGTTGCAGGAACAGGGCCGATACGGCGAGGCCGAGTCGCTGGCGCGGCGCGCGCTCGCGATCAACGAGAAGGCACTGGGTGCGGAAAGTCCCCGGACCGCCCAAAGCGTCAACCGACTTGGCTCACTATTGAAACAGGAGGGTAGACTCGCAGAGGCGGAACCGCTCCTTCGGCGTGCACTCGCCGTGCTGGTCAAGAACCCGGGCCCTGACAATCCGCAAACGGCCTATGCCGAGAACAATCTTGCCTTGCTATTGCAGGCGTCCGGGCGAGATAGTGAGGCGGAGCCGCTCCTTCGCCACGCGCTCTCCATTGACGAGAAGACGCTGGGCCCGGAGCATCCGGAAGTGGCTGGCCGCCTGATAAATCTCGCCAAATTATTCCGAGATCATGGCCGCTATTGGGAAGCCGATCCGATGTTTCGGCGCGCGCTCTCCATCGAGGAGAAGGCATTGGGCCCGCAGCACCCGAATACGGCTCTCGCTCAGGAAAGCCTGGGACTCAACGATGAACTTCAGGCGAAGTTCGAAGACGCGACCTTGAACCTTCGTCCCGCCTGCTCGGCTCGATCATCGGCTGGTGCTGCGCGCGTCGAGAACACCTCTGCCGCGGAGGCTGCGCGAGCACAAGTCAACCAGTGCTCGGTCCTGCTCGCGCTGGCGCTCTGGGGCTGGTCCTCACAGGGCGGCGGTGCAGCGCCGGCCGATCATCCGGGAGCGTTGATGCTGGAGGCCTTCGACGCCGGACAACGCGCTGCGCAGTCCGCGGCCGGAGATGCAATGGCACGCACGGCTGCGCTGGTAGCGGCGAAGAGTTCCGCCGTAGGTCCTGAGGCGCAGGCCTACGAGGCCGCCCTGCGTGAGCAGGACAACCTCGACAAGCAATTCGCCGCTGCTGCCGGCGCCAGCGGCGCACGAGGCGTCGAGCTGCGCCTCGCGCTGGCGCAAGCGCACGAGCAGGCAGTGTCCAGGATCAACCAGCTCGCCACCGACTTGAAGACGCGAGCTCCACAGTATTGGGATTACCGCTCTCCCGACGCCATCAGCGTCGCTGCGCTGCAGACGCCGGTGGGCGCGGGCTCGCCGCTGCTGCACGACGACGAGGCGCTGATCGTATTCTTATTTGCTCGCGGGAACGCTAAGGGCCTGGTGTTCGCCGTGAACAAGAGCCACGCCGCGTGGGCGCAGCTCGGCATGACGGGCACCGAACTCACCGCACGGGTTGCCAAACTGCGCGCCCAAATCGATCCGCAGGGGTACGGGGTGTACGTTGCCGCAGGCGCGCAGAACGGACTCCAGGCCATCCCGGGCACCGGTCCGTTTGACAGACAGGCAGCTTACGAACTGCACCAGGCGCTGCTCGGCGATCCATCCATTCAAGGAGTGATCAAGGACTCGCCGGTGCTGCTGTGGGTGCCGACAGGACCGCTCACCAGTCTGCCGCCCGGATTGCTGGTGACGGCGCTGCCGGTGGGCAGTCCGGCGCAGGATGCCGATCCCGCGGCGTTGCGCGCCACGGCTTGGCTGCTTCGGTCCCACGCGGTGGCACTGTTGCCGGCGGTGGCGTCGCTGCGCACTCTGCGCCAGATTCGACCGGCCGACAGTTCGAGTACACCGGACCCGCTGCTGGCCTTTGCCGATCCGGATTTTTCCCGTCCGGCGAGCGCCCCGAAATCGAAAATCGCGACTGCGCCCGCGCGCGGCTTCAGCGCCTATTACCGCGACGGACATGCTCTGGCTGAAGCCCTGGACAGCCTGCCGCCGCTGCCCGGAACGCGGATCGAGGGCGAGGCGCTGCAGCGCGCGCTGGGTGGCCGACCCGGCAGCCTGCTCACCGGACGACAGGCTTCCAAGGCCGAACTCATGGCTCGCAATACCAATGGACGACTGCAGCAGGTGCGGGTACTGGAGTTCGCCACCCATGGCCTGGTGGCCGGCGACGCGTCGGACCTGGCCGAACCGGCCCTGGTGCTGGCGGCGGGCAACGCTCCGGACGATGAATTGCTGGTGGCCTCAGAGGCGGCAACGTTGAAGCTGAACGCGGACTGGGTGCTGCTCTCGGCCTGTAACACCGCAAGCCCGGACGCACCGGAGGCGCAAGGTCTCTCGGGGCTGACACGCGCCTTCTTCTACGCGGGAGCGAGATCCTTGCTGGTTTCGCACTGGGAGGTGCGCGACGACGTGCCGCCCATCCTAATTCCAGCCATGCTGCATGCGGAGCGCAGCGACCCGCATCTCAGCCGCGCGCAGGCGCTGCGCCAAGCGTCCCTGGCCATTCTCGACGATCCCAGGCTCAACGCTGCCCATCCGTTTTCTTGGGCGCCCTTCACACTCATCGGCGAGGCGGGGCGTTAAGGCATACTCAATGTTGTCGCGACAACAATCGGGTGCGATCTCGCGTGGCCCACTTCCTTCGAATGATGACTAAGTTTGAATTCTCTTTGGCACGCGTTGGGCTGGGTCGTAAAAGAACGTTTCCTCCGCGATGCGCTCGCCCTCCCATCGTTGGTATGCGATCTCCTCCACTCGGGTGATGGTCCCATCGAGCCATTCGAATTGGAAAATCCAACGGAAGACGACTCTGTCGCCATTGACGAAAACCGGGCGCGCGCACTGCGATGACACCGACTTCGCCCGCGACATGATGTTTCGTTCGGCTGCGACATGCTTGTCGCGCCCAACTCGCGGTGGAGACAGATTCTCCTGCATGGATGAATCCTGCGTGTAGAACTCCTCGACCGCCTCCGCATGAGCATTCTGCTCGACCCGGACAATGAACCGTTCGATCGTATCGCTGGTCGGCATGAGTGCTTCCGGTAAAGGACTTTGACCCGAAATGCGAACTGCTCACTCTGGCGCTTGGGCGAGCACCTTCATCAAGCGGTAGGTGAATTCGACATCCTGACCAAAGGCCTGCACGCTGATCCGCTCGTCCCGTCCGTGGGCGCGGGCGTCGTCCAAGTCATCGAACATGGCGTCTATTCCGTAGCTAGGCATGCCCAACGCCCGCGTGTAGCGGCTGTCGCTCGCGCCCGGGGACATCTCCGGTAAGACGATGACCTGGGGCCATAAGCCGTGCACGACGTTCTCGACCTCGCGCACGAGAGCTGGCGTCAGGGGTGATTCCGGGCTGGGCGTCGCGGGTGTGATGGTGCTGAATGTGACGAGAGGGTCGGCGAGAACGGTTTGCAATTTCTCCTGAACCGAATCTGGTGATTCGCCCGGGATGACTCGACACTGCAGCGTGGCGCGGGCGCGCTGCGGCAGAGCGTTCTCGGCGTGGCCGCCTTCGATCTGGGTCGCCGTGCACGTAGTACGCAGCATGATATTGGTCTCTACCACGGCCGATATGCGCTCGATCGTCGCCTGATCGGCGCTCCCAAGACCCACGGCCCGCATGTCAGCTTGTGTCTGCCCGGATTCAAGCTCGGCGCGGCGCTTGAAGTATTGTTGGGTGGTCTCGGTCAGATGCACCGGAAAGCGATATTGCGACAGGCGCGTGAGCGCAGCGGCCAGCCGGTAGATCGGATTCTCGGCGGTCGGCCGGGAACTGTGTCCACCCTTGTCGGTGGTCTCGACGCCAAAAGTCAGGAAATTCTTCTCACTGGTCTGGACGGCCACATAGAGCTTGCGACCCTGCTTCATGCCGGCCTCGCCGCCATCAGGATTGACAACGAGTTGCGCATCGATGAGGTCGTGATGCGTCGCCAGCAGCCAACTGACTCCATTGGCGTCGCCGCCCGACTCTTCGTCAGCAGTGAAGGCCACGACCAAGTCGTGCCGCGGTTGGAAGCCTTCCTGCTTCAGGCGCATCAGCGCGAGCGCCATGGCCACGTCCTGTCCCTTCATGTCGATGACACCGCGGCCGTATAGCCAGCCGTCCTGCTCCGTCAACTTGAACGGATCGTAGTTCCAGTCCTCCCGCTTGGCCTCAACCACGTCGAGATGACCGATGTACAGAACCGGACGCCCCTGCCCGCGACCGCGGAGGCGCACGACGAGATTACCCTTGGCGGGATGATCGGCGGGCGCGAGGAGCGTCACGTCCTGCGGCGCGAAGCCTGAGGCGAGAAAACGCGCGGCCAGCGCGGTGGCAGCCGCGGTGGATCCATGCGCGTGCGTGCTGTTGATCTCAACCAGCTCCCGCAGCAGTTCTTTGGCAGGCGGCAGCGCCATCGCGCTGTCGGCGGGCGCGGCATCCGGCGCGGCCAGACACAGTAGTCCTACCAGCACGACACACACGACACAGTAGCATCCACGCATGGTCCAATTCCTGAGTTATTAAGTTGTTGGAGCCTGCGCCACCACTCTCACGAGTATAGACGATTGCCCGCTCCAAGGCAGCGGTCAGGTCGCGCGATGAGCCGAAGCGACCGGCGCCTCGGTGGTTGTCTGCCCGAGGCGATTACTGCGATTGCTCCGAGAGGACTGGTTCCCGAGCAAGCGTACTTTGGACGCCCTCAAGAAAGGTTCGCTCCTCACGCAGGATAAAACGCTGTAATTGCGCCGTCGCAAAATTGTCTTTTCCTTCAGCATCTTCCTTCAGGCGTGCTCGATAGGCTTCATAGTGTGCCAGCGACTCGAATGAGATGATGCCCCAGGCGATGTGATTGGTCCCTTCGTGAGGCAGGAAATAGCCGATCAGGTGGCCACCACAACGGGGAATGATTCGACCCCAGTTCTCGGCGTACGCCTTGAACGCGGCGCGTTGAAAGGGATCGATCTCGTAACGAATAAAACAGGTGATGCTCATAGCACTGAAGATTGTAGGCACTTGCGCCGAGTCAATGGTTCGTCTACTGTCGAACCATGAAAGACGGACCCCACATTGCCAGAATCGCTTCGCTCGTCGGCGATCCAACCCGGGCGGATACTTTGACTGCGCTGATGACCGATCGAGCACTGACCGCCACCGAGTTGGCAACCATTGCGGGTGTGACCAAACAGACGATGAGCGCTCACTTGACGAAGTTGCTGGACGCTGCCCTGATTGCGGTGGATCAGCAGGGACGACACCGTTATTTTCGACTGGCCAATGCCGACGTGGCGGGCTTACTGGAATCACTGATGGGCGTGGCGTTTCGAACCGGCGCGGTTCGGCTGATTTCCAGTCCGCGCGAACCGGCGTTGCGCAGGGCCCGCATTTGTTATGACCACCTGGCCGGTGAACTGGGTGTCGATGCCTATGAAGCGCTCCTGCGTCAACGCGTCTTGGAGATGTCCAAGGAGAGGTTGCAGCTAACACCATCGGGTACCCAGTGGTTTGCCCGCCTGGGCATTGATACCCGTGCAGCGATGCGGGCACGGCGCACGTTGTGCCGGCCGTGCATGGATTGGAGCGAGCGCAGACACCATTTGGCCGGCGCGCTGGGCGCGGCTCTCTTATCCCGATTCAGCGATCTCAATTGGGCCAGGCGCGACAAGTCCTCGCGCGCGATTCGATTCACCCCGGCGGGAGAGCGTAATTTCAAGAACTTATTCCAGGCAAGCCGCGCCGTCTAATTCGGTCCGACGAGAAGACTGCTCGGACTGGTCCAGAGCGTGCGAGGCCGTCGATAGCTAATCAGCCAGGCCTCGCCACTCTTGGAAAAGCGATCGTCGTAATAGCCGCTGTGGTCCACGCCGATCGCCGTAATCACAAGCCAGTAGGTGCGAACCTTGGCCGTGTGGTCAGACGTCAGCTCGATTCGGCAGGTCGTCAGATGATGGCTCACGAATCCTTGTGATGGACCCTTGGGCTGGGGGATGACGGAGGGTGCGGCCATCCACCGGCGAATCGCCTCGCGCCCGTCGATCCGTTCGCCTAGATCGAGTATCCCATCCTCGGCGAAGCACGCTGCATAGGCGTCCGCCTTGCGCGCATCGCCTGCCTGTGTGCAGGCGGCCATCGTATCGGCGATGGCCGCCCGCGCGATGCGTTCCTGTTCCGTCATTTTTCACCGCCCAAATTTCAGTTTACCTGACGAGACTCCAGCCGTTGCCGCGCAGCCAGCATTGTTCTTCCGAAACCGTGCCGTCTCGAACCAGACGGGTGACGGAATTCCAACCGCCCTTGGCGAAGGCGGCGGCCAGCGCCGCCTCGGACGCCTTATCTCGCGCTCCCTCGGCAGGAATTATGATGGTCGGCAATAGGCCGCGCGCCTCGAACTCGGAACCCTGTCGTCTGATCAGAAAGTATGCCCCCGATCGCATCACCCGCAGCGGGTCGAACGACCCACTGGATGGGAAGTTGGCATTTGTGGTCAAGGGCAGGATCATCCGGCCTCCATCCAGCATGGCGTCGAGCCACGCAATCTCGGGATGCGTCACCCCAGCGTTTAGGTATATGACGTCGGCAGGATCAAAGGGTGTGGTCGCGCCATCGCCTTCAACGACGGTTACCGTCGCGAGGCCGGACAGGCACTCCCGCGCACGCGCTGCCAGTTCAGTGTCGCATTCGATCGCGGTGATCCTGCCGGACGGACCTGCCAGATGTGCCATGAGAGCCGTGTAGTATCCGGTCCCCGCACCCACGTGTACAACGTGCTCGCCCTCTTGAATCGCAGCGGCGGCCAGCAACATTGCATGGAGCGAGGGCTGTCCATTATTGAGACGGCGCTCCGGGATGATGCCGAACAGCTGGTCCACATAGAGCTGAACAGGATCAGCGTCGGGAGTATCCACATAGGCGTTCGGGAATCGGGGCATCTTCCATGGACCGGGTCCCAGATAGTCCTCGCGGCGGACGCTGGCAAATGCCGCTTCGATTCTTGAGTCGCGGATCTGAGCCGCCGCGGCGATCTGCTTGGCAAATGCGCGGCGAACGATCCTTAGCTCCGTTTCCTGGTCCATCGAATCCTCCAATCCGTTGTGCGGTACCGTGGCTGGATGCTCCACCAACTGTATGCGCCAGTTGCGCGCCGTCGCGGACACAACAGGGGCGAATATTGAAATGTCAGCACTCTCACGGCGCATCCTCTGTGCAATGACCCCGCTCGGGCTCGTCGGATTCTGGACCGGCCTGTGGATGGGGAGCCGCCGATATCCTACCGAGTACGACTGGCGGTACATGACTATATCCAGTTTGCTGTATCCAGACCGCGATCCCCGGGGGTTTCTGTGGGCATGGAGCGGTCTCATAGTGTGCGCGCTGGGCGGGTTATGCTGGACAGCGGTACTGTTCCAAGGCAACCGCGCAAAGATCCGCAGGGTGCGCGCCGCGGGAATTTGGCCTCTGGCGTTGGGCTACATCTGCATGATCAGTAGCGCGGTCTGGCCGGGCCGACTGCTTGATCTTCCGCGAGGCCACGATCTATTGGCGCTCCTGGCCTTTGTCGGCATTTGCGCCGGCACGGTTCATCTCACTTACCTCGCGGTCGAGCGCAGCCTGCGGCGGCGTGCGTTCACTTCCCGGATGGTCAGGCTATGCGCCGGGCTCACTGCGGGGATTGTCCTGCTTCCCCTGGCGCTGGAAGCCCTCACGCAAGCCGATGTGTCCCGCACATTTCCGCATCTGCCTTGGGTTGGGCTGGAATGGCGCGCGCGAGGCGTGCCCGTGTACCTGAGTTTTGCTTTCTGGGAATGGAGTACTTGCGTGATGCTTTCCGCGTACACGATGAGCTTATCGATAGCGACCATGCTGTCTCCGGCCTGGCGCGACGATTAGACAATCGCGCTCGTCGGCATCGACAGCGTTGTGTTACTATACCCCCGTAGGGTATACTGCGCCCATGGCAATCGTGCACAAATATTTTCTCGACGCCGCCATGCGACACGGCGTGGGCACAGCGTGTCTTCGAATCGGTGCATTGCTGGCAGTCGGTATGGTCTGCATCTCTGCATGCCGTGCATGGGCGGGCGACAATTCGCAGGACAGCGCCGCGCAATCGGTTGTCGAAGAGCGCTTTGCGATTCACGGCCAAATTACCTACGTGGTCCAAGCGGATGATGGCTTCCACGCGCCCTACGCCGGTCGCAACAGCCTCACGCCCGCCCTCAATGAGGAGACCGTCGACGCGACACTTTTTTTAGGCGCGCGGCTCTGGCATGGCGCGGAGATTTGGATTCAGCCGGAGATCGACCAGGGCTATGGACTCGACGATACGCTCGGGGTAGCAGGCTTTCCGAGCGGCGAAGCCTACAAGGTCGGAGCCTACCACCCCTATTTTCGTTGGACGCGTGCCTTCGTGCGCCAGATCATCGACGATGGCAGCGAGACGGAGCCCGTGCAAGGGGTTGCCAACCAGCTTGGCGGCTCCCGAGGGGTCGATCGTTGGGTCATAACCCTGGGTAAATTCGGCGTCACCGACATCTTCGATACGAATCAATATGCCCATGATCCGCGCAACGATTTCCTCAACTGGGCGGCGGTGGATGGTGGTGCGTTCGATTACGCAGCCGACGCATGGGGCTATACGGTCGGAGCAGCGGCGGAGCGATACGCCGGTTCCTGGACCGTGCGCGCCGGGGTGTTCGACCTCTCGAACATTCCCAACAGTATTCACCTCGATCCGGGGATGCACGAATTTCAGATCGATGCAGAGGTCGAGAAACGCTACCAGCTGTTCGGGCAGACGGGCCGGGTGCTCCTCACCGCCTTCGATAGCCGCGGCCGAATGGCGCTGCTCGATGAGGCGATCGCTTTCGCGCAAACGACCGGCGTAAATATCAATAATGCGCTCGTCGACGTTCGTCAGTACCGAACCCGCCTGGGAGGCGTGCTCGGTTTGGAGCAGCCGATCACGGAGGCCGTCGGAGTGTTCGCGCGCGTGAGCAAAGCCGCCGGCAACGTCGAGCCTTACGAATTTGCCGATATCGATCGGTCGGTCTCACTGGGCGCTTCGGTTAAAGGGCTCTTGTGGCATCGCCCCAAGGACACGGTAGGACTTGCCGTTATCGACAACGGGATTTCGGCAGAACGCGAACAGTACTTGAATTCAGGCGGTCTCGGCATTCTCGTGGGCGATGGGCGGTTGCCCCGTCCGGGGGCGGAGCAGATCCTCGAGACTTATTACAACTGCGGGGTGCTCTCCTGGGCAAACGTGAGTCTTGATTATCAGTGGGTAAAAAACCCGGGGTACAACACCGATCGCGGTCCCGTGTCGATTTTCGCCGTGCGGGTACATGCACAGTTTTGATGCTTCCAACGATCCGGCACAAAGGACAGCAAAAATTTAAGCAATTGATCGATAAGTTCCTCAACAGGCCTTATTGCAGGAAAAAAATCGCCTATTTTGGTTGACAGCCGCCCATTCGTCGTCAATCATCTGCTTAAATAAACCGCGAGTTGGGGGGGCGAAAGATGAATACAGCCATGACGCTTGAGTCTCAAGTCACCCAGCTCGTGAGCTTGGTGGATGCAAAGAATCCCTTCGATATGCCGTTCTCCGAGGTGCTGCCGCGCCAGCTCGAGGCGATCAACGAGCGGTTTCAGGACCGCGTTCATAAGATCAAGCTGCTGAAGAATCGCGCCGACACCGGCGGTATCACGGAGGTGCGGCGCATGGCCGACGTCGTGCCGCTGCTGTTCGCCCACACCGCCTACAAAAGCTATCCCGAGGGCTGGCTGCTCGAGCAGAAATGGGACCGGCTGGGCCGCTGGCTCGACACGGTGTCCACCAATCGGGTCGCTCCCATGAGCCTCGAGGGCATCAAGGGTCTGGACGACTGGTTGACCCGCTTGGGCGAGCAGGGCCATTACGTCTCTTGTTCGAGCGGCACGACCGGCAAGTGCGCGATGATGAATGCCACCCAGGTGGACCTTGATTTTGCCGGCCACGCTCTGCTGCGCGGTTTGGTTTTCGGCGGCCTCGCGCCGAATCATGACCGGCGCTTGATCAGCCTGGGGCAAGTGGCGGCGACTCCGCGCAACCGCGCTACCGGCAGGCCGATGATGGAGGCTTTCAGCGCGCCGGGTGTCGCGCCATTCGCCCCAAAGGTTCCGCCCATCACCATCGGCGGCATCACGGAAATGGTGGGTCTGCGCAAGAAGTTGGCCGACGGTACGGCCAAACCGGGGGAGATCGCACATTACGAAGCCGAGGCTGCGGCGCGCGAGAAGGCAATCGCTTCCGCCGTCGAACAGGCCGCCGAGGCGTTGATCGAGAGCCGCGGCATGAAGCTGCACATCGTGGGGATGTTCGGACCGATGTACAAAGTTGCCGAACTGGTGCGTGCCAAAGGCTACAGCGCCAAGGATTTCAGCTCCGAGAACAGTGCATTTATCAGCGGCGGGCTGAAGCGCGTGCAGCTGCCACCCAATTATCGGGAAGTCATTCACGAGACGCTGAACCTGACGCCCGAACGGATTTGCCACGCCTATGGGATGCAGGAGATCAGCACCACGGCCATTCGCTGCAAGGCCGGCCGCTATCACATGCCGCCTTGGGTCATGCTGCTGCTGCTCGACGAGTCCGGCGAACACCTGATCGAGCCGACGAGCGGCGAACTCGAGGGCCGCGCCGCCTTCTTCGATCTGTCGCTCGATGGCCGCTGGGGCGGAGTGATCTCGGGCGACAAAATACGCGCCACGTGGGAGCCATGCGCCTGCGGCAACCGCAGCCCCTCGGTGGGCGAGGATATTCAGCGCTATGCGGATCTCGCGAGCGGCGACAAGATCGCCTGTGCGGGCACGATCGATGCTTATGTTCGAGGCGTTACTTAAATCCGCGCACGCCGAGAGGGAAGTCAATGAACACAGCGGTTAACCTCGACTCCGAAACCGACCGGCTCGTGCGCATGGTGGATGATCAAAACCCGTTCGACCTGCCGTTCGCCGAGACCCTGCCGCGGCAGCTGGCTGCGATCAATGAGCGGTTCGAGGAACACGTCGAGAGGATCAAGCTGCTGCAAAACCGGGCCGAAACCGCCAAGCTCACTCAAATCCGCGGCATGGCCGACGTCGTTCCTCTGTTGTTTGCCCACACCACCTACAAGAGCTACCCCGAGAGCTGGCTGCTCGATAAGAAGTGGGACCGCCTCGGTCGCTGGCTGGACACGGTCTCGACGTACCGGGTTGTGCCCATGGACACCGGCGGGATCGACAATCTCGACGAGTGGCTGACGCGCCTCGAGGAGCAGGGGCACTACGTCAACTGCTCCAGCGGCACGACCGGCAAGTGCGCAATGATGGACTCCTCGAAGCTTGACCAGCACATGGCGGGTTACACGTTGCTGCAGGGCCATGCGTGGGCGACGGGCGTGACACCGGGTCGTGACCGGCGCTGTCTGATGTTGGCGCCCGTCGCAAACACGCCGCGCAACATGGCGACGCAGCGCATGATGGTCGACGGATTCAACGCGCCGGGCGTCGAGCCTTTCTACTATCCCGCACCGCCCATGACCGTCGGCTCGATCACCGAGATGGTGGTCCTCAACAAGAAGATCGCCGCTGGAACCGCCAAGCCGGCCGAGATCGCGGCTTATGAAAGGAGAACAGTCGAGCGCGAGCGGATCATGAGCGAAGCTGTGGAGAAAGTCGCAAACGCGCTGATCGAGAGCCGCGACATGAAGCTCTACATCATGGGCCTGTTCGGACCGATGTACCAAGTGGCCGAGCTCGTGCGTGCCAAGGGCTTCGACGGCAGAAATTTTCACCCCGGGAACACCGGTTTCATCGGCGGCGGCCTCAAACGCGCGCAGCTGCCGCCGAACTACCGGGAATTCGTGCTGGAGACCTTCAACCTGGCGCCGGAACGCCTCTTACATGGCTACGGTATGCAGGAGCTCAACACCAACGCCATTCGCTGCAAGGCTGGCCGTTATCATATGGCGCCTTGGGTCATGTTGCTGTTGCTCGATGAAGGTGGCGAGCGCCTGCTCGAGCCGCCTGAGCGCGGGGAAATCGAGGGGCGTGCAGCATTCTTCGATCTGTCGCTTGACGGCCGCTGGGGCGGCCTGATTTCCGGTGATAAGATCCGCGCGACGTGGGAACCCTGCGCCTGCGGGAACCGCAGCCCGTCTGTCGCCGATGACATCAAGCGCTACGCCGATACGGCGGGCGGTGACAAGATCGCCTGCGCCGGAAGTATCGACGCGTACGTGCGCGGCGTGGCCTGAAATTGTTCAAAACTGCACCTCAAGCTTCCGAGGCTCCAATGAATCAAGTCGCCGAACTGAATGCCGTCAAGTCCCGCGCCGCGACGCCTACGCCATTCTTCATTCGCGGCAGGGTCGTCGAAGGAAGCGAGGTGCGCCACAAGTCGCGCGACCTGGGCGTGGACTTCGTCACTCCGAAAATCGACCTCGACGCGCTGATCGCACCGCGGACCGAGCCGGGGCCCCTGTTCGACGTGAAGCTCGATGAGATCCTCGATTTTCTCGTCGAGACCGGGCATGCCATGAGGCGCGACAAATATGGCTATCTTCGCGAGGCCGTTGATCGCATCTCCGCCACCAACGTCATGCCGCGGGTGATGATCGACAGCCAGGTGCGCATGGCTGCCGACTATCTGCACAAGGGCAGGCTGCTGGAGTATGCCGAGCGAAACCTCGGTAATGTGAAGCTGCTCGACGAATGGGTGCCGAACGTCGACAGCACCGGCCGCCGCAGTTTCACGCGCGCCTTTCCACCCCGTTTGATTCATGTGCTGCCGGGCAATTCACCGATGGTCTCGGTGCAGTCGATCGCCCTGGGCTCCATGGTCAAAGCAGTCAACCTCTTCAAGATGGGATCGAGCGACCCCTTTATGGCAGTCGCCATCCTGCGCACCATGTTGGACGTCGATCCCAACCATCCCGTGCCGCGCTCGATTTCAGCGGTCTATTGGCGCGGCGGCGACGAGGCTGTGGAGCGCGCAATCTATAGGCCGCAGTACTTCGACAAGATCGTCGCGTGGGGCGGCGGAGACGCCATCAGCAACGTGATCAAGTACCTGATGCCCGGATTGCAATTGGTGTCGTTCGATCCGAAGACCTCCATCTCGATGATCGGCAGAGAAGCCTACGAGTCCGACGAGATTTTGGACGAAGTCGCGACTCGCGCCGCTCACGATGTCGGCATGTCGAACCAGGAGGCCTGCGTTTGCAGCCGCGTGCTCTTCGTCGAGGGCGACCGCGCGCAAGTCGACCGGCTCTGCGACCGCATTCACCAGAAGTTGGTTGCGCAAAACGCCGTCTCCGGAAAAGCGCCGCCGCTGCCGCGCGATCTCGCCGAAGAGGTCGAAACGTTCAGGATGATGGATGATGACTTCGGCGTGTGGGGCGTCGGCGACGGCAGCGGGCTGGTTGTACGCTCCGATGAGCCGGTGGACTTTCACCCGATCAACAAGACCGCCAATGTCGTGCCGGTGAAGACGCTCAAAGCGGCCCTCAAATATGTGAATGTCGCTACGCAGACGGTCGGCGTATACCCGCCGGCCCGGCAGGTCGAACTGCGCGACGGTCTCGCTGCCGGCGGCGCGCAGAGGGTGGTCAGGCTGGGCGATGCCGGCGGCCAGTCCGTCGGCGCGCCGCACGACGCCATGTACATCATGCATCGTTTCGTGCATTGGATCGTGCACGAGGATGGGTACCTCTAAAATGGAAAATACCGCGACATCACGAGTGGCAGTGATCACGGGCGCGAGTTCGGGCATCGGGCTGGTCGCCGCCAAAGCTCTTGCCTCTCAAGGCTGGCGCATCATCGGCCAGGGCCGCGACCCGGGTCGTATCGCCGCCGCCGAGTCGGCCATCAGGGCCGCAGCGGCCCCGGGCGTGCAAGTCGAAATGATCCGCGCCGACCTGTCGTTGATCGCCGAGGCTGCGCGTCTCGCCGGCGAGATCGCCACGCGGACGAAGCGGATCGACGTTCTTCTCAACAATGCCGGCGGCGCACCAAACGCGCAGGTGATTACCGCCGAAGGCAACGAGGCCACCTTCACCGGCAACCACCTAGGTCACTTCATCTTGACCAACCGGCTGCTGCCGCTGCTGCGCAACGCCGCTGCGCAATCCGCGCCGGGCGCGACTCGAATCATCAATGTTTCCTCCAGCGCCCATGAGCACACGCCCGGCCTCGATTGGGACGATCTGCAAATGTTCGAGAATTTCGTGCCGATCCGCGCGTACTGCAATGCGAAGCTTGCGAACATTCTATTTACGCGTGCTCTCGCGCGGCGGTTGGAGGGTTCGGGTATCGTGGTGCATGCGATGCACCCGGGCGCGGTAGATACGAACTTCGTCAATCGAGCCGACCTAGGCACGCAGCAGTACATGCGCAGCCGGCCTATGCTGACCGCGGAGCAGGGCGCCGACACACTCATCTGGCTGGCGACCGCGGCGCAGCCCGGCGAGACCAACGGCGCTTACTATCATGAACGCGCGACCCTGCCGCTGGGCGCGGCTGCAAGCGATACGGAGGCGGGCGAGAGGCTTTGGCGCGAAAGCGAGAAGCTCGCCGCCGCGCGCCCCGCTTAGATCGTGAAGTTGCAGCGCAAGAGCAGCGAGGACAGCCTCACGACGCGGGAGGCGATTCTCAATGCCACCGAAGCCATCATGGTGGAGGAGGGCTATATGGCCGTGACCTCGCGGCGCGTCGCGGAGCGGGCCGGCTTCAAATCGCAACTCGTGCACTATCACTTCGGCACGATGGATGACCTATTGGTCGCCGTCTACGAACGATCGGAGCAGGATTTTCTCCGCCGTCACCTGAAAGCGCTGTCGTCGGGCAGTCCTCTGCGGGCCCTGTGGGAACTGAGCATTCATCCGCAAAGAACGCGTCTCGCCCAAGAATTGATCGCTCTTTCCAATCACAAAGCATCGATCAGAAAGATCACCGCGCGCATCCTCGAGCAGATGCACTCCATCACGGAGGCACTCGTCGGCAAGTATCTCGATGAGGCCGGCGCGGATCGCGAGAAATTTCCGCCCATCGTGCTGTCGCACATCATCAACGGGCTTTCTCGATCGGTGGTGATGTGCGAGGCGCTCGGCCTGTCGGCGGGACGCTTCGAAGTTCTTGCCTTCGCCGATCGTTTGCTGAGCGAGTTGGAAGCGAAGCACCAGGCTTAAGCCGGCATCGATGCGACCTTCATTCGCTGTGCCAGCGCCGCCTCGTCGGGCATCGGCAGGGTCTTTAGTTGTCCCAGGCGCACGGCCGTGAGCGACAGCTTGAGCCGCGTAAAATCCTCGTACCACTCGACATCGGCGGCGGAGATTCCGGTGACTTCGCTCCACAGGGCAATCGTGTCCTCGCGCGTGCCCATCCCCGGAAGATGCGGACGGTCGGGCCGCGCGCCATGCATCATCTCGGAGATGACCAGCCACCAGGCGAGGTCGTTCAACGCGCCGCCCAGAGAAGGCTGCTCCCAATCCATCACCGCTGCCACCTCGAACCGCTCATCGAACATCATGTTGCCGAGGCGTGCGTCGCCCCACACCAAACCCGGCGGCTGATTCTTGGGCCAGCTGGCCCGCAATCGATCCAATGCTCGTCGAAACACGGGCCAGGGTCGTTCGCGGCTGACCCAGTCCACGAAGCGCTCATACTTGTCCCACTCTTGCGCAAGACCTGATTGCGCGCCCGGCGGGCCGCCGAGAAAGGCGGCCGCCTCGATCGGCGTGCTCTGAATGGCCGCGAGTTGCCGGACCCCGTTCTGCCACATTTTGGCCCGCTCGGCGGGTGTCGCCTCCGACACCCAGCCGACATCCCGATACGGGGGAAAGCTCACGGCAACGCGGCCGCGCACCCGCTCCATGACGAAAAAGGGGGCACCGAGCACACTTGCATCCGCCTCGAACCAAAGCGGCCGGGCGACCCGCACCTGCCCGCGCTCATGCATGAGCTTCATGACCTGGTACTGCTGAGCGAATAGATCGTCGGGAAAGACGGTGTGACGGACCGGCTTGATACGGACCACGCAACCGCGCGCATGGCGTACCGCATTGACCGACCAGGCGGCTTCGAACAGGATGGTCTCGTGCGATCGACCGGCCCCTTGGGGATATTCGAGATGGTCGACCCGCAGCTCTTCGGCGTCGGGCATCCGGGCGCGAAGCCAATCCGCCAATGTTTGCGCCGTCGTTGAGAGGTCGCGAGTTTCGGGCGCTACCAGCATCTTGGTGAATTGTTTAACAGCCACCCAAGGCACCGGTCAAGCTCTTTTCCATATACCGAACTTAAATTTACAATGCGGTAAGATGCGATGCCTACCATCAGGAGATCGGCATGGGTGAGCAACTAAAGCCTGTCGAGGCGAGTCCCGGCACGGACATCAGCCTGCTGGGAGAGAAGCACGTCCAGGTTTATCGGGAGACGAATGGGGAGCGGGGCTATATCTGGAACGGCGTGCCCATCCTGCTCTTGACCACCAAGGGGCGAAAGTCCGGCGAGGCGCGAACCATTCCCATCATCTATACGGCGTATCGGGACAGCTTCGTGATCATCGCGTCCAAGGGCGGATCGCCGGTGCATCCGAAGTGGTATCTGAACATTTTGGAGGAGCCGAATGTCAGCGTGCAGATCAAGGCGGAGAAGTTCCAGGCTGTGGCGCGCACGGCGGCCTCCCCGGAGCGCGAAGCCATTTGGGCCGAAGCGGTGAAGGCCTGGCCCAATTTCGACCTCTATCAATCGCGCACCACGCGTCAGATCCCGGTGGTCGTCATCGAGCGTACCTAGCGATGGGACCGCTCCAGGGCATAAAAGTAGTCGAAGTCGCGATGTGGGCGTTCGTGCCCGCCGCCGGCGGTATCCTTTCCGACATGGGTGCGACCGTGATCAAGGTCGAGCCGCCGAGCGGCGATCCCCTGCGCGGGCTGCAAACCGGCCTGGGCGGCGATGCGCCGCCCGCCATCGATTTTTCCTGGGAAGCCTATAACCGCGGCAAGCAGAGCATCACCCTCGATCTCAAGCAGAAGGCGGGGATTGAGGTGCTGTATCGCCTGCTCGAGGGCGCGGATGTCTTTCTAACCAACCTGTTGCCGCGGGCGCGTAAAGCGATGGGTATAGATGCCGACACGCTGCGCGCCCGGTATCCCAAAATCATTTATGCGACCGGCAGCGCCCTCGGCCAGAAGGGGCCGGAGGCGGAGAAGGGCGGATACGATTCGATCACCTTTTGGGCGCGGGGCGGCGTCTCGTCCTCGCTAACCGAGGAGAATGCGCAAGATCCGGTGGGGCCTCCGGGCCCTGCTTTCGGCGATACGCTGAGCGGCTCGATGCTCGCCGGCGGGATTTGCGCGGCGATCGCCAAGCGAGCCATGACCGGCGAGTCCTCGACGGTGGATGTCTCGCTGTTCGGCGCCGCGATGTGGTCGATGCAACGCACGATTGCGCAGTCGACGTTCGATGGCGTTGCCCGCTTTCCGCGCCCGCACCGGGATCGGCCGAACAACGTGCTCATGAACAATTATCGGACCAGCGACAACCGTTTCGTCGCGCTCGGGATGTTACAAGCGGACAAATTCTGGCCGCGGTTTTGCGAGGTAGCCGGCCGGCCGGAGCTCGCGCGCGATCCACGCTTCGTCGATGCAAGCGCGCGCCGGCAAAACGTCGCGCAGTGTCTTGCGGAGATGAGGGCATTGTTCGCCAGCAAGAGCTTGGCGGAATGGCGCGCAATCCTGGCTCAGCAGGACGGCCAATGGGATGTGGTCCAATATGTCGGCGAGATCGGCGCGGACAGGCAGGCCTTGGCGAACCGCTATCTGCAGCACGTCGATGCCGATGAGCGCAAGATTCCTTTGGTCAGTGTGCCCATGCAGTTCGACGGATCGCCGCTGCCCACGCGCCGGGCGCCTGAGTTGGGGCGGGACAGCGACGCGCTGTTGGCCGCACTCGGCTACAGCGAGGATGCCATCATCGAACTCAAGGTCGCCGGGGTGGTCTTTTGACCCTTTGGTCGATGAACCGGCCAACGGCCGCGAACGTCTCGGCCGCACCCGGCGCCGACGCATCGCGCACCACCGCGATATGATTCATGCCCGCGACGACCATCAACTCCGACGGCACCGCGGCCGCGCGCAGCGCAGCGTGAAAGCCAGAACTGTCATCGGCCAGTACCTCGCCGCTACCTACGCTGATGAAGGTTGGCGGAAAACCCCTGACGGGTGCAAACAACGGCGAAGCCAAAGGATCACGAGCAGATTCGCCCTGTAAATACAGTTCCGCGGCCGACCGAGCCGATTCGCCGGAGAACAGGGGATCCGTTGCCGCGTTCAGAGAATAAGAAGCCGCAGTAACGGTCAGATCGAGCCATGCCGACAACAGCACCAATCCCGCCACCGCGATGTCCTCGGCCGTCGCCAACAGCGCGAGTCCGGCTGCCAATCCGCCGCCGGCAGAATCGCCGCAGAGGATCAGAGGCGCTGCCGCCGCTGCGGCCAGCACTCGCAGGACGGCGCGGGCATCGTTGAGAGCCGCGGGGTAGGGGTGTTCGGGCGCCAATCGATACGCCGGGCAGACCACTTCGATCTTGCAGCGCTCCGCAAGCGCAGCCGCAAAGCGTGCCACGTACTCCGGACACCCCAGCCGGAATCCGCCGCCGTGCAGATGCAACACCGTTGCCGTGACGGCTCCTGGCGGCCGGAAGCGCAGTACGCGGACACCCTGAAGCCTTTCTTCCACAGGAACTGGAGCGCCCTCGCGGCCGCACGCGGCGGCTCGCGTCATGCCCGCCCGTGCAGCGAGGATATCGGCCGGCGCAGTTTTGCCGGGACGCTCGGGCGGCAATGCGATCTTGGCGAAACTAAGCGCGCTATCTCCCATGACCTACTGGGTGGCTCGCAGTTCGACCACCTTGCCGAGAGATTTCGCCATGCGGTCGGCGCCGCGCCTTTTCAATTCCGGAATCACATAGTCGCCCAGCAACGCGATCGATTCCAGCACCGCCTCGTTCGGCAGATAGCCGAAATTGGTGTAGCACAGCACCTGGTCAACACCCGTTTCCTCGTACTTCAGGAATTTCTCGAGGCATTCCTCCGGCGTGCCGACGATGACCATATCCTCTCTATCGAACTGCGTGATGTCGAAGTCGCCGTCCGCCTGTTTCTTGAGCAGCGGGAATGCTTTCTCGTGCTGCTCCGGGGTCAGATGCGAGAGTTCCCACTTGATGCAGAACTGGGCGACCGTGGTGTACCACCACCACATCGAATCCCAGAGGCGATTCTGCTCGAATTTTTTACGCGAGCTGGTGCAATGGACCAATGTGTAAATGCCCACCTTGTTCGTCTGCACCCGGGTCAGCGGCGTGGCGTTTTTTTGCGCCGACCGATAGGAATCGATCAGCACCTTGAGCTTGGATAACGGCTGCATGATGCTGAAGCACAGCAGCCCAAGGCCATCCGTCCCTGCAATCCGCGCGGTCTCCTCGGAGGAGGCCGCCATCCACACCGGAGGGTGCGGGTACTGATAGGGTTTGGGCGTCACCATCCGCTTCGGGAACTCGAGATATTCGGAATGCTCTTCGTAATACTCCTGTTCCCACATGCCGACGACGGTGCGGCAGGCAGCGCGCATCTTCTCCTTGCTGCGCTCGCGATCCACATGGAAGGCGATTTGTTCCATGGGCGTCGAACGGCCCATGCCCCATTCGACGCGGCCCTTCGAGAGCAGATCGACGGTGGCGACTTTTTCGGCGACGCGCGCCGGGTGGATGAATTCGTGCGGCATCAACGTCACGCCAAAACCGAGCCGGATGTTGCTGGTGATCTGCGACAGGGCGCCAAGCACCGCCTCGCTGCACGGCATGTGCGATCGGCCTTCGCGGAAATGGTGCTCAACCAACCACGCCGTTTCGAAGCCCTTCTTGTCGGCGAGCACGATTTGCTCGATGGCATTGCGATACACGGTTCGTTCAGCCGTCCGCTGTCCCCAGGGGTGCGCGCCGGCCCAAGGTTGCGGGGCTTCGAACTCGTACAACAGACCCAGTTCCATGATTTTCAGCGCGCCGTGACGGTCTTGCGCGCGCCGCCGCAGAATTTCGTGCTGAGGGCAGAGTCGACGACCAACGTCTGACCTGAAATCCCCGCCGCCAGGTCGCTCAACAGAAAAACGATGGCGTTCGCAAGTTGATCGACGGAGGTGAATTTGACGTCATCGCTGCTCTCGATATTCGCGACCAGCCGGCGCGCCTTGACGCGTTCAGTGAGCACGGCGCCCGGCGAGACGGTGTTGGCGCGAATGCCATACTCCTTCCATTCAAATGCCATGGTGCGAGTGAGCGCCGAGATCCCCGACTTCGCCGCGCCATACGGCCCGTGCCACGGCGCCGAGGTGAGAGCACTCACCGAGCCCACATTGACGAGGGACCCCGGAACCTTGCGCGCAATCATCGAAGCAGCGGCGTCGCGGCAGATGCGAAACACATATTCCAGATTGAGATTGAGCGTTTCACGGAACTGACTGGTCGGCGTCCGCTCGAGCGGCATCCATTCATGCTCCTTCGTACCTCCTGCGACATTGGCAACGCCATCGAGCCGTCCGTGGCGCTCGACGATGCCTGCGATGATCGGGTCCGTCTGAGCAGGGTCCGTGACATCGGCCACCACCCCATAACACTTTCCCGACGCTCCCTCGATGTCGGCGATGGTGGCATCCAATATCTCTTGCGTCTGATCGACTCCGACCACGGTGCCTCCCGCTGCGGCGATTCGTCGTGCGGTCGCGCCGCCGATGCCGCCGCGCGCCACGCCGCAAACCAGAAACAGCCGTCCGGCCAGATCTATGGGTAATGCCATGTCCCCTCCTACTGCTTCGCCGCAATTTTCTATTGCAATGTAGAAAGCATTTATCTAATATCGAATATAAGCACCATAATTGGAAGGATCCGGGTTGTCAATTCGCGCCCAAAGCTAGCCGTGCCCAGACCCGCCCTGTCGGCTTCGCGCAGCGTCGAGATCCTAAATTTCCTCGCCAACTTTCCCGGACGCAGCTTTTCGCTATCGGAGATCGTGCGGGCCGTGAGTATCAACGTCGCCTCCTGCCATGCAATTTTGAAAGCGCTCGCGGACGTGGGTTATCTGACGAAGTCAGCCAAAGGCGCCTACTCCCTGGGGCCGGTGCTGATCGCGGTTGGCGAGGCGTCGCTGAAGAGTCAACCGTTGGTGGCCCGCGCGAAGGAAGCGGCGCAGGACCTCTATCGGGACCTGCGCATACCGGTGCTGATGAGCGCGCTCGTGGGCGATGAAATTGTCGCGATCGTTGCCATCCACGATGAGGAGGGACGTGGTCCAGGCATCGAAGTCGGAGAACGCAGGCCTTTAATGCCGCCCGTCGGCGCGCCATTCATCGCCTGGGGTTCCGAACCGGCAATCGCCGCGTGGTTGGCGAAGGCCTCGCACGATCAGAACAAGGCGCTCATCGAGAAATGGCGCTCCGGCCTCGCGCTGATCCGTCAACGAGGGTTTCAGGTCACGGCGCGCTCGCCCGAAAGTTCCGAAGTCGCCGCGCTGATATCGCAAATGGCATCGGGGCACAAGGTGATCGGGTACAAGGATCAGTTGATGCATCTGGTCGGTTCACTCGGCGATCGACTGTCGCAGCTCGAGACGATAGAGCCTGACGAACTTTACGATATTCAGCTGATCGCAGCTCCGATCTTCAACAAAGACGGCGAGTGTGCGTTCAATCTTTGTCTCGGCGGTTTTGCCGGCAAACTGAGCGGCGCCTCGATCCAAAGCTGCGCCGACCGCCTGGTCCGAGCCTGCCTGCAAATCATCCGCGCCGATCGCGCCGTGCCCGTTCCTTGACGATGTGGCCGTTCCTTGACGAGGCAATGGGCCACACTTATGATCCACCGTGGCGCATAAAATAGTAAGCGCACAACGCGCTTTTTTTCTGCCGCAGCGGCGCTCGGCTCCCACTCACGAAGGAATGCCAATGCAGAACCTAGCAGAGCGCGACTACTTCACCGATTATTCGATTCTCAAGGACCCTTACGAATATTTCGAGGCGCTGCGCGCGAAGGGCCCGGTCCATGAGCTTGCCGGCCGCGACGTCTTGGTCGTGACCGGATTCAATGAAGCGCTGGATGTGCTGCGCAACGACAAGGATTTTTCATCGATCAATTGCGTGCAGGGAGCCGCCGCTCCGTTGCCTTTTGCCATGACGGGCGAGGATCTCACGCTTGAGATCGAAGCGCATCGCCAGCAGATTCCCGGCGGCACATCGCTCGTCGCCTACGATGACACCCAGCACGCCTATTCACGCTCCATCCTCTCGCGCCTGTTCACGCCCTCGCGCCTCAAGTCGAACGAGGAATTCATGTCCGCCTACGGGGACCAGCTGGTCAAGGATGCGGTGGCCAAGGGCGGCTGCGAACTCATCAAGGACATCGCCACGCCGTTCGTCACGCTGGTGATCGCGGATCTGCTCGGTGTGCCGGCGGACGATCGGGAATTGTTCATGCGTGTGATTGCCGAGGCGCCGCCGCCGGGAAACATGGATGATGCCGAAGCGAAGGACCGCAAGCCCGGCCCGCTCGAGTTCATGGCCAAGTATTTCGCGCAGTACGTGGCGGATCGCCGCGCCAATCCGCGCAACGACGTGCTTACGGACCTGTCTCTCGCCAAGTATCCGGATGGTTCGACCCCGGACCTGATGGAGATCGTGCGCCTGTCCACCTTTCTCTTTGGCGCGGGACAGGACACGAGCGCGAAGCTTCTCGGCAATGCCATGCGTTTCCTCGTCGAGGTACCGGGTCTGCAGGACAAGCTGCGCAACGAACCCGCGCTGATCCCGCAGTTTCTCGAAGAAACGCTCAGGCTCGAGGGATCGACCAAGATGACCTCGCGGCTGGCGAGAAAGAAGACGCGCATCGGCGACGTCGAGGTTCCCGTGGGCAAGCGGATCTTGATCGCCTTCGCTGCCGCCAACCGCGATCCGCGCCGCTGGGAGCAACCCCAGGACTTCAAACTCGGCCGTGCCAGGATCAACGAGCACGTCGCGTTCGGCCGAGGTCCTCACGTGTGTGCCGGCGCGCCATTGGCCCGGGTCGAGGTTCGGGTCATCTTCGAGCGCTTCCTTGCGCACACCTCGAACATCGACTTGTCCGTGGAGAAGCACGGACCGCCCGGCAGCAGAAGCTTGAATTACGAGCCGAGCTTCATCATCCGCGGCCTCGACGAAATGCATCTGCGGCTGACCCCGAAATAATTCGCGCGTCGCCGCGCGTCGGTCAGGCGTCCACGGCGACGTTGAAGCGTTCGCTGTAGAATCGAAACTTCTCCCGCACTAGCTTCAGGTCGATCTTGAAGTCGGCGGCATCGTAAGTGTGATCGCCGTGCTTGTCGCGCGGCGTGTTCTGCCGCCACGCCAGCATGCGCGCACGGGCCTCCGCGGTGAACTCCTCGCCAAGAAAGTCGTACAGCCCGGCGATGGCAGTGAGCGGATCTTTTTGAAACGCGGTGAATTGCAGGTCGAAGAAACGGTGATCGTTGCCGGCGTCGCGGAATGCGATCATGCGCTGCATTCCCAGCAGGCACCACTCGGTGCTCGAAGCGCCGAGACGGCCTTTGTCCACATCGTTGGATGCGGCCTTCATGAATTCATAGTAGAGGTCCGCCACCGACGGGATCACCTTGCTGACGTCGCGGTGCGTCATGTAGTAGCGCGCATCGGGAAACACCTGGTCCAGTGCGCTGATGAACAAAATGTGACTCGGATTCTTCAAGCGCCAGCGCGTCGGCGGGCAATGCCATTGCAGCAGCTTCAGCACCCGTTTGACGTAGCGATACGTCGGGACAAGATCCGCCTTGTAATTGAGCCACTCGGTGTAGCTCGGAATCTGCCACATCGCCTGAAACAGCTGGCTCTTGAAGTCATAGCCCATGAAGCTCTGGCATTCCGTCGACGCGGTCGGGGAACTCGGCAGCATCGCCATTTTTCGCGGAAATATCTGGTTCCGCTTCAGGATCATTTGGTTCGCCGCTTCGATGCGCGGGTCGGTATGTTCGGTGGCGGTTTCCGGGGGAGGGCAAGGGGATTGGGCCTCCCAGGTGCGGATGGAGCGCACCGCGGGATCCTCCGCGAGCATATGCGAGAGCGCGGTGGATCCCGTGCGCGGCAGGCCAAGGCCGATCAGCGGCGCGATGATTTCCTGCTCGTCGATCTCCGGATGCTGCCGATACCAATGCTCGACCTCGAGGCGCTTCGAGAGCAGATCGACCATTTGGGTTTCGAAGCCCGCCCGCCCGGGTTCCGTCAATTGCGCTTCGCGGTCGACCGCCGCGACGAGATTCTGCAACCCTTCGCGAAAGGAGTCTTCGCCGAAATCCTGCAGCGAGGTCGCTGCTTGCGCCCTTTGCATCAGTTGGGCCGCTTTTTTCACGTGCGGACCTCGCCAAAGATTGGAATGATCCGCGGCAAATCGACCGATGTGCGAATGCCGGCGGGCGCATCGCAGATGTAGGGAACGGTGTTGAGCGGAATATGCGCGGTCAAGCCCGGCGTCATGTCCGCGTAGTCCTCGGGAGCGACGGGATAGGTAATGGAGACGTCGAGGGGTACATCTCCCCTGACCAGCAAGCGCCAACCAGACTGGCGAAACTCCCAGTGTTCGCCGTCATCCGTTTCGACATCGGAGGACACATACCAAGTTGCGGTGAAGCTCGCCAGCGGTTTGCCGCCGTGCGTGCCGGACACGATGGTTCGCATGGCGGCCACCGTGCCCGCGGGCACCCTGCCTGCGGCAATGCGCGTGTCTTGCCGCGCGATGCCCACGCCCCCGCTTACCTCGACGCGCTCGAGCGGCTTGCCCACCGTGCTCGCGACGAGCTGCAGCGACGGACCGAACGCATCGCGCAAATGATTCAACCGCGCTTGCATCGGTCTTCCGGGAGGTTGGCCAAAACCCATGACCTCGAACAACATCTGCGGTGAATTGCGCGACGCGTTGTCGGCAAATTCATTGATGCTCACATGGTCCAAGCGGCGTTGCAGCGAGGTGAGCAATAGCGGCAGCGCCTCGGTCGCGAATCCCGGACTGCACCCTGTGCTGTGAATCGACGTGTCGCCGCGCCGGCAAGCGGCCTCGACCCGAGCCCGCAGGGACGGATCCATGCTCGCGGGGTTTAGAAACTCAGTGCGCGTGGTGACGACGTTGATGCCGGACTCCAGCAGCCGACAGACCTCGTCATAGTTCGTGTACTGAGGCATGTACATCACGCAATCGGGGCGCAATGCGACGACGTCTTCGATCGCGTTGGTGGCTGCGATCCCGGTGCGTCCGATGCCGCACAATTCACCCGCGTCGCGCCCCACCTTGTCGGCGCTGTGTACATATACCCCCACGAGGTCGATTTGGGGGTGCTCGATGGCCCGGCGCAAAGCCCGTGAACCTACATTGCCCGTCGCCCATTGAACGACGCGATAGCGGCCCGAACTAAGTGTCATCTGGAATCCCCCTTTTTGAATGTATCGATCAGCCGCGGCAATCTACAGCGGATTCTACCCCCCAAGCCACTTCCGCACGGAGCGCTTCAGAAGATCTCCCCAATAGCTCGGGTCTTTCGAAACGTTCTTTTCCGGCACCGTGATGCCGAAGGCGATCGGCTCGACGGTCGTGTCGGGCAGCCGCACGGCAAAGGTAATGTGATCGGGCGAGCGTTGCGATGGCCCGAATGCATAACCTTGCCGTCGCACATCGGCGAGACCTGCCATCAACCTGCGCGCATCGACGGATGGGCGTTCTACGAGCTGTGCATTCGTAGCGCTGACCAGCAATGTGACTTCCCGGTCGGGCATGTCGCACATCAAGACATGCCCCGTCGCCGCCAACACCAGGAAGCTGCCGGAACCTGTCGGACCATGGGATTTCGGATTTGGAGGATAGCGGCGGTATATCACCTGGACGTGTAATTTGTTGCGGATCGCGAGCAGTGAATCCACGCCCGTCTTTTCGCTGAGCTCGCGCGCCATCGCGATGATGGGTCCCTCCGAGACGAGTTGTGGATCGATCCAGTGCCCGAGTAGTGCCACGCGGACGGTCGGCGAATAGGTTCGATCCTGATGATCGATGCTCAGGTAGCCGAGGGTATGCAGGCTGCGCAGGAGCGACGATGTGCTCGACTGCGGCATCTTGAGCTTGGATGCGACGTCCGCGACCGTGAGCCCGGTCCGGACGTCGCTGAAGAGTTCAAACAGTTCCAGGACCCGTTGCGCGGATTTTACGATCGAGCCGCCGAATTGCGGCCGGGCATCGACGAAAATTCGATCCGGGCTGATCGCGCGCTTGCGCGGCATGTTGTCCCCTCGTTCAGACCGGGGTGGTCAAAGTCTCCGGCCGCGGCCAAAGGTGAGGATATCAGTTTTCTATATGGTGGCCGGTAGGTGCTCGGAATCAGGGCCGCGCGGGAATTCCTCCCGCTTCGAGAAGGTCGGATAGCTTCCCAGCGTCACGAATAACACACTGCAGATCAACAGGGCGCAGAACAACAGGAGCACGATCCCCGAATACGAACCCAGGTGGTCGCGCAGCAGGGACATGCCGAACGGCCCGACGCCCGCGCCCAGCGCAAACAGCGCGGTCATGGCGCCGAAGATCGTGCCGAAACTGCGCACGCCGAAGTATTTGGCCGTGATGTAGCCAAGAACGTCGCCTTCGGCGCCGACGCCGAAGCCCAGCAGCACGGTCACGAGCATACCGCTCGTGTAGCCGATGGGGATTGCGAGATACAGGATGCACGCCAGGGCAGGCAGAAGCAGGTTCACCATGCCGATCAGGTTGGCGGAGAAGCGATCGAGCAGACCACCCACGATGAACCGTCCCGCCAGCGTCGCCCCGCCGAACACGCCCGCCGCGACTGCGGCAGTCCTTGCGCTCAAGCCCCTATCCTCGAACATCGGAACCAGATGAATCTGGAGCGATACGAGTCCAGCACCGATCAGGAAAGCAATCACGCATATCTGCCAGAAACTCCGCCTGCGGATCGCTTCCTGGATCAGCATGCCTGGTAGCTCGAGCTTGGCGTCTCTTGGCGCCTTCGTGCTTTCTCCCGCTGCCGGTGGGCAGAGCCGGAATCCGACGATGCAGGCTGGTATGGACAGGGCCGCCATGGCCGCCGCCAACAGCGGGAATGTGGCGCGCCAGCCGAAGCTCTCGATGCTGAGCTGCGAGACGATGGGCACGAATATGGCGAGAATACCTGCGCCGACCATCACGAGCGCGAAAGCCATGCCTCGGGCAGCGTCGAAGCGCTGCGCGACCCACAGCATCCACAGATTCGCCTTGGAAAGCACGCTCGCCAATGCAACGAACACCCACCCGATCACCCACTCGGTGCGGTTGTGCGAGAGCAGGCCTAAGCTGGCGAAGGCGAGGAAGAACACCGGCAAACCCACCAGAACGATGCGCCTGACGCCTATTTTCTGGGCAAGCAGCCCTACCAGCGGTATGCCGGGCACCGCAACGATGGAGCAAATGAAGATGCCCAGCGTCACGGTGCTCGATCCCCAACCCAGCGCTTGGGTCATTGGCCTGATGAACACGCCGATGCTGGCGAAATGGATCTGGGCGGCGCCTGCGCCGAGTAAGCCGGCACACACTGCCGGCCAGCCTGTACGCCACTCATGTCGCGCCTTGGATTTCACATCGATCATGCGGCCTCGTCCCCCGAAACTATGATATTCCAGAAGGTGCCGGATTACAGAGCGCCGATGCGGCGACGGCACATATCACATATGTGCTGCTATCGTCTTAAAGATAAATAGATTGCGCGACTATAAAATGCACAGGATCGATGGTTGTACATAACGACATCGCCGGCATCCGCAACTTGGTGGTCACCCCCTATTCTCTGCCGGAATGGGCGACGGCCGGCCTCCTTGATGAGTTCGACATTCATCAGTTCGAGTCCGGCTGCGCCGAGTGTGCAAAGGCACGGGCGATGCTCACCTCCGGACCGCAACCCGTGCGCAAAGATCTGATCGACCAACTGCCCGCTCTTGAATACATCTGCTGTCTGGGCTCGGGATATGAAGGCGTCGATGTCGCTTACGCGCACAGCAAGGGCATAGACGTCAGCAATTCCGCAATCGTCACTGCCGAGGATGTCGCCGATCAGATGCTGGCGATTACCTTGGGCCTTTATTGCCAGGTCCCGGCCCTCGATAAGGCGGTCCGGGAAGGGCGTTGGCCCAAACCCATTCGCCCCTCTTTGCGTGAGCTCAAGGTGGGCATCGTCGGATTAGGCGCGATCGGATTGGCCGTCGCCAGGCGGATCGCAGCCTTTGGTTGCGAAATTCGTTGGAACGGGCCGCGCTCAAAAGATGCGCCGTATCTCTATTGCCCGAGCCTGCTATCGCTGGCGCAATGGGCCGATTTCCTGCTCGTGAGCGCGCGCGCCGACCAGAGCAATCGGCACCTCATCGATGCCGAGGTGATCGAGGCACTCGGGCCCAATGGAGTTCTCGCCAATGTCTCCCGCGGCACCATCATCGACGAGGACGCACTGCTTGCCGCGCTGCGCTCCGGCCGGTTGGGAGGCGCGGCACTCGATGTGTTCGAGAGCGAACCGACGCCGGCGAGCCGCTGGGAGGGGATATCGAACGCCGTCCTCTCGCCGCACGTGGGTGGCTTTACGACCGGCGTTCGCAGCGGCATAAACCGCCTCGTCCACTCCAATCTGCACGCGTTCTTTGCCGGGTCCACACTGACCGGCGTTGTCTCGTAGAATAGAGGCCTCGACTGATGGCGTGACGATCGATTGAGGAGTTGGCTTAAACAAACTTTACGAGGAGAGACATCATGCCGGAATCAAAGTCAAACACGGTGATCAAGGCAGACGCGGATGATGCGCGTTGGTACTGGCTCGCCGAAGGCTGGGCGCCGGGCGGCTTCATCCGCAAAGTGGATTTCGCGAAGCATGGTCAAGGCGTCGACCCGCTGTTCAAGGGCATCAAGATCGTGGACTGCGATACGCACTTCACCGAGCCGCCGGATCTGTGGACCTCGCATGCGCCGGCGGGCATGAAGGACAAGATGCCGCACGTGAAGCGCATCAACGGGTCAGATCAATGGTTCGTCGGGGAGA
>Ga0302324_100001996_pt1 | contig 48327 bp, 36 predicted proteins | sample Palsa_T0_1_FD_201949 | JGI IMG/M metagenome (GOLD analysis project Ga0302324, IMG submission 201949) | Peat permafrost microbial communities from Stordalen Mire near Abisko, Sweden - Palsa_T0_1 | ecosystem: Environmental > Terrestrial > Soil > Palsa > Peat permafrost | place: Sweden: Abisko...
AAGTTGTTGGTGCCCGAGGCGAGACTCGAACTCGCATATCTTTCGATACAGGCTTCTGAGACCTGCGTGTCTACCAATTCCACCACCCGGGCGCAAAAGAACAAGCTGCTCCACACCAGCGACCTTCAAACCTGGCCGATCTGCCTCCAAATCGACAGAGGGTGACTAGTACGCCTTCCCCAATCCGTACGGCAAGCCGAAATGCCGTGCCGACCAAACCGCAAGGATCGACCGGGACCCGCGCGGGTCCGGTCTCAGACCAACTTCCCGTGGCCGATGTCCGGGCCCTTGGTCGCTCGCTTCTCCGACGCCGCGAAGATGAGGACGAGCACGATCTGGTAGAGTGTGTTCAGGGACAGGTATTCGGTGAAGCCGCCGGCAGTGTGGAGTCCAAGAGTGAATCTCGCCACCTGCACGAGCAGGATGAAGGAGCCTATCAGCCAGATGACCCTGTTCTCGTTTCTCTCCTTGCTGAGCCGCACCGTCCGGGCGAGGAACTCCGCAAGGATCGCCGCGACGATCGGGGCGAGGAACATCGGCCATGCCGCGCTGCTCTTGTGGTTGACGACGAAGAACGGGAAAAAGGCCGACAATCCGAGAGTGTAGAAGGCTGCAAAAATGGCGTTCTTCATTACCGGTTTGCATGTTGGACTGTTTGGCCGGCCGAAGCAAGCGACACGGCATCTTTATCCAATTGATTTGGATTTCCATACGCAGCTGCGGTTAGTTGTTGGGCTGCGGGCCTATATCGCTCCCGGAACCCATCGGGACCGCCGGATGCCGCGATTAATCCAGCCAAAACCGGGCCTCGGCGCCGCGCGAGCCAACCACGCAAGCACATTCGTGCCTTTCTCAGCAATAACCGCACCCGGCGGCAGTCGTTCGCCCAACGAGATTGAGGGTTCCCGGGTGAAATCGAATTGAAACCAGATCCCGAGCGGCAAGAGCCAGTTAATAGCATGCAGTAATGGGAATTGTCACCGGCGCCTTTACCATTAGACCGTTCCAATGCTCCAGCTGCGTCGCCACGCCTTGGTATGCCTTGCGCTATGCGCCGGGGCCACGGCATTTGCCTACGATCTCCTGCCGCAGGAGCTCGCCGCGCTCCGTTCCAACGCCGAGACCGGCAATGCGATCGCGCAATACAATCTGGGGCTGGCATATGCGAAGGGCTACGGCGTTCCGGCGGACCCTGCCGAGGCCTTCGTCTGGCTGACGCTGGCGACTGAGCAGGGCAGCACGGGCAAGGAACTGGGCGCCCTCATCTCGGCCATGACTCCGGAGGAGCTCACCGAGGCGAAGCGCCGCCTGGCCGTCGAGCGAAAGAACATCGGAGTCTCGGTTCCGGTCGCAAAGATGACCTACCAGGGCGCCGATGTCCCCGTGAAGGAATCGGCTCCGACCGTCAAGGCGCCGCCGCCGGTCACCGAGGCTCCTGCCGCACAGGCGACGGCGCCCACGCCGACATCGGACGCGGGGTCGACCGATCTTACTTCCAAGAACAAGGACCTCCAGCAGTCGCTCGACCAGCAGACGAGCCTCAACCAGCAGCTTTCGTCGCAGCTGGACGAGCGCAACCAGGCGCTCCTCCAGGCATTGTCCCAGATGGCGGCGCTGAGGAAACTCGACGACGGCCAGGAGACCGCAAAGGCCGAGGAACTCTCCGAGGCCCGCAAGGCCCTTGACGCCGCGAACATCTCCCTTGCTGATGCGAAGAAGGATTCGGATTCAAAGATCGCTGCCCTGAGCGCGAGCCTTTCGGACCGGTCTTCGCAGGTGGACAAGCTGTCGGCCAAGCTCTCGGCGGACGAGGCGGCGCTCAAGGCCTCCGGCGACACGGGCACCGAGGCCAAGGCCCTGGCCGAGAACCTCGCGCAGACGAAGAGCGACCTCGCCGCCGCGAACGCCCAGCTGGCGCAGGCGGCCAAGGCCGCGGAGACGGCGGCGGCCGAATCCGCCGCCGAGAAGGCAAAGTTTGAGGCCCTTGCCGCAGCCAAGGCCACGGAGATGGCGGCGGTCCGCCAGGCCGCCGACGACGCCACCTCCACCGCGGCAAAGGAGAAAAAGGCCGAGGTGGACTGGTCCAAGTCCCTGGAGGCGGAGATCGCGACGCGAACCGCGGAGGCGGACGGGCTCTCGGCAAAGCTCGCAGCAGCGGAAGCCGCGCTCAAGGCGTCGGGAGAGGCTGGCGCAAAGGTCCAGGCACTGGCGTCCGAATTGGAGCAGTCAAAGGCCGACCTGGCCGAGGCCCGCGCAGAGAACGCAAAGGGCCAGAAGAACGCGGACGACCTTTTCGCCAAGCTGGCCGCCGACGAGGCCGCCCTAAAGTCCGCGGGCGATTCCTCTGCAAAGGCTCAGGGCCTCGCAAACGACCTCTCATCGACGCGCCAGGCGCTCGAGGCGGCCAACGCGGCGGCTGCGGAGTCGAAGAATAATGCATCCGGCATTGCGGCGTCGCTCGAGCAAACGAGGGGCGAGCTCGTGACCGCACGAACCCAGGCTGCGGAGGCCCAGAGGAATGCGGACGACCTCTTCGCCAAGCTGGCCGCCGACGAGGCCGCGATCAAGTCGATGGGTGACACAGGCGCCCAGGCCCAGAAATACGCCGGCGAACTCGCCTCGTCGCAGCACGCCCTCGAGGCCGCGAATGCGGCCGCTGCGGCCGCCCAGAAGGAGGCCTCTTCCAATGCCGCCTCGCTAGACCAGGCAAAGGCCGACCTCTCCTCTGCGCGATCCCAGCTGGCATCAGCCCAGCAGAATTCAGATGTGCTCTCCGCCAAGCTCGCCGCCAATGACGCCGCGCTCAAGGCGTCGGCGGACGCCGGGGCGAAGGCCCAGGCCCTTGCGGCCGACTTGGCCTCGACGCGAGGGGCGCTGGACGCCGCCAATGCGGCTGCAGTGAGCGCGAAGAAGGAGGCTTCCGCAAACGCCGCGTCGCTTGGGCAGTCCAAGGGCGAGCTTGAGGCCGCTAATGCCAAGCTCGCCGAGGCGACCAAGAACTCGGAGGCGCTTTCCGCCAAGCTCGCGGCCGACGAGGCTGCGATGAAGTCGATGGGCGACACGGGCGCCCAGGCCCAGAGGTACGCCAGCGACCTCGCCTCGACGCGCCAGGCGCTTGATGCGGCCAACGCATCGGCGGCGAGCTCGAAGAAGGAGGCGGCCGCACTGTCGGCGTCGCTCGGGCAGTCCAAGGGCGAGCTTGAGGCCGCAAACGCCAAGCTCGCCGAGGCCGCCAAGAACTCGGATGCGCTTTCCGCCAAGCTTGCAGCCGACGAGGCCGCGATCAAGTCGATGGGCGACGCGGGCGCGCAGGCCCAGAAGTACGCCAGCGATCTCGCCTCGACGCAGAAGGCTCTTGAGGTGGCCAACGCCTCGGCGGCGAGCTCGAAGAAGGAGGCGTCCACCCTCTCGGCGTCGCTCGAGCAGTCCAAGGGCGACCTCGAGGCCGCAAACGCCAAGCTTGCGGAGGCCACCAAGACTTCGGAAGCGCTCACGGCCAAGGTCGCCGGCGACGAGGCATCGCTCAAGGCGCAGGGGGATGCCGCGGCGAGGGCCAGTGGCCTCGCCGCCGATCTCGCCTCCACGAGGCAGGAGCTCGCGCGCGTGAACACCTCGGCCGAAGGCTCCAAGAAGGATGCCGCGAGCCTGTCCGCCGCTCTCGACGCGTCCAAGGGCGAGCTCGAGGCCGCAAACGCCAAGCTCGCGGAGGCCACCAAGAATTCACAGGCGCTATCGTCCAAGCTCGCCTCCGACGAGGAGGCGATAAAGTCGATGGGCGACAACGGCGCGAAGGCGCAAGCGCTCTCCGCCGACCTCGCCTCGGCGCGGCAGGCCCTCGAGTCCTCCAAGATCGACGCCGCGGGAGCGCGGAACGAGGCGGCCTCGGAGATGGCCGCCCTCAGCCAGGCGAAGGCCGACCTTGCGGCTTCGCAGGCCCAGCTGGCCGACGCCGGCAGGAAATACAACGATGCGATGGCCGACGCCGCCAGGAACGCGGCCCGCCTCAAGACTCAGGCCGCGGCGTCCGAGACGGAGCTCTCCCAGACGAAGGGCGACCTCGGCAACGTGATCGCCCAGCTTTCGAAGGCGAACAACGCCGTCGACGAGGCCAGGGCGGCATCGTCCACGCGGACGGCCTCGCTCGAGAAGGACCTCGAGGCGCGCACCTCCGAGAACAAGGCGCTCTCGGCAAAGCTCGCCGCCGATGAGGCCGCGATCAAGTCGATGGGCGACACGGGTGCCCAGGCCCAGAAATACGCCGGCGAACTCGCCTCGGCGCAGCAGGCGCTCGAGACTGCAAAAGCCGAGGCGGCGGGCGCAAAGGACACGGCGTCCTCAAGCGCGGCGTCGCTCGAGCAGGCGAAGGCAAGCCTTGCGGCGGCACAGGCTCAACTGGTTCAGGCCAACAAGGACACCGAGGCCGCGAAGGGCCACGCAGCCGACGAAAAGGCCCGCTACGAGAAGCAAAGCTCCGCGGCGGCCGCCGAACTCGCCCAGACGAAGAGCGACCTGGCCGGCGCGACATCCGAGCTTGCCCAGGCGAGCAAGGGCGCCGCATTGGTCACGGCGGACACGGCGTCGCGGATTGCCGCCCTGGAATTGGATCTTTCGGCGCGCACCTCGGACAATGCGGCGATTTCAAAGAAGCTCGCCGACGACGAGGCCGCGATCAAGGCGATGGGCGACTCGGGCGCCCAGGCGCAGAAGAACGCAAGCGATCTCGCCTCGACGAGGCAGGCTCTTGATGCAGCGACCGCAGAGGCCGCCGCCGCGAAGGGCGAGGCTTCCTCAAACGCGGCCGCTCTCGACCAGGCCAAGGCCGGCCTCGCGCAAGCGCAGGCCCAGCTGGCCGACGCAGCCAAGAGCGTGGAGGTCGCGAAGGCCGGGGAGGCGGACGAGAAGGCCCGCCTCGACGCGCGCAACGCGGCCACGGCAGATGCCCTCGCGCAGGCGAAGAACGACCTCGCGAGCGCAAACTCGCAGCTCGCGCAGGCGAGGAAGGGCGGAGATACGACCGCTTCGGATTCGGCCACGAGGATCGCCTCGCTGGAGGGCGACCTGGCCGCCCGCGTCAGCGAAAACACTTCGCTCACGGCGAAGCTCGCCGCTGACGAGGCGGCCCTGAAGGCCTCGGGCGACTCGGCGGCGAAGGCCCAGGCCCTCGATGGGGACCTCGCGAAGGCGCAGAGCGACCTCAAGGCCGCGCGCGCCATGCTCGACGAGGTGGGCAAGAACGCCGAGGTCGCGAAGGCGGAGGCGGCCTCGGAGGCCGCCGCGTCGGCCAAGGCCGTCTCAACGCTCACCGACGAGAAGAACACGCTGGCCGACAAGCTCGCCAAGGCCGAGGACGACGCGAAGTTCGCGCGGGCGGCGCTTTCGAGGAGCGCCGGAGACTCCGACTCCAAGACCAGGCAACTCGCCTCGGACCTGGAAAAGGCCCGGGGAGCGCTCGACGCGGCGCACGCGGAGCTCGCCGCGGCCCAGTCCGCTTCCGATGAGAAGCTTGCCGCGGCGGTTCGCTCCGCCGACGCCGAGAAGGCCTCGGCACGCCAGGCGGTCGCTGCAGCCAACGCGGCCGCGGGCCAGGCGAAGGGCGACTCGGCGGCGAGGATCGCCTCGCTCGAGCAGGAGGTCGCGAGCCACGCGACCGAGAACGCGGCCCTCTCCGACAAGCTCAGGGCGGCGCAGGCGGCCCTGGCATCCGCGGGCGAATCGAGCGACAGGACCAAGGCACTCGAGGCCGAGCTGGCCCGGGCAAAGGGAGACCTGAGCTCCGCCCGGGCCGAGCTGGCGGCCGCGGCCCAGGGCGCGACAAGCGAGCGCGCGGGGGCTTCCGCGGACGCGAAGGCCCAGTACGAGCGGCAGATCGCGGACCTGACGGGCAAGCTCCACGACGCGATCGTCAGCTTCAACGTGATCTCGGAGGAGAACCTGCGCCTGAAGCAGCGGCCCGCGCCGTACCGTCCGGCAGCCGCCGTCGCGGCCCAGCCGGCACTGGCACTGGCACCGGCGGCCGCGCCCGCCCCTGCCCCTGCACCTGCACCGACGCCGTTTCCCACGCCCGCGGTCAGGACGTACGTCGTCGTGGACGGCGACACGCTGACGAAGATCTCGCTGCAGTTCTACGGGACCGCGCGCCGCTGGCGGGAGATCTACGACGCGAACCGGGACACGCTCCCGAACGAGAGCGTGCTCTCGATCGGGTCGACGCTCGTCATCCCGTAGGGCGGGTCAGCCCGGGGCCGTGGGCAGGAACTCCGCGATGTTCGGGATCTCGTGGACGCGCCGGCCGCCGTTGCGCCGCTCGAGGTAGGGGTCCTCCACGGCCACCATCTCGACCTCCTCCCCTTCCTCCTGCTCGTCCTCGTCGTCGTCCTCGTCCCCGGCGATCCACTCCTGCTCGTCGAAGACGTGGGACATCCGCCGTGCCACGGGCGCCAGCACGAGGGCCGGGTTCTTCACCCTGCCCTCCCTCACGAACTCAAAGAGGCAGGGGTAGAACTTCTTCTCGAACTTCCCCCGGAAGTCGCCAATCCACTTGTTCGGCACGTCCTCGCGCTGGTTCAGGAGGACGACGTCCGAGAAGTGGATGCAGGCCTCGTACCATGCGAAGAGCCTCGGGTTCTTCTCGAGAAGCCGGCAGTTGACGACGCATATGACCCGGGCCACCTCGGCCAGGCGGTCGCCCAGCCAGGACTTGAAGGCCTCGATCTGGTCGACGGGGTTCAGCCTCCCGTCGAGGACGATGAAGACATGGGTCGCGTCCGCCGGCATCTCGGCCTCGACCTGGGCCTCGGGCAGGAGGGTCCAGCGGCCGAAGGCGCCAAGCCTCGCGTCGGAGGGATCCGGCCATTCGGTCGACGAAACGAGGACGGCCGCCCTGTCCGCCTCCCCCAGCCCGTCCTCGATCAGGTCGGCCAAGACCTCCCGCCGTCCGGAGCCGGCCGCCCCGAGCACGAGGTAAACCAACGGCTTGTCATCCGTCGTCGTCAGAAGCTGAAGACCTTGTTCTGGGCGGCGTTTCGCATCCAGTGGTCGACAAGGACGAGGGCCGCCATCGCCTCGACTATCGGCACCGCCCTGGGCAGGACGCAGGGGTCGTGGCGGCCCCTGCCCGTGAGCTCGGTGGCGTTGCCCTCCATGTCGACCGTCGCCTGGGGTTTCATGATCGTGGCCACGGGCTTGAAGGCCACGTTGAAATAGATCTCCTCGCCGTTGCTGATGCCGCCCTGGATCCCGCCCGAGCGGTTGGTCGCCGTGCCCACGCCGCCCTTCTTCGGCACGAAGGCGTCATTGTGCTCCGATCCCTTTAGGAGCGTGCCGGCGAACCCGCTGCCGATCTCGAAGCCCTTTGTCGCCGGCAGGGACAGCATGGCCTTGGCGAGGTCTGCCTCCAGCCGGTCGAAGACCGGCTCGCCGAGGCCGGCTGGCACGCCGCGGATCCTGCAGTGCATGATGCCGCCGACTGAGTCGCCCTGGGAGCGGGCCTCCTCGACCCGCTTGATCATGGCCGCGGCCGTCTTCTCATCAGGGCAGCGGACGACGTTGGCGTCCACCTCGGCCTGGGACGGGAACGCCCCGGCCGCGCCGGGGGGCAGCGCGATGTCGTGGATACGGGTCACGTAGGCCCGGATCTCGACCTGGCCGGCCAGGGCCAGGATCTTCTTCGCCACCGCCCCGGAGGCGACACGGCCGATCGTCTCCCTGGCGGAGCTTCGGCCGCCACCGCGGTGGTCCCTTATGCCGTATTTCGCCTGGTAGGTGAAGTCCGCGTGGGACGGCCTGAACTTCTCCCGGATCTCGTCGTAGGCGCCCGGCCTTGCGTCCGAATTCCTGACAAGCATGGAGATTGGGGCCCCGGTTGTCCTGCCCTCGAACACCCCGGAGAGGATCTCCACGAGGTCCTGCTCCTTTCGGGGTGACACAATGTCGCTCTGCCCCGGCCGGCGGCGGTCCAGGTCGGGCTGTATGTCCGCCTCCCCGAGCGGCAGCCTGGGCGGGCAGCCGTCAATGACGACCCCGACCGCGGCGCCGTGGCTTTCGCCCCAGGTCGAGATGGTGAAGAGTTTGCCGAACGTGTTGGCCATCGCTTTCGGGGAGGGTTGAACTCCCAAACCCGCCCCGCAAGCGGCAAATCCTCCACTTTGAGGCAACATTCCCCGGGGCATGACGTCATAACACAACGTCATTTACAATTCCGGCGCTTTTCGCTCTTATTCCCGTTCCTCCCTCCGCATGACATTGCGCCCCGCACGCTTGTGGCTCGCCACGGGCATCGTTTTCGTCGTCCCAGGCCTCCTGGCCCAGACGCCCCCGGCACAGGTGCCGAGGCTGAACATGCCCGCCAATGCCCCCGGGACGGCCGGGGGCGTGGTCAACGCGAAGAACCCCGACATCGTGGATTCCTTCAAGCTGAGCGACGGGGACATCGACGCCGTCCTCGGGGCCCTTGAGCAGTACACGGGAAGGACGATCGTGCGGCCCGGGTCGCTGCCGACGGCCACCTACACGCTTATCATCAACCGCCCGATCCCGAAGGCGGAGCTCGTGACGGCCCTGGAGACGATCCTCGCGCTGAACCAGGTCTCGGTGTCGCCCATGGGGGACCGATTCCTGAAGGTGACGCCGCTCTCCACCGCGAAGAGCGAGGCCCCCGAGATGATCACGGGCTCGTCGCTCGACCTGCCCCCGAGCGGCCGGATCGTGACCAAGCTCTTCGAGCTCAATTTCCTCAGGGTCTCGGAGTTCGTGCCGCAGATCCAGGTCCTCATGACCCCCGGGATCGGCGGCGGCCCGGTCCAGCTCGAGAAGGCCAACGTGATGCTGGTGACCGACACCCTCGAGAACGTCCAGCGGATCGAGCGGCTGCTCCAGGAGGTCGACAGGCCGAGGGAGAAAAGCCTGAACCCGCGGTTCTACCAGCTGCACAACGCCAAGGCGAGCGACCTGGTGGCGAAGATCCACTCGATGCTCTCCGGGCCCGTGCAGACCCAGCTCCGCGCGACGACGAACTTCACCGGAGACGACAGGACGAACCAGCTGATCGTGATCGCCGACCCGAGGGAGATACCGCTCTTCGACTCGCTCGTGGCGCAGCTGGACATCAAGAGCGACCCCAACACCCAGAACGAGGTCATCTATCTCAAGCACGCGGACGCGAAGGATCTGTCGGCCATCCTCTCGCAGATGATTTCCGGCCAGAACGCCGCGACGCAGAAGGCCGGCGGCCCGGTGACGAAGGGGACGGCCGCACCTGCCCCCGGCCAGCCGGCTGCCGCCGCAGCGGCAGCGGCCGCGGCCGCCTCGGCCGGCATCGAGTCCCTCACCGGGACCGGCTCCACCGAGTTCAGCACGATGGTGACCATCCAGCCCGACGAGCGGACCAATTCCATCGTCGTCTCCGGCAATCCCGACGACCTGAGGCTGATCCGCTCCATCGTGGACAAGCTCGACATCCTCCTGGCCCAGGTCCGGATCGAGGTCGTGATCGCGGAGGTCACCTTTGCCGACACGAGCAACTCAGGCATCAACACGAGCGCCAGCACCGGGCCGGCCGTGACCGTCGGGACGGCGCCGAACGGCGGCACGTCCATCACCGCCGTCACGGGGGCCGTCGCCGGGCTCTCGGTGGCGCCCCTTTCCTCGCTCGTGGCCGCGGCGGCGACCGGGGGGACGGGGGCCGCGGTGCCGATCGTCAGCCAGTTGAACCCGATCCAGGCCGTCGCCACGCTTTCCAGCCTGGGCGCGATCAGCAAGACGAAGATCCTCCAGGAGAGCACGATCGTCACCACCCACAACAAGGAGGCGACCATAACGGTGACGGACGAGCTGCCCGTCATCACGGGCGTCTCGGCGGAGCCGCTGGCCAATGCCTCGTCCGTCGTCAGCACCTCCTTCGCCCAGTCCTCGACCGTGTCCTACAAGGACATCGGCATCACGCTCAAGGTGACGCCGCTCATCGGGGACGACGGCAGCATCCAGCTCAAGGTGGACCAGACCGTCGACGACCAGGGGACGCCCGTCATCATCGACGGGAACAGCCAGCCCCAGATCAACCACAGGGAGGCGACCAGCTTCGTCAACGTGATGGACGACCAGATGGTGGTCCTCGGCGGCTTCCAGAGCTCGAGCAAGCAGATCAGCCGCCAGCGCTTCGGTGTCCTCTTTGAGATACCGATCCTGAGCAACCTCCTCGGCTACCGCGCCAACGACACGGAGAGGACGGAGCTCCTGCTCTTCCTGCGCCCGCACGTGATCAAGCAGGAGGAGGGCTCGTCGGACACGCACAGGGCGATCGACGGCATGGGCAACAAGGAGCAGATCCACCACTACCTCGACGATCCCAAGCGCATCCCCGACGCCGACATGAGCCTCAAGGAGAGGCTGAGATAGCCCCCGGGCACGCGCCCGACGCCGGAAAAGACCATGCCCGCGCTGCTCCAGGACACCCTGCCCGAGGCCGTCTCCGCGCGCCTGACCGACGAGCAGCGCCAGGCCGTCCTCGAGGCGCCGCGGGGCGCCCGGCTCGCGGCGCTCGTCGCCGCGCTCGGCAGCACCGAGGACGAGGTCCTGGCCGAATTGGCAAGGGTCTCCGGCCTCGACATCGCGACCAACCTCGAGACGAACCCGGGGGCGCGCGGTCTCCTGCCGGCGAGGCTCGTCCACGACTTCCAGATCATCCCCATCCGCCACGGGGCGCCGGAGTCGGCCGAGGGCGAGGCCGAGCCGACGGCGGCGACCCCCCTCCACCTGGCGTCCGCGTGGCTGCCCGACGCGGCCATGGGCGACTGGCTGCGGACGTTCACGCCGAGGCCGCTCGTCTGGCACCTCGCCGTCCCGGAGCGCGTGCACCAGCTCATCATCGAGAACTTCGGCGTCGGCTCCGGCGCGCTCGAGGACAGCGACGAGGGCTACGTGGCGCCCGAGGCCCAGCAGGCCGCCGAGGCGGACGTGGACGAGGACGCGGCCGTCGTCAGGTTCGTGACCGACGTCGTCACGCAGGCTGTCGAGGACCAGGCGACGGACATCCACTTCGAGCCCCAGGAGGGCCAGCTCAAGATCCGCTACCGGGTGGACGGCCTCCTGGTCCCGGTCCCGCTGCCCGAGAACCTGCTGCGCTTCCAGGACGCGATCATCTCACGCGTGAAGATCATGGCGCGGCTAAACATCTCGGAGCGCCGGCTGCCCCAGGACGGCCGCATCAACTTCAAGGCCGGCAACACCACGCTCGACATCCGCGTCTCGACCATCCCCACGATCTACGCCGAGTCGATCTCGCTGCGTCTCCTCAACAAGAAGAAGGAGGCCTACACGATGGACAAGCTTGGGATGAGCGCGTCCGAGCAGGCCCAGATCAAGGAGGTCCTCGACTACCCCCACGGGATCATCCTCGTGACCGGGCCGACCGGCGCCGGAAAGAGCACGACGCTGAACGCGTTCCTCCGGCAGATCAACTCGACGGACCTGCGGATCATCACGATCGAGGACCCGATCGAGTACGAGGTGCCCGGCGTCAACCAGATGCAGGTGCGCTCCGAGATCGGGCTCACCTTCGCGAGCGCGCTCCGCCACGTGCTGCGCCAGGACCCCGATGTCATCATGGTGGGCGAGATCCGCGACCGGGAGACGGCCGACATCGCGATACGCGCGTCCCTGACCGGCCACCTTGTCTTCTCGACCCTCCACACGAACGACGCGCCCGGCGCCATCACCCGGCTGGTCGACATGGGGATCGAGCCCTTCCTCGTGGCCTCGGCCATCGAGATGGTGATCGCGCAGAGGCTCGTGCGGCGCCTCTGCACCGAGTGCGCCCGCCCCGAGCCCGTCAAGAAGGTGAAGCTCCTCGAGTCCCTGGCGATCCTCGGCTGCGACCCGGCGGAGGCCGAGTCGATCACGACCCTGCGCTCGCCGGTCGGCTGCGACCGCTGCAGGGGCACCGGCTACCGCGGCCGGATAGGCGTGTACGAGATCTTCCGGCTGAACGAGGAGATGCATTCCCTCGTCCTCAAGCGCGAGAGCACGCGCACGCTGGCCCAGGCCGCCAGGACCCACGGCATGCGGACCCTCGGCCAGAGCGGTTGGGACAAGGTCAAGAGCGGCTACACGACCCTGGACGAGGTCCTGCGCGTCATAACGATCGCCGAGAAGTGAGCCGCCCGGGAGGCCTCGATGCCTGTCTTTGACTACAAAGCCCGCGACCGGGCCGGACTGGCGGTAGAATCCTCCGTCGAGGCGCCGAGCAGGAAGGACGCGCTGCGGCTCCTCTCCGCGCGCGGCCTGTCCGTCTCGGCCGTGGCCGAGCCAGCGGCCGCGGCCGCCGCGACGGCGAAGATGGCCTCGAGGAAGAAGGCCTCCCAGGCGGCGGCGCCCGTCGTCGAGCTCGGGGCCGCGCCCCGGCAGAAGGGCGACACCCCGCCCAGGCGCGCCGACAGGCTCCCCTTCCTCGAGTCGCTCCACGAGCTGACGTCGAGCGGGCTCTCGGCGGGCGAGGCCGTGCGGCTCCTCTCCATCCGCATCAAGGAGCCCCGGCAGAGGGTCCTGGCCGAGGGGCTCTGGACGCGCCTCAGCGAGGGCGCGCCGCTTTCGCGCGCGATGGCCGCCTTCCCGGAGGTGTTCGACACCTCGACCGTGAACCTCATCCACGCGGGCGAGGCGACCGGCTCGCTCAACGAGACGCTCGGGCGCCTGATCGACCACCTGGTCGAGCAGCGCGAGATGCGCCAGGCCCTCGTGGCGGCCCTGGCCTACCCCATCTTCATGGTGTTCATGTCGGGCGCCGTGATCCTGTTCTTTCTCTTCTACCTCCTGCCCCGGCTGCAGACGCTCCTCACGTCCCTCGGGGGCAAGATGCCCATCTCGACCCAGATCCTGATCTCGGTCGCCAACTTCGCGCTCCACTACGGCTGGATGATCGTGATCGCCGCCGTCGTCGCGGGGATCTCCGTATGGCGCTGGCGGGCCACGGAGGCCGGCCGCGTGAGGAGCGACGCGCTCCTCCTCAAGATGCCGCTCGTCGGGCCCTTCATCGTCTCCCAGACCGTCCTCTCCTTCAGCCAGACCTACGGCGTCCTGCTGGCGAACGGGATCACGGCGGCCGAGGCGCTCCGGATGACGGAGAAGCAGATCGACAACCGGGAGCACCGCCAGGCGTTCGATGGCGCGATAGCGCGGGTCCTGGAGGGCGAGATGCTCTCCTCCGCGCTCGCCCGCACCGGCTGCTTCCCCGAGCTCGTCCTGGACCGGATCGCCGTCGGGGAGAACACCGGCAACGTGGTCCCCAGCCTGAGGGACATCGCCAAGGGCTACCAGAAGCTGATCTCGAGGCAGCTGAACCTGTTCACGAAGGTGATCGCGAGCAGCGTCCTGGCGGGAGTCTTCATCTTCGTCGGCTTCATCGCGTTCGCGATCGTGAGCGCCGTCTTCCAGGTCAGCGCCAGCTTCAAGGTCGGCTGAGGGCGCGGGGTGCCCGACGGTCCCTTCGGGCCCGATCCCCGGGAATCGGCGCCCTACCCGGCCCAAGGGCAAGGACTTATGCAAAAGATCCACTTCCTTTGGCCGAAGGGGGCCCCGGATGGTCCAAGACTTGCGTGGGTGTCCCAGAGAGCGTTTCCTCGCTGACTCCCGTCCCATGGCCCTGCACGTCGCCCTACACCACCGCACCTCCTACCGCTACAGCCGCGCGATCATGCTCGGGCCGCAGACGGTCCGGCTGAGGCCGGCGCCCCACTGCCGGACGCCCATCCTGAGCTATTCCCTCAAGGTCGAGCCCGCGGAGCACTTCATCAACTGGCAGCAGGACCCCCAGGGCAACTACAGCGCGCGGCTCGTCTTCCCCAAGCCCACCCGGGTCTTCTCGGTCGAGGTGGACCTGATCGCGGAGATGACGGTCTTCAACCCCTTCGACTTTTTCCTGGACCCGGTGGCCGAGAAGATCCCCTTCGCCTACGAGGCCAAGCTCGCGACCGAGCTCTCGCCCTTCCTGCGGAAGGACCCGGGCTCGCCCGCCTTCGACGCGTTCCTGAAGGCGGTCGACGTGACGCCCCAGCCGGCCCTGGACTTCCTCGTGGCCCTCAATCTTAGGGTCAGCCGCGCGGTGCGCTACGTCATCCGCCTCGAGCACGGCGTGCAGTCGCCCGAGCAGACGCTTACCCTCGGCAACGGCTCCTGCCGCGACTCCGCCTGGCTCCTTGCGCAGGTCCTGCGCCACGTCGGCCTCGCGGCCCGTTTCGTCTCCGGCTATCTGATTCAACTGCGGCCGGACGTGAAGGCGGTCGGCGGGCCGCAGGGTGCCTCGCAGGACTTCACCGACCTGCACGCCTGGTGCGAGGTCTACCTGCCGGGGGCCGGCTGGATCGGGCTCGACCCGACCTCGGGCCTCCTCGCGGGCGAGGGGCACATCCCGCTCGCGTGCACCCCGGAGCCCTCGAGCGCCGCCCCGATCAGCGGCGCCGTCGAGCCGTGCGAGAGCACCTTCGGCTTCGAGATGAGCGTCCGGCGCATCCTCGAGACGCCGAGGGTCACGCTCCCCTACTCCGCCGAGGCCTGGTCGGCGATCGACACCGTGGGCCTGCAGGTGGACAGGCTCCTCGAGGCCGGGGACGTCAAGCTCACGGTGGGCGGCGAGCCCACCTTCATCGCCGCGGACGACATGGACGGGCCGGAGTGGAACGTCCTCGCCCTCGGCGCACGCAAGCGGGAGCTCGCGGGCAAGCTCTTCGGCAAGGTGTTCGCGGAGTTTGGGAAGGGCGGCTTCGTCCACTACGGCCAGGGGAAATGGTACCCGGGCGAGCCGCTGCCCCGCTGGGTGCTCTCGAGCTACTGGAGAAAGGACGGGAAGCCCATCTGGCACATCCCCCTCCTCCTCGCCGACCCCACCGTGCCCGGGACCCATGGGGCGGAGGATGCCAAGAGGTTCGCCGAGGGCCTGGCCGGGCGCCTGGGGATTGCGGCGGAGCGCCTCGTCCCCGGATACGAGGACACCCTCTACACGGTGTGGAGGGAGCGGCGGCTGCCCGCTGGATACAATCCGGGCGAGGTGAGCCTGACCGACAAGATGGAGCGCGACCGCCTCGGCGCGATGATCGAGGGAGGGGTCGAGGCGGCCGTCGGCTACGCGCTCCCGGCCATCCGCGACCCATCGGGCAAGTGGAGGTCGTCGCCGTGGAGTTTCACGGCGGGACGGATGCACCTGATACCGGGGGATTCGCCGATGGGCCTGAGGATGCCGCTCTCGCTCCAGCCCTGGAGGTTGCCAGGCGCCATCGGGCCCGCCCCGGAGGAGGAGGTGCGGGTCGCCCTCTGCGTCGAGGCCCGGAACGGGATCATCCACGTCTTCCTGCCGCCCGCGGACCGGGTGGAGGACTACCTCGCGCTCCTCGACTCCGTGGAGGCGACCGCGATGTCCCTCGGCACGCCGGTCGTCCTCGAGGGCTACCTGCCCCCGTTCGACCCGGCCCTGGACAACATAAAGATAACGCCCGACCCGGGCGTCATCGAGGTGAACATCAACCCCTCCTCTAGCTGGCCGGAGCTTTCCGGGAGGACCCAGTGGCTCTACGACACCGCGCGCGAGTGCGGCCTCTGCGCCGAGAAGTTCATGGTAGACGGCAGGCACGTGGGCACGGGCGGCGGCAACCACGTGGTCCTGGGCGGCCCGACGCCCGAGGACAGCCCGATCCTGCGGAGGCCCCACCTCCTGAAGAGCCTGCTCGCCTACTGGCACCAGCACCCCGCGCTCAGCTACCTCTTCAGCGGGCTCTTCATCGGCCCCACGAGCCAGAGCCCGAGGATCGACGAGGCGCGCAACGACAGCCTCTACGAGCTCGAGATCGCGTTCATGGAACTCGACCGGAAGCTGGCGAAGTCGGGCGACGCCCCGGGCAGCTGCCCGCCGTGGCTCGTCGACCGCATCTTCAGGAACCTCCTTGTCGACGTGACGGGAAACACGCACCGCGCCGAGTTCTGCATCGACAAGCTCTACTCGCCCGACAGCTCGACCGGGCGCCTCGGGCTCCTGGAGTTCCGCGCCTTCGAGATGCCGCCGCACCCGCGGATGAGCCTCGTGCAGCAGCTGCTCCTGCGGGCGCTCGTCGCGCGCTTCTGGGACCACCCGTTCTCGCCCCGCAGGCTCGCCCGCTGGGGCACGGAGCTCCACGACCGGTTCATGCTGCACCATTTCATGCAGGCCGACATCGCGGAGGTCGCCGCCGACCTGCGGGCCTGGGGAATGCCGTTCCAGGAGGCCTGGTTCGCCCCGCACCTCGAGTTCCGGCTCCCCGTGCTCGGCCGCGTGCGCTGCCAGGACATGGAGATCGAGCTCCGCCACGCCCTCGAGCCCTGGCACGTCATGGGCGAGGAGAACGTGGGCGGCACCGTCCGCTTCGTGGACTCCTCGGTGGAGCGCCTGCAGGTGAAGCTCTCCGGGCTCTCGCCCGAGCGCTACGCCGTCGCCTGCAACGGCATCCTGATCCCTCTCCACGCGACCGGCACGGCGAGCGGCGACCACGTCGCGGGCGTCCGGTACCGGGCCTGGCAGCCCCCCTCGGCGCTGCACCCCACGATCGGGGTAGACAGCCCGCTCGTCTTCGACCTCGTCGACACGTGGAACGGCCGCTCCATCGGGGGCTGCACCTACCACGTCTCCCATCCCGGCGGCCGCAACTACGCCAAGATGCCGGTAAATTCCTACGAGGCGGAGAGCCGCAGGCTGGCGCGCTTCTTCCCGCAGAGCTACACGCCGGGCGAGATCCGGCCGGTTCCCCTGCGCACAAGCCTCCCGGAATTCCGCTACACGGTCGACCTGCGCCTTGCCGACAAGGCGAAGGTCGCGCAGTGATAACACCTCCTGCCTCCGACCCCGATGGCCGCACCGACTCCATTCATAGCGACCGACGACCCGCTGCCCGGATACGCCGGGCTTCCGGGCCGCTATGACGAGTGCCGCGCGCCCGACGGGAGCCTGAGGCCGCTCTGGGCGGAGTTCCTGCGGCAACTCGGCCCCGACCCCTCCAGGACCCTCAGGGGCGCCACCGAGGATTGCAGCCGGGCGGTCCTGGAGCAGGACGTGAGCATGAACGTCTACGCCGGGGCCCGCTCTGAGCCCAAGCCCTGGCCGCTCGACGTCGTGCCCCAGCTCGTGGGGCCGGAGGACTGGGCGGAGCTCAGCGACGGGCTCCGCCAGCGGGCGCGCCTCTTCAACACGCTCCTCGGCGACCTCTACGGCCCGCAGAAATTCCTGAGGAACCGGATCCTCCCGGCAAAGCTCGCCATGGCGAACCCCCGCTTCCTGCGGCCCTGCTCGGGCCTCGGGAACCCGCCAGGGGTCTTCCTGCACCACTACGCGGTGGATATCGCCCGCTCGCCCGACGGGAAATGGTGGGTGCTCCAGGACCGGATGGACGCCCCGTCGGGCCTCGGGTACTCGCTCCAGAACCGGTTCCTCGTCCACACCGCGCTCTCGTCCGAATTCCGCGGGATGCAGGTGCAGCCGATCTCGCATTTCTTCCACGACTTCGGCGCGTCGCTGGCGCAGCTCGCTCCCCCGCCCGGCCGCGGCGAGGACCCCCGGATCGTCTTCCTGACCCCAGGGCCGGCCAATGAGACCTACTTTGAGCACGCCTACCTTGCCCGCTTCCTCGGCTACCCGCTCGTCGAGGGGGCCGACCTCACGACCCGCGACCGGCAGGTCTTCCTGCGCACGGTCGGGGGCCTGAAGCGGGTCTCGGCGATCGTCCGCAGGGTGGATTCCGGCTTCTGCGACCCGCTGGAGCTGAATTCCGAGTCCGTCCTTGGCGTGCCCGGGCTCGTGCACGCCGCCCACGGGGGCCGCGTCGAGCTCGCGAACCAGCTCGGCGGGGCCGCCCTCGAGAGCGCGTCGTTCCTCGCGTTCCTCAAACCCCTCTGCCAGTCCGTCCTCGGCGAGGCCCTCCGGCTGCCGAGCGTCGCCACCTGGTGGTGCGGCCAGAAGCCGGCGATGGACTACGTCCTCGACAACCTCCCTGCGCTCGTGATCAAGCCGGCCTTCCGCTCCCGCGGGGCGAGCACCACGCGCTACGGCGCGCTTCTCAGCCCGGCGGAGCGCGACGCGCTCGCCGCGAGCATCCGCTCGCGCCCCGGCGACTTCTGCGGACAGGAGCGCCTGCTCCTCGGCACCACGCCCGCCTGGTCGGGAGGGGCGCTGAGGCCCGTGCCCTTCGTCACCCGGCTCTTCGTCGTCTGGCACGAGGGCGAGTACCGCGTGATGCCGGGCGGGCTGACCCGCTTCGACCCGACGGGGGCCGACGCCATCGTGTCCCTCCAGAAGGGAGGGGCGACCAAGGACACCTGGGTGGTCTCGTCGGGAACGCCCCAGGAGGCGCCCGCGCCCGTCCACCCCGAGCACGCGGCCGGCTACCAGCGGTCGGAGAGCACGCCGAGCCGGCTCGCCGACAACCTCTACTGGCTGGGCCGGTACCTTGAGCGCACGGCGCAGATGCTCCGGCTCCTGGACCAGCTGGACCCCCTGCTCCAGGGCGAGTCCGCGGTCCTCGACCCCGAGGTGACGTGGGACTCGATGCGGCTCATCCTGTCCTCCCTCCAGATCGTGCCCGAGGAGGACGCGACCCTTGCGGACATGGCCGCCCAGATCCGGGAGGAGGCGGACGATCCAAAGCACCCCGGCAGCCTCGCCGCGAACCTCGCGAACCTTATCCGGGTGCTCGACCAGGTGAAGGTCAGCCTTCCCCCGGAGTTCTGGAGGGTCCTGCGCCGCCTGAGGGCCATCGCGGCCGGCGGGGGACCGCTCGGCGCGTCGGACCTCGGGCAGCAGCTCGCCTCGCTCGAGGCCCTCGGCAGCGAGACCCTCGCCCACGACACCGGCTGGCACTTCCTCAGGCTCGGGCTGCGCGTCGAGCGCGCCTGGCACATCGTCTCCCTCGCCGACGAGCTCCTCCTGCCCGAGCGGCCGGAGGGGGAACCGGCCAGGCAGCCGAGCGAGTTCCGGCTCCAGACGCTCCTCCACCACACGGCCTGCCTCTTCACCTACCGGAGCCTCTACCACGGGGTGTTCCAGCCGACGTCGATCCTCGCGTGGCTTATCGGGGCCCCGGAGAACCCCCGGGGGCTCCGGTTCCAGGCCGACCGGATAGCCGAGCACGTCGCGGCGCTCCCGGAGGAGCTGGCCCCGCGCGCCGTCTCTGGGCTCCGGGCCATCGCGTTCCGGCTCGTCAGCAACGCGAAGCTGATCGAGCCGTCCGTCCTCGCCCAGGACCCGGTCCAGGCGCAGGCGTTCTTCACGGGCGCGCAGGCGATCCTCACGGACTTCAACAACCGGCTGACCCATATTTATTTCAGCCATTCGGAGGTGACGGGCTGAGGCCCGGTCAACCCCATGCCCCGCTACAGCGTCACGCACAGGACCCGCTACACCCACGCCTCCCTCGTGGCCTCCGCGTGGCAGTCCCTCCACCTTCAGCCGCGCAACGAGGCCGCGCAGCAGTGCGAGTCCTTCGAGCTGCGGGTCGCGCCCCACCCCACGGACCTCGCCTCCCGCTTCGACTACTTCGGCAACAAGCAGCACCTCTTCACGCTGCAGGAGCCCCACCGGGAGCTGACGATCACGAGCAAGAGCATCGTCCACAGGGACGAGCCCGTGCTCACGATGGCGGGCTTAACCCCCCCGATTGGCGACGTCCCCGCGCTCGTCGACCAGGCGGTCCTCGAGGAGGACTTCACGCTGGAGCAGTACCTGAACGCCACCTCCCTCGTGCCGCTCATCCCGGAGGCGCGCGAGCTCGGCCGCGAGCTGGGGGCGGGCCTCGATCCCGGGATCTCCACCCTGGACTGGCTCGGCATCGTCGGGGAGCGCTTCCACCGGGCGTTTGTCTTCGACCGGGAGGCGACCGAGATCTCGACGCCGCTCTCCGAGGTCATCGCGGAGCGCAGGGGCGTGTGCCAGGACTTCGCCCACCTGCTGATCAGCTGCCTGCGCCAGCAGAGGCTGCCCGCGGCGTACGTGAGCGGCTACCTCCTCACCCATCCGCCCGCGGGGCGGCCGAGGCTGGTCGGCACCGACGCCTCCCACGCGTGGGTCTCGGTGTATATCCCCGGGTCGGGCTGGGTGGACTACGATCCCACCAACGCGTGCTTCGCGGGCTCCGGCCACATCGTGATCGCCCGGGGCAGGGATTTCCACGACGTCAGCCCCGTCAAGGGGCTCTTCAGTGGCGGGGGCGCCAAGGTGCTAGAGACCGGGGTCAACGTGGAGCTCGCGGAGTGATCGGGCGGGGCGCCCGGGGTCACTGACGAACTTGGGGAGGCTTGCCATCCCTCGCCGCCTCTCGGCTCTCACGAATCAACATCGTCGTCGTCGTCGTCGCACTCCTTGCAGAACTTGAACTCCAGGTCCCATGCTTGGGCGGTCGAGGGCGGATTGAGCTTGATTCCGATATCGATCCGGACCCATCCGGCGCCTCGGGTGCCGCAGCCGCACTTGTCGAGCGAGCCGCTGACCACGCCTCCGTCGCTCGCCTCCATCGGGACGGGAACGGCGAGCGGATCCACCTTGTTGACGCAGAGAAACGGTCCCGCGCAGTTCTTGTTCGCCGTGGCCGACGTGTGCACCCAGACCACCGAGGCGCCCTTCAGTGCGTAGCCCCCAGGTTTATTCTTCAGGGTAAATTCGAAACCGGTCAGGCCCGAATCGCTCTGAAACATCCGCAGCTGTCCGCCATAACCATTTGGGTCAAACGCGGAGTCCGCCTTGCTGATGTCGATATCCGTGCCGCCGAGAACTTTAAAACGATTCCAGGCCATTGAGTCAAAAATCGGTTATTTTCCTTTGGCTCGTAGGTCAAGTCGCAACTCACCCGGCAAGAGCCGCAGGCGCATTAAGCCATTTCCGCAACGGCTGTTATCGCGCCTCATTGCCCGTGCGACCGACATCCCCCATTCCGATCCAATCCGCAGGCGGCTTTCCCGAACCAGCCCCCGGGGGCAACGGCTCCAGCATCACCGAGGCGGATCGCGCTGGCACCCAGCCGGAGCCGGTTGGATCGGTCAGATCTTGTAAACCAGCCGGCGCAAAAATGCGCACCCGTCCCGAGCGAGGGCGTCCTGGGACGCGGCCAACGGACGCCAGATTGCGGCGGCAGCCGCAATCGAGACACATTCTGGGGTGAAGGACTCGATCACCAGGTCGCCTCCGTATCCTATCGTCCTCAATCCCTCCGCGACCTGGCCCCACGGGACCAGTCCGGATCCCGGCGTGCCCCGGTTGCTCTCGCAGGCGTGAACATGGGCAAGGCGGGAACCGGCAAGGATGATCGCATCAAGCAGCGAGTTTTCCTCGATCATCATGTGGAAGGTGTCCAGGTGGACCTTGACGTTCGGGTGCGCGACCTCATCCACCATCCGCACGACCTGCGCCGCCGTGTTGACCAGATCGGTCTCGAACCGGTTCAGAGGCTCGATCGCGAGCGTAACGCCATGGTCGGCGGCCATCATGCCCGCCTCCCTGATTCCAGTCACGGCCAGGTCCCATTCCCTCTGCTTCTGGTCGGCTGATACCTGCCGCCGCTTGCCGACAGCCGAGTACATGGGACCGGCGAATATCGCCGCGCCCCAACGTTCGCAGAGCTTCAGCACGTCCCGGATGTAGGCCAGGCTCTCCCGGCGATATCTCGGATCCTCATGCGTGAGGTCCCGCGAAGGCCCGAACGCCCCGCAGGCCACGGGCCGCAGGCCCGAGCTTCGCAGCGCCTCCGACAATCGGTCGCCGGCGAACAGGCCGGGGTCCTCGACCGCGATCTCGAAGACTTCAAAACCCATGGCCCACGCCCGCGCGACCAGTTCCAGCGAGTCGTCGCCGAAAGGCGATGTCCACACCCACGTGTTGATGCCGATGCCGTTCTTCATCCCTGAGGGCCCGGTCATTGCGGCTTGGCCGACCAGGCCCGGCACCAGCCCTTGCCCACCACCAGCCGGCCCGCGAAGATCGTGCAGGGGGCGTTTTCACCCTTGGCCTGCGCCGTCTGGAAGAACGTGCAGTTCGCGCAGCGGCTGTTGGGCTTGAGGAGCGGTTCCTTCCTTGCGTCCACCTTGGAGGCGTCCTCCGTGTATCCAATCGTCCTGGCCGCGGGGTCGTTTGGGTCGAGCTGCGGCTGATCCTGCGCGCGCGCGGAGGGCAGCCCAAGGAAAGGCAGCGCCAGGGACGCGGCGGCCAGCCGAGCCAGGAATGCCCGGCGGCCGAGGCTCCGGGCCGATTCCGGCAAGGCTTCCGTTTTCAAGGCGTGCCACCCGCCACGGGGGCCGGCTTGGGGTCGCAGTCCATGTGGAAGCCCATCAGCATCGTGTTGCCCTTGTAGCCAAGCTCCTTCAGCAACCCGTCCTCGGAGGTGTAATACGCGCTCACGGTGAGCGTCTTCAGGCTTTGGAGGAACTGGGCCCCGCGTCCCTTCGCGCCGCCGGCCTCGACCTCCGTGAACAGGCCTTCCAATAGCGAGACCTGGTCGGGCTCCGCCAATTCCATGAAGTCGGCGCCCTTCCTCGCGCGGGCCTGGCTGCGGACCCATAGCAGTCCGTCGGCAAAGAGGACCGGCGGGTTGTCCGTGAACATGTCGGCGCTTCCCGACATCGTGGCCATCTGGGCCCCCGACATGGTCACAAGGGCCGAGGCGACGAATTCGGGGACGCCGGCCTCGACCGCGCCCGCCGTGTCCGTCCTCGGGATGATGATCCCCATGATCCGGCTCAGGAGCCTGAAGTCCGCCTCCGGAAGCGAATTTGGAAGCCTCGCGGGCGGCGGCGGGGCGCCATCGGCCCCGTAGGCGATGGTCCCGCCGGCCCCCTTGATGAAGGCGCCTCCGATCCCGGCGAGCCCGACCAGCTGCAGCATCTTTCGGCGCCCGATGAGGTCCGCGCCGCCCGGCCCCCCTGACGGGCGGGATTGAGCATCTTTTGATTGAATCATGGTGGGTAGGTTACGAAAGCGTCTTGGCGATGTGGTTGGCAGCCCTCGCGGACACCGCCATGATGGTGAGGGTCGGGTTCTTCTCGGAGGCGTTTGGGAAGACGCTCCCGTCGACGACGTAGAGGTTGTCGACCTCGTGGGCCCTGCAGTGCCCATCGACAACCGAGGTCCTGGGATCGTCGCCCATCTTGCATCCCCCCAGCTCATGGTTCGTCTCGGGTTTGGTGGCGGTCCCGAGGAGCTCGGCCCCGCTCGATTCCATGATGGAGTCGCACCACTTCTTCATGTCGTTCCACCGCCTCTGGTCGGCGTCCGACAGCTTCCAGTGGGTCCGGACCTTGGGCAGGCCGTACTGGTCCTTCGCCTCGGGATCGAGGTCCACGTACGAGTCCGGGTTGGGCGTCATCTCCATGAATCCCGCCAGCTGCATGTAGGCGGGATAGCGGTCCCTCACCGCCTTCTTGTAGGCGGCGCCTATCCCCTTGATCTTCGACGCCCACGGAGCGAACCGCCGGTTGTGGAAGCCGACCTGGATGGCAAAGCTGCGCGGGTAATCCCGCGGCCGGTCGTGCATGAAGGACGGGATGTACGAGTGGTCGAGGAAGCCCTCGTCGTTCACGGAGGGAACCCCGATCAGGTCCTTGAGGAATCCGTCGACCGCGCAGGTGATATGGGGGATGAAGTGCCTCCCCACCTGGCCGCTGTTGTTCCCGAGGCCGCTGGCGAATTGCGGCGATTTCGACATCAGGAGGAGCGCTATCGTCTGCTCGCAGGCGCATCCCAGCACCACGGTCCTGCACCGCACCGAACCGGGCTCGCCGGACTGCCTGTCGAAGTACCTGACTTCCCGGACGCGGGGCCTGCCCTCCTCGACCACCAGCTCGTTGACGATGCTGTTGTGGCGGATGTCGATCCTGCCGGTCTCGCGCTCCGCGGGATAGATGTGGACGTCCGCGGAGTTGTATTTCGCGACGACGTCGCAGCCGGCCATGCAGTTGCCGCAGTAATGGCAGGCGGGCCGGCTGTTGGTGAACTGGGTGAGCGTCGCCTTGCGCACGTGGATCAGCTTGACGCCGATCCGCTCGGCCCCCCGCTTCAGGATCTCGTCGCTGCACTTCAGGGAGGCCGGGGGCATGAATTCGCCGTCCGGCATGTCGGGAAGGCCGTCCCGATTCCCGCAGATGCCAATCTCCTTTTCTATCATCGAGTAATACGGCTCGATCTCGGCGTAGCCGAACGGCCAGTCCGCGCCGACCCCCTCCCGGGTGGCGCCCTTCAGGTCGCGCTCGCTCATCCGGAGCGCGACCGCGTTCCAGAGCAGGGTTTTCCCTCCCATGCCGTAGCTGCGCGGGGAGTCGAATCCCGCTTTGCCCGGCTTCATGATCGGGATGCTCCGGGTCGCGAACTGGGAAGGCAGCGCGTGCGTGTTGAAATCGGTGCGCGTGTCGATCCTGGGCCCTCCCTCAAGGATGAGCACATTCACGCCGGCGCGCGCCAGGTGGGCGGCCATCGTGCCGCCGGAAGCCCCCGAGCCCACAATCACCACGTCGTAGATGTCCTTCATCGGTATGTGTTGAAAATCATTCCTGCCGGTCAACGGGCGCGCCGGGGAGGGCCTTCGGCTGGGCCTCGTCCCATTCGCGCTGGCCCACGTTCCTTACTTCCTGGAGGAAGACGAAGGTGCCGTTCTTGTTGCTCACGGCGATGTCCGGCAGTCCGTCGCCGTTGATGTCGCCCACCCACACCTGCTCGCCCACTCCCGAGCTGTCGTCGACCAGATGGGGTATGTACTCGACGGTCCCGTCGGCATTGCGCACGAGCTTGAACCAGTAGAGAAGCGACGGGGCGTTCGTCTCGGGGTCCGGGCCGTTGCGCCCCTCGGCCCACAACCTCTTGCCGGTCACGAGATCCTTGAGGCCGTCGCCGTCGATGTCGGCAAGGTTGAGCGCATGCAGTTCGGTGAATGAGACGCCGTAGCGATTTTCGTTGGCCTTGGGCCCCATGATGAGATGCGGCCTGAACTGGATTTCCCCGGAGGCGTCGCGCTCCCGCAGCTGCTCGAACCATCCCAGGCCGTACCCGTGGGCGTCGAGGCTCGAGACCAGGTCCTGCAGACCGTCGCCGTTGACATCGTACATGTACATCTGCGCGGCCCGCAGGGCATAGGGCCAGTTGTAATAGTCGATCCGCGCGCCGGGCTGGCCGGCCGAGGGCGGGGGCCGCTTCTTGAGGAAGGGCCACTTGTGGAGCTTCCAGGTTGGGTTTCCCTGGAGCGATTCCGGCTGCTCCCACCATCCCTCCATCTCGAGGATGTCGAGCCTCCCATCCCCGTTGACGTCGCCGCAGCCCAGGCCGTGGCAATACGGCATGGGAGGAAAGGGCTTTCCACCGCTCGAGATTTCATACCTCTCGCGCATGTCCTGGACTATGGGAAGCGGCGTTGAGATCGGATGAAAGGTCCATTTCTCGCCCGGATTGTCCCGGTTGGGCTCACCGTACCCGAGGACATCCCCGAGCATGAACACGAGGACGGGCCGCCCATTGTGAAACAGGTCGACCCAGATGGGGGACTCGTTTCCGACCGCGTCGAAGGCGGCATGCCGCTTCCAGGGGCGATCGCCGGCTAGGCCCTCCCTGCCCGGATTTTCATACCATACGGCCTCCTTGCCCGGAAACCCCACGGTCAGGATATCGGGCCAGCCGTCCCCGTTGATGTCGCAGGCGAAGGTGTGGAAGTCGTCCGACCAGCCGGTTGCCCCGTCGTATCCTTCCACCGTCTCCGTCGCGCCATCCTCCCTTGTGCGCACGAATGAATGATTCGTGGGGTATATCGCATGGCGCTTTTTGAAATCGGGGCCCTCATACCAATAGGGACCCGAGATGACATCCATGTGCCCGTCCCGGTTGATGTCGGCGACCGCGACGCCTTCCGACCAGAACTTGTCGGAGAGCTGGAGCTTCCTGAAGGTGTGCAGCTCATGATCGGTCGGGGGCGCCGAAGCCGGGGCATCCGCGTCCAGCCGCGCGGCTCCCAGCAGGATCATCCCGGCCGCGAGGGCCGATGCGGCCAGCTTCCTGTGAATGCTAATTTCTGGGGGGCGGCTTGGCACGAATCGGATGGGGTTCGCATGCGCCGAAGCCCTCATATGCCCCAACCCTACGGCGGACCTGCTCCGCTGTGCAAAGCTTATCCGAAATTTGGCCTTGCTGCTATTGGGCCGGCATAACTGCCGGGTTACTTCTTCGCCGCGGCCTCGGCGAGGTTCTTCAGATTCACGAGGCCAACCTCGAAGCTCTCGCCCATCATCTTGTCCATGTTCATGACGAGGCCCGAGGCTTTCGCGATGAGGTTGTTTTTCATGGACATGGCCCATGTGACCTCGGTGCCGGAGCCGCTCGGGCGGAAGGTGAAATCCGTCGTGTTGGTGCAATACCAGGGTTTGAAGAACTCAAAATTGTAGCGCACGAGTTCTTCGGGCCGGCTGTGGGTAATCGTGATGCGGCCGGTGCCGACTTTGGCGTTGCCGGCCCAATCGAGCGTTGAGCCGACCCCGGCGGCCGGCCCTGCAACCGTGTATTTCGCCGCGGGATCATCCTTCGCGTAGGGCGATATCTCCTGCCATTTGCGAAGATCGTTGATCTCGGCAAACGGGAACGCCGCAGGAGCCGAAATGGTGATGCTGCGTTGGACGCTGAGACCATCGGGCCGCAGCGCCGCGACGATGAGAAACACAACGAGGAAAACGGCGAGGCCGATCAGGATGTAGGTCAGCATGGGAGTGGATGCGGATTGCGTCGACGTTGGAGTTGGTGCGGCACCACGACAGGTCGGGCTTGCTGCTGTCCAGGGCCGTGAGATTCACGGGCGTCGTGAGAATGATTACGACTGCGGGCGTGATGTCACTCCTACTGAACCTCGTAGACCTCCACGATGGCGACGCCCGTGTCACCGCTCGTGCCGGCGGCCGCGGCCGTGTAATTGCCGGGAGGAAGCGTGATGAGGAGCGCCGAGTCGTGGCTTCCCGGGTCGCCCCAGTTGAAGGCTCCGACGGACGCCGCAACGCTAGAGATCTCCGGGTCGCCTCCCCAAGCGAGGTTCTGCCCCAGCACCGCCGCAGTGGCCTGGAGCTGCAGGGTGAGCTGGGGATCGGGCAGGGTTCCCGGCACATTGAAGGGCGCGACGGCGATTGCCGGGCCCGATGCCCGGATGAGGACCGTTAGCGCCGAGTTGCCGGCGATGACGAAGCCCGCCTCGAGGACGTTCGCGCCCGTTCCCACGTCGACGCGGGCCGAAAGGTTCGTGAGGCGGGTCGCCCCCGCCGTGAAGGAGCCCGCCGGCGAGGCGTCGTAGACCTCGACCAGGGCGTCGCCCGTGTCGCCGCTCTGGCCGGAGACCTGCGCCGTGTAGCCCCCGGCCGCCAGCGTCTCGACTAGCGCGGAGTCGTGGCTCGTCGTGCTGGGCCACGCGAACGCGCCGACGCTCGTCGCCGTCGAGAGGATGGTCGCGTCGCCGCCCCAGCCGTTGTTCGTCGCCAGCACGGCGTCGGCCGCATTGAAGAGCTGCAGCTGGGGGTCGGGAAGCGTTCCGGGCACGCCGAACTGCACGAGGGCCGGCCCCGAGCCGCGGATGAGGACGGGAAGCTGGCCGCCGCCGCCGATCTCGAATCCGCCGAATATGATGTTGGCGCCCGTTCCGACCTCCGCCCTCGCGGAAATGTTGCTCAGATGGCCCGGCTCCGAGGTCGCGACAACGCCGAGCGTCGCCGGGCTGCTTGTCACCGAACCCATCGAATTCGTCGCGACGCAGGTGTAGGTTCCCGCGGCCGCCGCCGCGTCGCTGATGAGGAGCGTCGAGTCCGTCGCCCCCGGGATTGCCACCCCGTTCAGCATCCACTGGTACGAGGGCGAGTTGCTGGCCACGGCGTTCAGCACGGCCATGCCGCCCGCCACCGTGACCGATATCGGCTGCGTCTTGAAGGCGGGCGCGGCGGTGCTTACCGACGTGGGAGTCGGCGTCGGTGTTGGCGACGGAGTGGGTGTCGGCGCCGACGTCGGTGTCGGCGTGGGAGCTGATGTGGGCGTAGGGGTTGGCGTGGGTGCGGATGTGGGCGTGGGGGTTGGCGTCGGCCCAGACGTTGGAGTTGGCGTCGGAGTCGGCGCGGCCGTGGGAGTCGGTGTGGGAGTTGGCGAAGGGGTTGGTGTGGGCGTCGGCGTTGGCGCACCCGTTGGAGTGGGAGACGGGGTCGGCGTCGGTGAAGGCGTAGGGGACGGGGTCGGACTCGGCGTGGGGGTAGGCGAAGGCGTGGGGGACGGGGTCGGACTCGGGGTGGGCGTTGGAGTCGGGGACGGGGTCGGCGTGGGCGCCGCGTTCACGATTACCTCGTAGCTGAAAAGCGTGGAGGAAAGCCCGGTTCCTCCCGAATCCTCCCATGCGGTGAGCATGATAGTGTACGTCCCCGGCATGGTCGGTGTGCCAGTAAGCGTTGGGTTCGAGCCCTCGTACGTGCCCGGTGAGGTCACAGTGTTGCCCATCGTGCCGAATACCAGCCCGGGAGGTATAGGGCCGCTTATTGTCCACGATTGCGGTGGGGCCGCGGTCGAGGGATTGGACTTGAGATTGAATAGCACGGCGGCGATCTGTGAACCCTGGGTCACCGTGTAAGGGCTCGGATGGCCGGGCGAACCCGTATCAAGCGTGTAGGTCGTGGCGCCCGCGACCGAGTCGACGGCGCCCAGCGCAGCAACGGACGCGGCGGCCGCCTTGATCAGCGATCCGGCCTGGGAGCCGAGGGCGTAGTCCACGGCCTCGACGGCCGTCCGTAGCGCCGGGGTCCTCTGGAGAAACGCCAGGAGGAGGGCGGTCGGCGCGCGGAGCCGGTCGATCCGGAGTGCCGGAGGCAGGTTGAGGCGCATTTAGGCGGAATCCGTCAGTTGCACCCACAGCCCGCGCCGCCGACGCCCCTGCCGCCAGACGCCGCCTCGCGGGAGAAGTAGACATGGTCCAGCATCGCGGTCCCCAGGGGATCGCGGTTCGGGTCCATGGACGCATCCGCAAGGTACTGCCGCTCCCAGGGCTTCACCCGGACCGCGCTCGTGGAGCAGCCGGAAAACGCCGCAGCGCCCGCCATGGCCAAGAGAAGGATTATCCGGCGCGTGTGCATGGGTATTCGCCTCCTAAGACGCCGCCTGGGCCGGGGGGTTTCCCGGGCCCATGGCAGCGGCGCCTTCTTTGCCAATGTTTGAATCCACGCTCCAATGTCGGCAACGGGCCCCCCGTTTTGAAGCAAGATACGGTAACACGGCTGTTACGGTTGCCCGCCCACAAGTCATTGGGCGGCGACATAGTTGAAGAACCCGCGTGTCTGGGCCCTCTCCTTCTCCGTCAGGATGATCCCCTCCGCGCCGGGAACCGAGCGGATCATCTCAAGGCCCGCCTGCACCCCGGCGATGAACGCGGACGTCGAGAGCATGCCAGCCTGCAGGCAGGTTTCCGCGATGACGGTCGCCTGCGTGCACCCATTGGCGACCGGCCAGCCCGTGCGCGGGTCGATGATGTGGCCGTAGCGCCTGCCCGCGACCGTGAAGGAGCGGATGTAGTCTCCCGAGGAGGCGATGCCCTTGCCGGTCAGGCCGACGCTGCCCCAGGTCGTGCCCGGCACCTTCGGGTCCTCGAGGCCGATGTGCCACGCCGGCCGACCCGGCGGCGCCCCGGAGGCGCGCAGGTCGTGCCCGAAGTCGACGAGCGAGTCCAGGATCCCGTGGTCCCTCGCGATCAGGGAGACGATGTCCACGGCGTATTCCTTGCCGAACCCCCCGAAGTCGAGGGCCATCCCCTTCTCGGGCAGGAACACCTTGCCGGGCTCGCGCCTCACCTTGGTCCACCCGACCAACTTGAGCGCGGCCTTGATCGCGTCGGGCGTCGGGATCGCCGGGGGATCAGCCTTCCAGTTCCAGATCCTGATGAGCGGAAGGGAGGACGGATCGAGTATCCCCCGCGTCATGAAGTGGAGCGTGTCGCACATCGAGAGCAGCCCCTCGGTCTCCGGGTCGACCGGCACCCACTCCCTCCCCGCGGCGTCGTTGATGCGGCTCACGATGCTCGCCGGCTGGAAGCGGGAGAACTTGGCCTCGAACGCGTGGACCCAGCCCGCGGCCGCGGCCTCGAACTTCGCCGCCTGGGCGTCCCCCCCCGGCGCCGCGTACTGCACCTCGCACTGGGTCGCCATCGCCCGGAACGAGAGGCGCCGCAGCGGAAGGCCGGTCCCCCGCCCCGAGGGGGCCGGCTCCGGGGCCCGGTCCTGCCTGGAGACGATGGCCATGGGGATCCCGGAAAAGGGCCCCCCCTACCAGGTGACCCGTGCCCCGGCGGTGTAGATGTTCGCGACCGGGTAGGCGCTCTGGGGCGTGACCCCGTCGCGCCCGCGCATCGTGTACCGGTCGTAGGCGAGGTCCAGCTGGACGTGCCGCCCGATCTTCACGGTGGCCTTGATCCCGCAGGTCACGCCGTCAAGGGACGACAGCCGGTAGTCCGAGGAATAGGCCGGTCCGTTCCCGTTGGGAATCACGGTCGGCACGATGTCGGTGTCGTCGAGGTCGTAGGCGTAGAAGTCGGCGGCGCCCTGGCGGTACAGCCGCACCTCGGGCGCGAGCGTGACGTCGTCGCCGATCTTCTGGATCCACCGCGCCTCGACCGTGTTTGCCGTCACGCCGTAGGTGTCCCCGTAGAAACGGTAGCTGGCCTCGAGCGCCCCGCGGGCCGCCGGGAAGGCCCGGTTCACCGAGGCGAGGAGCGCCCCGGAATTGTGCTCGCCTGGGAGGTTCTCCGCGAACGGGAGCTGGAAGAACGATCCCGGTACCAGCTCCTCGGTCTTCTGGACTAGCTTGTACTGGTCGGCCAGGTACCCGGTCTCCCGGCTCCACGTGAAGTCGAGCGACACGAAGGTCTTTGGGTCCAGTATCTGCGTGACGCCGATGATCGCACTCTGCGCCTGCTTGCCGACGTAGGCGTGCTGCGGGTCGTAAAACGTCTCCACGTCGTCACTATGGCCCGCCACGCCGGCGATGAGCGTGGTGTTCTTCCCGTTGAAGTCCGCCTGCGTGTTCAGCGACCAGCCCCGGGACACGTAGTCGTGCTCCCGGCTCTGCGAGGTCCCGACCGTCACGCCGAAGTCCCCGAACCTCCGGGTCAGGTCGACCTCCCAGTCCTTCCTGTGGTCCCTCAGCGACGCGAGCGGCACCTGGACGGAGCCGGCCGGGGCCGGGATGCCGGTCGGCGAGGCCCCGGCGATGGCGTCGTTGATGAGCGTCACGGCGACCGTCGTGTCGGTCCCGAGGTCCTCGCTTGCCGCTAGGCCCTGGGTGCGCACCCCCATCCGGCCTCCCGTCTCGTCGTAGCTCTCGTACTTGTAGGCCAGGAAGTCGTCCGCCCGCGCCGCCTTGGGGGACGCCAGGACGAGGACGAGGGCCAGCGGGAGCGCGGGAAGGCCCGTTCTGGCGGGCCTGCCGTGGGTCGGGCGTCGTCGCATCGGGTCTGGGGCCCCCACGGCTCAGTGGCTCGAGATCTCGACCGATGAAATCCGGATGCTCGCGTTCAAGAGCGCCGCGTTCGCGCGGTCGGACTGCAGCGAGAACTGCTCGATGCCGATGTAGGGGGAGCGCTTCTGGAGGCCTAGGTAGAAGTTCTTGATGGAGTCCCAGTCGGACCTCGTGACGCTGAACCGCAGCGTGTGCACCGAGAACTGGCCGTTGCTCTGGTCCTGCGGCTCGCCGCTCGAGTAGGTCTTGAGCCCCGCCTCCTCGGCGATGGCACCGACCTCGGCGAGGAGCCTCGTCGCGTCCAGCGTGCGCGCGGCGTCGAGCTGGGCGGCCGCCGCCTGCGCCTGGGCCTCGATCTTCGCCTTGTTCGACATCCAGAGCGCCTGCTCGTTCAGGGAGCTTGTCGTCACGCGGACCTCGCGCAGGAGGCGGCCGGTCCTTCCCGCGAGGCTCGACAGCCAGATCGCAGCCGCCAGGACGGCGAACCCCGTCAGGAGGAGCTTTTCCCGGACGAATCGGGCGAGGAAGAAGACCCTGATCGCGCGGATCATGACGTGGCCGGCGGGAGCGCCGTGGGCTTGAAGGTCACGAGGAGCGTGAACGAGGCGACGTTGTTGCGCATGAGCTGGTCGCGGATCTCGACGTGGTCGCAGCCCGCCGTCTGCTCCAGTGCGGTCTTGAAGCCGCCGATCTCGCCCGCGTTGCTCGTCTGCGCCTCGATCTGGATCGTGTAGAGGCTGCTCGTGGTCGCGGTCGCGCGCAGGAACTGCATGGTCGCCGGCTTCTTCGCGGCCACGACCGAGATCATCTCGAGCGGCAGGAGCCGCTTCGTCGAGAGCTCGTCGATCCGGTAGGCGAGCTCCTGGTCGCTCATGATCCGGGCGACCTCCGCCTTCTGGGCGCCAATCTTTGTGATGCGGGCCTTCTCCCACATGCCCGCGCCGAAGAGCGCGGCCTCCCCGGCAAGGAGGACAAAGCAGGCGATGACGGACCCAAGCGCGACCCTCCAGAGGAGGACGTCGCGCTTCCGGGCGCGCGCCAGGGCGGCCATGTCGGCCTTGTCGCGCACGTCGAGGGCCGCGACGGTCGCGGCGTCCAGTTTCGAGCGGAGCTCGCCCGCGGCGAAGGAGACCTCGCGGTCGCTCCGCGAGGGCTGAGCCGCGGGGGGCGACGGCGCGTCGACGACGGTCCTCGCCTCCCCTGCGTCCCTGATCAGCTCGGCGCGGGCCGTGGCGCGCTCCTCTGCCGTGGCCTCCGGCGCGAGCACCCGGTGGAGCACGAGCGAGGGGACCGTGCCCTGGCTCCAGTGGACCGCGGTCAGGCCGTCCGGCGCCGAGAGGATGACCGTCGTCGCGGGCTGCACGTCGCTGCCCATGACCGCGGCGAATGCCGGCAGCACGTGCTGCGCGCTGGCCCATTCCGCGACCTGGTCGACGGTGAACCGCCGGCGGTAGGAGGCGAACGCGAGCGCCCGGCCTGCGCCCGGCGTCCAGTAGTACCCGAAGTACAGCTGGGCCAGAGGGAATGGCGAGAGCGCCTCAAGGGCCAGCCCCACCGCGGAGACCACCTGCTCCCGGGTGGCGTCCGCCGCCACGGGGATTGCGCGGGAGAAGAACATCGCGTCCGGGAGGATGGCGACCCTGGGCGGGGGCGGCCCGGAGCGCAGGAAATCAAGTGGGGAGGCGCACATGCTCAGGTTCGGGTGTCAGGATGGTGGCGTCGGTGGCGGCGGAGGCAGCGGGATGTCATCATCTTCGACCAATTCGAGGAGCGTAAAGGGATAATTGATGCTTTGCGAGGCTGCGCTGGCGGTGGCGGCGCTCGTGGCCGTCGAGGAGGGCTGGGCGGTGCTCGAGAGCTGGCTCGTCGCGGTCGCGGCCGAGCCGGTGGCGGCATTGGCGGCGTTGGTCGCGACGGTCGAGTTCAAGGTCGCCCCGCCCTGCGGCGAGACGACCACCGACAGCCGGTACTGCGACTGGCCGTCGTGGACCGTGATGTTGACCCTGAGCGCGGTGATCGTCGTCCCGAAGGTCGCCGCGTTCCCGCCGAGGCCGGCGACAGAGGCGAGCGTCGTCGTGTTCTGGAACCACTGCTGGCCCTGGTTCGCGTACTGGCCCGTGCCGTTGGCGTAGTCGCTGATGTGCTGCTGCTGGACGTCGGTGTACTGCCCCACCGCCGCCATCACGTCCGCGTTCGCCCCGTTCGCGTCGGGCTGGCTGTACTTGTAGAGCGAGCAGTCGTTCACGAACCTCCAGTAGTTCTCGTTCGGCTGGCCGTTGTCGTCGAAGAACGCCTGCTTGGCGACGTCGACGGCCGCGAGCTCGCTGAACGAGCGCATCGGCCGCTGCGGCTCGGCGTAGGCGATCTGCGCGTCCGGGTAGGTGGGGTTGAGCCCCGTCGCGTAGACGTAGCCCTGCTCCATCCAGCCGAGGATGGCGTCGGCGAGCTTCTCCGCGTCCGGGGGCGCCATCTGCCAGTAGACGAAGAGGTTTGTCAGGGTCGGCAGGTCGATGTGCGAGAGCGGGATCTTGCCGCTCTCGTCCTGGAAGGCGACGTCGACGGTGCGGCCCTCGGAGGGCGTCCACTCGGCGAACTTGAGCGGGTCGTTCCATCCCTCGGCGGAGCTGTGGAGCCCGGAGTCGGCCTGCCGGAAGTCCTCGAGGACTGCGAGCGTCACCTCGAGCGCCGAGAACGCCTCCTGCCGCAGCCTGCGCGCGTCGGCCTGGCGCACCTCGACCAGGAGGTCGTTGCCCGCCTTCTCGACGAAGAGCGTGAGGGCGGCCGCCGTGAAAACGAGCGTGATGAGGACCAGCACGATGACCGAGGACCGCAGCGGGGCGGTGCGGGGGCGCCTCCTCATGGGGATCACCACGGGTTTGGGAGCCCGGCCGGGGTCCCCGGCAGGCTGATGAGGGACTCCCGCTTGAGCCCGTTGTACGTGAACGTGATCCTGAGCCTCTGCGGCGGCACCGGGTTGCCCCCGCTGTCCGTCCTGATCGCCGACTCGGTCGTCCACCTGTTGAAGTCCTTGTCGAAATAGTCGTAGGCGAGCCCGGTGGCAAAGGGGGAGATCAGCGTCTCGCGCGGGGGCTCGTCGTTGAAGTGGTTCTCGAGGTCGGAGTGCCACAGCATGAATATGCCCTGGTCCCTCCTGACCTGGAGCGAGCACACGACCTCGGGCAGCGGGCTCTCGGGCCACCGGAGCATGCGGCCGCCGGCAAGCTGCATGAACGTGACCATGTTCTCCTGGGAGCCGGTCTGCGGCGTCACCTGCTGGACGCCGATCGGGGTCGAGTTGACGGCGGCCGCCGGGGGGAGGGAGGCTCGGATCATCTCCCGCTGGAGGTAGCGCGTCACGGCGCGCACGTGCTGGTCGAAGAGCCGGATGTCGGTCCCCTTCCCCCAGAGCTCGCCCATGGAGAAGATGAACGTGTTCATCCCCACGAGGACGAGTCCCACGAGAGCCAGGGACAGCATGACCTCGATGAGCGTGAACGCGCGGGTCCTCATCAGGGTGTCTTTCCCTGGGCCTGAGCGATGCGGTCGGCGGCCGCCTGCCGGAGCGTCGAGCGCGCGGCCGGGTCGGACCAGGTCGGGCGCAGGAGCATGAAGGTCTCGACCACGGTCCTCGTGGGCGCCGACGGCTCCGTGATCGCGCAGGTGAAGGTGACCGTGAAGAGGTCCGTCTCGTTGGCGGGGTCGATCTCGGCCGTCCACTTGACGTGGCGGGTGCCGTCGTCGAACTCCGAGCCGGCGGTGGCCGTCGGCAGGTCGGCCTGGGAGAGGAGCTGGGACCGGGCGAACGAGACGTCCTCGTTGTTCTCGTTCGAGTGGCGCGCAACCTCGAAGCTGTTCAGCACGTTCACGTAGGCCGCCCCGAGCACGACGGCCGTGAGCGCGAAGATCGCGAGGGCAATCATGACCTCGATCAGGGTGAACCCCCCGCCGTGTTCCTCAGGGTCGCGCATCGCCTGGGGAGAGGATCGGGGCGCACGTCCACGGGTCGATCGCGAGCAGGTGGGCGCCGCTGTCCGCGCGGATCTGCACGCGGAACGGCGTGCAGGTCCCGTCGTTGTAGAAGGTCACGTAGGTCAGGGGCGAGGTCTCGACCAGGGTGCCCCCGACGAGGACCTGGGAGCCGGATTCGACCTGGGCCGAGTGGAAGTCGATCATGGCGTCGTCGGGGCCGGTCACCGGCACGCTCGCCTTCTCCGACGTGTCGGCGAGTAGGAAGCCCTTGGCCTTCGGGTCGTAGCTCAGGAGCACGCTCTTCCTGTCCTCGAGCGCCATCTTCCTGGCACGCGCGCAGACCTGCCAGAATTGCTCGTCAAGCGACCTTCCCTTGTCCGTGAGCAGCGCCTGGGACCCGCCGATGAAGATCGTGCCCATCAGGCCGATCAGCGCCAGGACCAGCAGGACCTCCAGTAGAGTGAACCCCGCCGAGTCACCAGTTTCCGATGTCGTCATCCGTTCCGTCCGTCTTGTCGGGGCCCTTTGACCAGATGTCGTAGCCGTTCTTGTTGTGCGTGCCCGGGTAGCGGTACTGGTAGGGCTCCTGCCAGGGGTCGAGCAGGGGGAACTTCTCGCCCTCGGCGACGTAGGGGCCGCGCCAGCGGTCGGCCTTGTTGGGGGGCGCCGTGAAGAGGGCCTGGAGGCCCTCCTCCGTGGAGGGATAGTCGCCCATCTGCAGGCGGTAGGTCGTGAGCGGCGTCCGCAGGCTCTGGGTGACCATGAGCTTCGTGATCTTGACCTGGGAGGTGCCGAAGGCCGTGTCCATGTTGGTCAGGACGAGGCCGGCGAGGAGGCCGATGATCGCAATGACCACCAGTATCTCTATGAGCGTGAAGGCGCTGCGCTTTGAGGTTTTGGGGAGGGGCATGGCGGACAAGGGATTAAGGCAATGGGCTGGCATTGTCGAGACGAGCCGGGAAGGCCAAAGGTTTCCCCAGGGGGGGCGCTAGGGGCCCTTTTCCCGGGGGGCCTTGTCGACGAAGACGTAGTTCACTAGGAAGCTGAGACCCAGGACGCCGCCCAGTGTTCGAATATTCCGCATGGCCCCGACTACGGTCGAGAACGGGCTGGCGGCGGGCTCCGTGACGCGAAGGAGCAGGAACGCCCCCGCCAGGGCGACGATCGGCTGGACGGCGAAGCAGGCGTGGTAGGCGCCGAGGCCGCCCCACCCCGCCGGGGCGTGCGACAGGGCCCAGCCGCCGAGGATGGGCGCCACGGCCGCCACGAGGGACGTCACCGCCAGGTTGAAGCCTATCGCCAGCTTCTTCGCGTCGACCGGGATCAGGCGCAGGACGATCACGAACTGCCCCAGCACGAACCCGGCGCTCGTCGCCCCGATCCAGGTCCACAGGCCGTAGAGCATCATCCGGTTCCCGGGATTGACGATGCACCAGAGGAACATCGAGAGCTGCCAGAGGACGAGGGAGACCACCATGACCGGCTTGTTCCCGTACCTGTCGAGCAGGCGCCCCCAGGCGGGAAGCGAGAAGGCGCCGCCGATCTGGGAAAGGGCCGTCACGACCCCGACGTCGAGCGCGGAGAAGCCGACCCTGTCGAACATGAACACCGTGTAGAAGGGGCCGAAGCAGTTGGTCGCGAAGCTCCACACCGCGCCGAAGGCGACGAACACGAGGAAGGACGAGGAGGCCCTGAGGACGCGGGCCTGCTCCCGGAACGACTCGCTCCCCGGCTGGGCGGCGCGGTGCGTCCGGGTCGGGCTCAGCCACTGCAGCCGGAGCGAGAAGATCCTCAGGAACGCCGAGCCGAGGATCACGGCCTGGAAGGCCGCGACCGAGTACTCCCACCGCGAGAGGATCCAGCCCGAGAGCATGAGGAAGACGACGGTCGCGAACTGCAGGATCTGGTTCCTGCGCCCGAAGAACTTTCCCCTGATCCGCGCGGGGACCCACTCCTCGATCCACGTGCTCCAGGTCACGCCCGCCACGGCCCCCAGGAGGGAGGAGATGAGGAACCAGCCGAGGATCCAGAGGCTGGCCGCCGCGGGGTCGCCCCGCGGAAGCCACGGCATGAGGACCCCGAGCGCCACCCAGCTCGCCCAGTGGAGCGTCGCCGCCGCGACCGTGATCACCTTCGGGCTCTTCCAGCGCATCAGGAAGGGCGAGACGAAGATCTGCAGGAAATTGCCGACGAACGGGAGCGAGCCCATGATCCCTATCGAGGCCGCGCTGAGCGGGAAGGCCTTGGTGATGAGGGCCGAAAGCGCCATGCTCCCGGTGAGGGCCATGGTGACGATCGGCATGGCGACGATCCCCTCGGTCGTGCTGTAGCGCAGGCAGAGGGCGAGGTCCTCTTTCCTCCGCTGGGCCTGGGCGCGCGGGGACGCCTCGGCAGGGATCTCGCTTTCCGTCGTCACGGCGCGGATTCAAGCACGGGCAATGCGGGCGCTTCCACTGCAATCTCGGGCGCCGGCCCGCCGGCGGACGGTCCTCCTACCCCGCGGCGGGGCTTGTCCGCACGTGCTCCGGCCGGAAGCCGACGCCCATGACGCGGGCGGGAATCCTCCTGAGGATGGGCCAGCGCCCCATGAGCCGGAACACCAGGGGCACCCCCACCGCCTTCCGTGCGCCGAGGACGCGGGCGATCACCCGGTCCTGCAGGAAAAGCTGCAGGCGCTGCGTGAGGCGGGTCGGCAGCATCCGCCGGTGCTGGACGGCGCCCAGGGTGTCCCCGTTCACTGTCCCCGCGAGGAGCGGGGCCGCGAGGATGTTCGAGGCGGCGACGGCGTCCTGGATCGCCAGGTTGATGCCGATGCCGCCGATCGGCGACATGGCGTGCGCGGCGTCCCCGATGCAGAGGAGGCCGGGGCGGTGCCACTCGCGCAGCCGGTCCACCGTGACCGTGAGGAGCTTGATCTTGTCCCAGGTGTCGAGCTCGGCGACGCGGTCGGCCAGCACGGGGGCGAACGCCGCGAGGCGCTCCTGGAACGCGGGGAGGCCGCCCTTCTTGATCTCCTCTATGCCGCCCTTCGGGATCACGAACCCGCACTGCCAGTAGTCCCCCCGCTCGAACATGACGAGGATGGCGCCGGAGGCCGCGCGGCCGAGCGACTGCGCGGGGTCGTCCGGCCTTCTTGACAGCCGCATCCAGAGGACGTCCATGGGGGCCCCGAGGTCGTCGACGACGAGACCCGCGCTCCTTCGGACAAGCGAGTGCCGGCCGTCGCATCCCACGACGAGGTCCGCCCGCACCTCGAGCTCGCCGGTGGGCGTCTTTGCCCGGACTCCGGCGACGCGGCCGCCCTCCTCCACGAGCCCCGTCACCTCGGAGCGCATCCGCAGGCGGAAATTCGGGAGGGACCGCGTCTGGTCGACGATGAAGTTGAGGAAGTCCCACTGGGGCATGAAGACGATGAACTTGCAGAACGTCGGCAGGTGCGTGAAGTCCGCCAACTTCATCTCCTCCCCGGCGATCTGCACGCCCACCTCGCGGACCTCGTTGTGGGGCCGCTTCAGGAATTCCGCGAGGATGCCGAGCTCGTGCATGAGTTCCAGCGTCGACGGGTGGATCGTGTCGCCGCGGAAGTCCCGCAGGAAGTCGGCGTGCTTCTCCAGGACCTCGACCCTGACGCCCGCCCGCGCCAGCAGGAAGCCGAGCATCATGCCGGCCGGGCCCCCGCCGACGATGCAGCAGCAGGTCTCGGACTTTTCAACTGCGGGGGTTTCCTGCACTTGGCAACAGACCTTAAAACGCGCCGGTCGTGCCACGGCAAGGGGCCGTTGACTCCATGCGCCCGGGCCCGTTCAATCGGGGAGTCGGGCCCGCCCAGCCGGAATGCAGTCCCGCCACAAGGGAGCACGCCATGAGTATAAAAAAAGACCCCTGGAGCGTCGCGCACGGGCCGACGCGAAGGCAGGTGATCGCCGGCTCCCTCCTGGCATTTGCCGGCCTCGCGGCCCCGAGGATGGCGGGCCAGTCCCAGCCGGCTCCCGCGGCCCCGCTGCCCGAGGAGCCCGACAGCCTGCGCACGACTATCCATCAGGAGATCGACTACGGCGCGGCACCGGGGCGCATCTACGGGGTGCTGCTGGACTCGGGGCAGTTCAGCGCGTGCACGGGCCTCGCCGCCGTGATCAGCCCGGACGAGGGCGGGGCGTTCTCCATGTTCGGCGGGATCATCGTCGGGCGCAACGTGGAGCTGGTCCCGGGCAAGCGGATCGTGCAGGCGTGGCGCCCGGCCTACTGGAAGCCCGGGGTCTATTCGCTCGTCAGGTTTGAGCTCGTGCCAAAGGCCGCGGGCACGACGGTTGTCCTGGACCACACCGGGTTCCCGAAGGGCCTCTATGGAAGCCTGAGCTCCGGGTGGGGAGAGCGGTACTGGGATCCGCTGAGGAAATTCCTGGGCTAGGAGCGGCCCTCAGAATTTGCGGCCGTTCGCCCTCGTGCCGCAGAGGCAGACCCCGATGCCGAGCTCCGCGGCCAGCGCCGCCTTGGCGTACATCGCGATGTCCGCCTCCCGGGCCGACCCGGCGTAGGCCACCTGGATGTGGTTCGCCTTGTGCCGGGCCATCATCTGGTCGCGGGTGACGCCGTGGAGCACGGCGTGCATGATCGGCCACTGCGGCGTCGTCTCGTTCCACCTGCGCTCGGTCTCCCTCCTGGGCAGCCGGGCCACCTTCGCCCGGCCGAGGTCCATCCTCAGCCTTCCGCCCTCGACGAACACGCGGCTCCAGACGATCTCCCCGGGCCTCGCGACGCCCCTGACGGTGCCGCCGCCGAGCCGGAAGTACATCGGGGGCTGGCGGAAGGACTCCGTGCCCCGGTAGCCGCCGATGTGGTGGGCCGGAGGGGCGCTTCCGGAGATGAGGAGCACCCAGACATAGTCGGAGGTGGTGCCGCTCCGGTCCCAGTCGCCCCAGCGGATGTCGTGGAGCGTCGTCTCGACCGGCTGGCCGAGGGCGGCGTGGACCCTGTTGGTGAATAGGCCGTCCAGCCCGGCGCACTCGTCGACCTCGTTGAAGTGCGTGATCGGCGCGCCGGGCCGGATGACGGCCCCGGCGGGGTTGCGCACCGGGGGCCGGTCGGAATTGTTGAGCAGGCCCTCCGCCAGGTCCGAGGCCGGCAGGAGGTCCTTCAGGCCCTGCTGGTACTGGATCCCGATCGTCTCGCAGCCGAACTCGTCGGCGATCCGCGCGGCGGCGATGTAGGTCCTGCACTGCAGGAGGACCTGCCGGCGGGTGAGCTCGGTCGCCTCCCTCGTCCCGAAGTGGAAGGTCATCCCCTTTCTTTCGAGCCATGCGAGGACCCCGCGGGCGTCGGCCGCGCTGACCCGCGTGGCCGCATGGTAGAGCGCGGACTGCGACAGGCGCTCCTTGAAGACGCCGCAGGCGGAGAGCAGCTCGTCGGGCACGATGGCATTGAACATCCCCATGCAGCCCTCGTCGAAGACCCCCATGATGGACTTTCGCCGGCGCAGGTCGGCGGCGATCTCCCTCGCCACGGCGCGGGCCCTTGCGGGCACGTTCGCCCTGGCGAGCGGCCTCACGTGGCTCGTCCTGTGCCGGACGACCCCGGTCCTAAGCCACTCGGCCAGACCGTCCTCGAAGAACAGGTCCCTGAAGTCCTCGCTCCAGAGCGTGGAGTATCTCACCCCCGCCTTGGTGAGCGAGCCGTTCAGGTTCAGCATCCCGACGAGGCCCGGCCACCGGCCGCTCCAGTTTGCGACCGTTAGGACCGGGCCCCTGTGCGTGGTGAGCCCGGGCAGGACGTGGTGCGAGTACTGCCACACCGCCTCGGCCACGACGACCGGCGCCTCGGGGTCGATCCTGGAGAAGACGTCCATCCCCTCCTTCTGGGAGCCGATGAAGCCGTGCCCCTCCCCCGGCTTGTACTTGTGGGCCCGCACGACCCTGTGGCCCAGCCTGGCGACGGCCCTGCCGAAGGCCCGCTCCATGGCCACCTGGGCGGGCCAGCAAACCTTGTTGGCGGACGGGCGCAGGTCGCCGCTGGCGACAAGAAGCACCGTCCTGGAGGGCGTTTTCTTGGGCATGGGATCGGGGGATTGGTGCTGCAATCCTTGCCGCAAAGGCGCCCGCGAGGCAACCCAATCGAGAGCCATTTCGCGGCCCTATCCGGGCTCGTAATCCCGGCCGGGCCGCCAAATCCTTCCCTCCGGACCAGAGCGCCCGCGCAACCCCTGGAACAGACCCCGTGATCGCCTTCAGCCCCATCGGAAACCACGAGCCCGCCCCCGCCCTGGCGTGCACCGGGGTCTCGAAGCGCTACGGCGGCGTCCAGGCCCTCAGCGGCGTGGACTGGGAGCTCCTGCCCGGCGAGGTGCACGCCCTCTGCGGGGAAAACGGCGCCGGCAAGAGCACGCTGGCGCGCATCTGCGCCGGCATCGCGAGGCCCGACTCCGGCGAGATCCGCCGCGGCGGCTGCGCCGTCGCGTGGTCGGGCTCCGACGAGGCCCGCCGCGACGGCGTCGGGATCATCCTGCAGGAGCTGGACCTCTTCGCGAACCTCACGGTCGCCGAGAACATCGCCCTCGGGAACCCGGCGCTCGAGGCGCGCCGCTGGGTGTCGTTCGATGCGCTTTCACGGGCCGTCGCGCCCCGGCTGGAGGAGGCGGGAATCCCCGTCGACCCGACGACGCCCCTGGGAGAGCTCGGCGTCTCCCAGTGGCAGCTGGTCGCGATCGCCAGGGTGCTGAGCCTCGATGCGAAGGTGATCTTCATGGACGAGCCGACGAGCGCCCTGACGGAGGACGCGGTCGAGCGGCTGTTCGCCGTCATAAGGCGGCTGAAGGCGCGCGGCGTGGCGATCGCCTACGTGTCGCACAAGATGTCCGAGATCTTCCGGATCAGCGACCGCATCACGGTCATGCGCGACGGCGAGATGGTCGCGACCTGCGCGACGGGCGACACGACAGTCGACGCGGTGATCCGCCAGATGGTCGGCCGCCCGGTGACGGCCGGCGAGGCGACGCCCCCCGAGGAGCCGAAGATCTCGGTGCTGGGGGTGAGGAACCTCTCCACGCGCAAGCTGCGCCGGATCTCATTCGACCTCGCCGACGGGGAGATCATGGGCGTCGCCGGCCTCGTGGCCTCCGGGCGGAGCGAGCTCGGCCGGGCGCTCCTCGGGCTGTCCCCCCTGACCGGGGGGGAGCTGACCCTCGCGGACGGCACCTACCTGCCGCGAGGGGTGCGCCACGCGATGCGCAGCCTGCTCGCGCTCGTGCCCGAGGACCGCAGGCGGGACGGGCTCTTCATGAGAATGAGCGTCCTCGAGAACACCACCATCGCCGCGCTTCGCCGCTACTCCCGCCTGGGGTGGTTACGGGGTGGGGAGGAGAGGGAAGCCGCCCTGGACCTGCTGGAGCAGAGCCGGACGTTATTCGCGGACGCCGACCTCCCCGTTGGCGCGCTCAGCGGAGGCAACCAGCAGAAGGTCCTCCTCAGCAAGTGGCTCCTGACATTTCCCAAGGTCCTCTTCCTCGACGACCCGACCCGCGGGATCGACGTCGGGGCGAAGGACGACATCTACCGCCTGATTGCCCGCCTCGCCCGGGACGGTGTCGGCATCCTCTGGGTGAGCTCGGAGCTGCCGGAACTGATCGCAAACAGCCACCGCATCATGGTCCTCCACGAGGGCGGCCTCCAGGGAATCCTCGAGTCGGCGGAGGCCACCCAGGAATCGGTCATGCGCCTCGCCACGGGCCATGGCCCCGCCCCATGAGCACCGCGGCCGGCAGGGGCTTGAGGGGGGCGCACCAGTTCACGCGGCCCTTCATCGGGCTGATCCTTGTCGTCGCGCTCGGCGTTTTCCTGAGCCCGCGGGGCGCAGGCGGGGGTATCATCTTCCTCTCCGGGGGCAACCTGACCGACATCCTCCTGCAGCAGGGCGAGATCGGCATCATGGCGCTCGCGATGACGCTCGTCGTCATCGCCGGGGGGATCGACCTCTCGGTCGGGAGCGTCCTCGCCTTCTCGGCGTCGCTCGTTGGCCTGCTCCTCGTGAAATGGGAGCCCCGGCTGCCCACTGGCGCACAGATCGCGGCGGCCGTCGCCGCGGTGCTCCTCCTCGGGGCCGTGATCGGCGCCGTGAACGGGATCATCATCACCCGGCTGCGCCTGCAGCCGTTCGTGATGACGCTCGCCGCGATGATCGGGGTGCGGGGCCTAACCCGGTGGATGACCGGGAACACCAACATCGACTTCGGCTTCGACGCAGCGGCCTCCGCGAGGTTCTCGGACCTCTTCTCGCAGAAGCCGCTGATCCTGGCCGTCTGGGCCGTCCTCGCCGTCGCCGCGCACCTCGTCCTCTCCCGCACGGTCTTCGGCAGGTACCTGCGGGCGATCGGCGAGAACGAGAAGGCGGCGGCCTTCACGGGCCTGCCGATCCGCATGGCCCGTACGGCCACCTACGTGGCCTGCGGCGCCGCGGCGGCACTCGCGGGCCTTGTCCACGCCGCAAGAAGCCACCAGGGCAACCCGAACGACGGCGTCGCCTACGAGCTCGACGTGATCGCCGCGGTCGTCATCGGGGGAACGGCGCTCTCGGGCGGGCAGGGCACGATACTCGGCACCGTGACGGGGACGCTGATCCTGGGCGTCCTGACCAACGTGCTGCGCCTGCGGATGGTCGACAGCAACGTGGAGTTGATGATCAAGGCCGTCATCATAATCGTGGCCGTCTGGGTCCAGCGGCGCGACCGGCCGTCCATTAACTCATGAAAAAGCACCCCACCCTCCCCATCACGCTCGGGCTCGCCCTGGCCCTCCTCGCTGCCGGCTGCAGGCCGCAGGCCCAGCAGGCCCAGGCCGCCGCCGCGCCGGCGAGCCAGCGCCTCGTGGTCTTCAGCCAGTGCAACAACGCGGAGCCCTACCGGGCCGCGCAGAACGCGGAGATGCAGCGCCTCTGGGACGGTGTGCCGGGCACGAGGCTCCTCATAATGGATGCCCAGCAGGACAGCGCGAAGCAGATCAGCCAGATCGAGACGGCGATCCGCGTGGCCCCAAGCCTCCTCATCGTGGCCCCCAACGAGCGGGCGCCCCTGACGGAGGTGATGGGTCGCGCCATGCAGGCGGGGATTCCCGTGATCTGCCTCGAGCGCGACATCGCGCAGCCGAACTACACGACCTGGATACGCGCCGACAACGAGGCGATCGGGAAGCTGGTCGGCCAGTTCGTCGTCGACCAGCTCAAGGCCAAGTACGGCGAGCCCCGCGGCCGTATCGTCGAATTGGCCGGCCTCAAGGGCGTGGAGGCCGAGATCAACCGGAGCGGCGGCGCCCACGGGGTCTGGAAGGACTACCCGAAGATCGAGATCGTGACCGAGGCGGTGGCCAACTGGCTCCAGAGCACGGCGAAGGACCGCATGACCGAGATCCTAGCCGCGGTGCCGCAGATCGACGTTGTCTATGCGCGCAACGACCCCATGGCGATGGGCGCCTACCTGGCGGCCCGTGAGAAGGGCCGCGAGAAGGAGATGATCTTCGTCGGGGTGGACGGCCTCGAGGGAGAGGCCGGCGGGATCGAGAAGGTCAGGCAGGGCATCCTCGCGGCGACCTTCGTCTACCCGCTCTGCGTGGACAAGGCGGTCGAGATCGGCACCCGGATACTGAACGAGCCGGGCTTCAAGCCCGAGAAGGTCTACACGATGACCTCACACATCGTGACCAAGGAAACGCTGGCGAAGCCGTAGGCGGCCCCTCTCTAGCTCCCCGGGGCCCCGGAACCCCCGCCGAGCTTGAGCGAATGCGCGAACCTGGCGAGGCGGGGCAGGAGGAAGCGGTGCATGTCGAAGGAGACGATCACGGCGCCGGCCTCCCCGACGATCTGGTCGCGGGCGACGGTCCCGATGAAGCGCGAATCCGTGCTGTTGTCGCGCGAGTCCCCCATCATGAAGTACCGCCCCGGCGGCACCGCATACGGGCCGAAGCTGCGAAGCGCCACCCTGCCGGGAAGCGCCATCACGTAGTGGTCGCAGGATCCGAGGTGCTCCACCGCGACGACCGGGCTCCTGTCCTCGAAGATGTCCCTCTTGAATCTTGTCGGGTCCGCCGGCGAATAGCTGAGCGGGGCGCCGTTGATATAGAGAACGTTGTTGGCAAGCGCGACCGTGTCGCCTGGGAGGCCGACGACGCGCTTCACGAGGCGCGTCCCGTCCCTGGGAGAGTAGAAGACGACAATGTCCCCGCGGGCGGGATCCCCCCACTGAAGCAGGTGGCGGGTGGTGAACGGCGCCTTCAGGTCGTAGGAAAGCTTGTTCACGAGGACCAGGTCGCCCTCGAGGATGGTCGGCTTCATCGATCCGCTGGGAACCCAGTTCCAGTCCACGACCGCGGACCTGAGCGGGGCCATGATGACCAGGAACAGGGCCAAGGGCTTCAGCCAGCCCTGGTAGAATTCACGGAGGCGTTGTTTCATGGAGGGAAAGGGCCGGGCCTAATCATAGCGCAGCGCGACAATCGGGTCAACCCGCGCCGCGCGCCATGCGGGAAGGAGGCAGGCCGCGGTGGCGGCAACCGCGACAGCCGCAGCGCTCCCGAGCAGCGCGAGGGGGTTGATCGTGTCGACGCCCCAGACGAGCGAGCGCAACGCCGACGCAAGCGCCAGGGAGCCGGCGCCACCCGCCAGTATTCCGATGCCCGCCCATGTGAATCCCTGCCTGAGGATTAGCCCGAGGATGCCGCCGCTTTCCGCGCCGAGGGCCATCCTTATTCCGATCTCACGCGTCCTCTGAAGCACGTAATAGGAAAGGGTCCCGTAGAGGCCCACGGCGACAAGCCCGAGCGCCGCGGCCATGAAGAAATCCACAGCCCCGGCAATCGCGCGGTCACCCTGCGTCGACTCGCGCACGAGTTCGTTCAGGGTGCGGACCCGTGCGAGGGGCAAGTCCCTGTCCATCCCCGCGAGCACGCCGCGCAGCAGGGGCGCAAGGCCCGCGGCCGGCTGCTGAGAGCGGACGACCAGGTAGAACGTGGGGCTCCACGCGCGGTCGAGCGTCCAATAGATCTCGGCGTTGGGCTCCGACTTGGGGCCCCACTGGCGCACGCTCTCGACGACCCCGACCACATGGGCGTGGTACATTGACTTGGGGGAGCTGGAACGGATGACCTGGCCGATCGGGTCCTTGCCCGGCCAGCTCTTGTCGGCGAGCGCCTTGTTGACGACGACGCCTATGCTGTCCTCACCCGCGTCCCCCGGCCCCAGCGTGCGGCCCTTGAGAATCGCGAGGCCCTGCGCGGCAAAGTATCCCGGGCTGATGCTCGAGAGCTCGGCGATCGTGCGCTGCACCTTCGGGTCAAAGGTCTCGTCGTTGACGAGGATGTTCATGTTGTTGCCGCCCTCGAGCGGCAGCTTCGAGGTGATGCCCGCCGAGACCACGCCCGGAAGCGCGGACACCCGCTGTGCAAGCTGGTCGGCAAACCGGACCCTGGTCTCCGTCTTCTCGTATTTGCCGCCGCGCAGGTCCACCTCGGCGGAGAGCACGTAGTCGGTGGAAAGCGCCCTGTTGGCCGCAAGCTCCTTCAGGTAGCTGGCGGAGAACAGCGCCGCGACATTCGCCAGGGCAAACGCAACGGCGACCTGCGAGATGACAAGTCCCCTCAGGAGCGCGTGCCGCGTGCGCGAACCGGCCACGCTGCGGCTGTCGGCCCGCGAGGCGTCCGTGACGGACAGCCTGAACACCGCGAGCGCGGGGGGCAGCCCCGCGAGAAGGGCCGTCGCGGCGGTCGCACCGACCGCAAACAAGAGGGCGCCGCCGTCGATGACGATGGCCGCCCTGCGCGTGTCGGTGGTCTGGGCGACAAGGGCAAGAAGGCGGACGCCGTATTCCGCGAGCACAAGGCCCGCGGCGGCGCTGGCCAGCGCCAGGAGCAGGCTCTCCGTAAGGACCAGCCGGAGGATCTGCCCCCTAGAGGCGCCGAGCGCGATGCGGATGCCGAACTCTCCCTGGCGGCGCGCGCCGCGGGCCAGCAGCATGCTGGCGACATTTGCGCACGCCACGAGCATGACGAGGATGACCGAGCCGAAGAGCATCCGCATCTGCGGGCCGCCGTAGCGGGTCATCTCGTCCCTCAGGGGGCGGACAAAGAAGTCAATCTGGGTGTCCGTCTCCGGATACGCGGCAATGAGCCGGGCGCTGACCGTTTTCAGCTCGGCGTTGGCCGCGGCCAGCGTGACGCCGTCCCGCAGGCGCCCGACGCAGCAGAGCCAGTGGCTCCCGCGGTCCATCATGTCCGCCTCAAAGCGAAGCGAGGTCCAGATATCGCAGGTCTGCGTGCGCATCCACGGCGAGGCGAATTCAAATCTCGCAGGCATGACGCCGACCACCCTTTTGTCGGCGCCGTCAAGGCGGATGCTGCGACCTATGATGCCCGGGTCGCCCGCGAGGGATCGCTCCCACAGCTCATGGCTGATGACGACCACCTCGGGGGCGCCTTTCGCCTCGTCTGCGGCCTCGAGCCAGCGCCCCATGGCTGGGGCGACGCCGAGTGCCCGGAGCACGCCCGACGTGCAGGCGACGCTCCTGACCGGCTGGACCTTCTCGCCGCCGAGGTTGGCTGGGCGCGGGACGTACACGCCAAGCTCGCTGAAGGACGCGGCCTGGTCGCGAACATCAAGAAAATCAGCGGGGCTGAACGCCCAGCCCTCCCGCGGCCAGACCTGCACGACCCGATCCTGGTCTGGGTAGGAGAAGGGCTCGACGACAAGGGCCCGCAGGGCGCTGAACATCGCGGTTGAGGCCCCAATGCCGACGGCGAGCGTAAGGACTGCGACCAGCGTGAAGCCAGGCGTCTTGGAAAACGAACGGAGGGCGAAGCGGACATCGTTGATCATCGGAGCCGAGGAGGGGCCATGTGGACCTAGCA
>Ga0302324_100001997_pt1 | contig 48316 bp, 44 predicted proteins | sample Palsa_T0_1_FD_201949 | JGI IMG/M metagenome (GOLD analysis project Ga0302324, IMG submission 201949) | Peat permafrost microbial communities from Stordalen Mire near Abisko, Sweden - Palsa_T0_1 | ecosystem: Environmental > Terrestrial > Soil > Palsa > Peat permafrost | place: Sweden: Abisko...
ATTCTTTCTGGCTCAATGCAAATGTCCCCTGTCCCATAGGGGTGACATTTTCACGTAGCCGTTAGGGGGTGACAAAATTATGGAGCTAAGACACAGCCATCTCAAATTACTACTAGATCTTAAGAATGTCGGATACCATGCCCACATTTTTTATCTTTGGCTACCAAAGGTTGAGCTAGCGCTGGATCGTGTAAAAATGCGTGTTCAGAGAGGGGGACACAATATTCCTGAGGTTGTCATACGGCGCAGATTCGACCGCTCAATCAGCAATTTCCTGATCCATTACCGCCTGAGGGCGGACTCATGGATCTTGTTTGACAATTCCGGCGAAACACCGAAAACTGTCGCTTCCTTGACGGCACAGAGGCTTAGTATAATTATGGGCGGCGAGTACAGAGAATTGATTGCACGATATGGTGGAAAATGAAAGAGCCTGCACCTAACGACTTAGAACTGCCGCTTCTCGAACGAGCGGAGATGGCCCTTAAAGCTGCCGTCGAAGAGGCGATGGAAGACCATGCCCGCGACGGGGTTTCGGTGTATGTGATGCGCGACGGCAAGATCGTGGAAATACCCGCGGAAGAATTGAGAATACGTTACCCCGGGTACGACAAACTAAGGCGTTAGGCATTTAATTGTTCCACTTTTTTCGCTCGGATTCCCGTTCTTTATCCGTTAGCGAAAACCAGCCCTCCGCCGCATCCCGCACGCGCTCCAGCGTTTTCTGCATCTCTTGCTGTTTCCTTTCCAGCCCATCGTGATCGGTTTCTTTGGGCACTTCTAGTGTCGGGGCGATTATCAACACGGCGCGCGTGAAAGGCTTCGGGATCTGCATCAGGTCCCAGCTTTTCCGGAGCGTCCAGGTGCGCTCGAGCCCCACGTGAAACAAAATGATCGGCCGGCCCGAGCGGCGGGCCAGCATCACCGGTCCGGGCTTGGCCACATAGCGAGGGCCGCGCGGCCCGTCGATGGTGAAGCCGGAATCGAATCCCTCCGCAAGACGCTGTGCCATCACCGCCAGCCCGCGCAAGCCTCCGCGCGTCGAACTGCCCTGCGCTGTGCCGTATCCCAATCGCTCGATCACGCGGCGCGTCCATTGCCCGTCGAAATTCGTCGTGTTCATCAGCACGCCGTGGCGGTTCCGGAAATACCAGGCTCCCGAAATGATGCAGCGGTGCCAGAAGGCGTAAATGTGCGGCGGCAAATCGGGCCGGTAATCGCGCCCGGCCTTTTGCCCGCCCAGGACCTCGAACCGAATCGTGGGCCCGAGCAGGCGAATCACGGCCCAAACCGCCCAGCCGATGATCGGAATCAGCGCGCGTTGAAAAAAAGAGAGCTTCGGGAGCCGTGTATCATAGTGAATCGCGATGCGAGATTCTGGAACTCCAGGCGGTGTTTTTGCTTGTTCTGGCATGCGTTTATAGTATAAGTCCAAGCTGGTGATAAGATAGTGTCACCAAGCCCTTCAGGAAGCTGCAGGTGAAATTGGGTTCCCTAACGGTTCCGAGGAAGCGTTTGGCCAATTGGACGAAAATTTTAGCCGCCGTACTGCTGACCGCATTCCTGTCCCTTATCGCAATTGTCACCATCCGTGAGTCCCATATTTCCGCACAGGATTTTCCCGCCGCGGTCGGGCGGATCGAAGGCGATGATCTCGAAGTCGTAACGAGCACTCCGACGGGAATCGAAACCGACGCCGCGCCGACCGTCGTCGCCAGCGGCAGCGACATTACGGTGCGTTCCGGCCACGCCCTCCTGATGCTGAACGCCGGCGGCGAATTCAGCATTTGCGGCCCCGCGCATTTCAAGCTCATCAAGTCCTCGGGAGCGGTGACGATGGCGCTGGATTATGGCCGTGTTCACGCCTCGATGGAAACCTCGGACGAGTTGAAGATCTACACGCCGACGATTGTGGCCACGCCGATCGCAATCTCAGGCGGTCTGCGCGACGCGACGGTAGGCCTCGGACAAGACGGCGAAATGTGCGTGCTCACAGCGCGAGGCGCCATGCGCGTCGAGCCCCAATTTTCCGATCAGAGCATGATCGTCCCGCAAGGCGGCGCGGTGAGCCTGGCCGGCGGCCAAATCGAATCGCTGCAGACCGATCCCGTCTCGTGTTCGTGCGATTACCCTCGTGCCCACATGGAACCTCTTACACCCATTCCATCGCCGCATTCCCAACCTGCCCAACTTGTCCAGCCTGGTCTGGACGTCGGCGCCCTCACCCCCCTGGCTCCCCCGCTGCCCCCGGAGCGCAAGGGAATGGACAATTCGCCGCCTCCCTCTGCCCCTGCGGGAGATCCCGTGTATACCGTTCTCATGCCGCCGCTCAGTTTTGACGCCCATTCTCCCGCGCCTCCTCCCCAACCCGGCCCCGAAGCCATCTTCCTCGCGCGCGAAGTGCGCCTGCGCCCATCCGCCGAATTTCGCGGGCGTGTGAACCCAGCCCCCGCGCCAGCCGTCGCGCATCCCGCTCCCCCCTCGGCGTCTGCGCCCACCGAAGACCGGCCCCCGGCCGAACCCGGCATTATCGACCGCGTGCGGACCTTCTGGCACAGGCTTACCAGCGCCAACCCGGGCCCCTGCGCCGGCTTCGGCTGCAACGGTTAGACCTCTGTCATTATTCGTGACAAAAATCATTGACGCATATTTTGTCTTGTGCTACCTTCCGCGCTGTTGTCCCCGAATTCGCGCTTGTAGGCAGAGCCCATGCCCAACCCCTTGGACCTGCATCTTGCCGGGAATTTGCCGCGCGCCGCATCCCGCGAGCCTCGCGATGCACCCTCGCGGGAATGTCCCCGAGCGCCCGTTTTCGCTTCGCTCCTCTTTTGCGCGATTTGCACTTCGTGCGGCGCCGTAGGCTCCGGGTCGCCTGCGCCTCTGCCGGTCACCGTCTCCATCGCGCCCACTTCGGCGCAAACTTATCCGGGCAATCCCGTGCCGTTTAGCGCCTCGGTGCAGAATGCCGCGAACACTGCCGTCACCTGGCAAGTGAACGGGACGAACGGCGGAAGCGCGGAGGCTGGGACGATCACATCGACTGGGCTTTCCACGGCGGTCTATACCGCGCCCAATTCGGTTCCCAATCCGCCGACCGTGACGGTCACCGCCATCTGGCAATCGGACGCGTCCAAAACCGGCTCCTCCAGCGTAACCATTCTTTCCCTCAGCGCGGTCACGGCGCCTTTGGTGGTGTCGCCGGCTCTCGCGAGCCTCACCACATCGCAGACATTACAGTTCAATATCCTCACTCCGGGGGTTTCTAATACCGATGTGAGTTGGGCGGCCAGCGGTGGAACGATCACGCCGGGCGGGTTATTTACCCCTCCCAGCACACTGGGCGCCTACACGATCCAAGCATCGTTGCCGAACGTCACCGGTACGGCGACAGTCGAGGTCATCGATTTTCCAGGCGTGCTCACCTGGCGCAATGACAATTCGCGGTCGGGCGTGAATGGCCAGGAAATGGTTCTCTCCCCGGGACCGTCAGGTTCGCCGGGAGCGGTTTCATCCTCCACGTTCGGCAAACTATTTTCCTGCCCCATCGATGGCGCCGCCTACGCGCAGCCGCTCTACGTGCCCAATTTGGCGATTCCCGGCATGGGAACGCACAACGTCATCTTTGCAGCCACCGAAAACGATTCCGTATACGCGTTTGACGCCGATGCCAATCCTTGCGTGCAGCTTTGGCAAACAAGCCTCATTCCCGCCGGATCGCAGCCCATTTCCAATGCCAATATGAATATCGCGACCGAAGGAATTACGGGCACTCCTGCAACCGACGGAAACGCACTCACCCTGTATGTCGTCGCCGCATCGCAGGTTGCCGCAGTTAATCCGACCTACAGCCAGCAATTGTTTGCGCTGGATTTGAAGACAGTGCCGCCGGCAATTCAGCCCGTCGGCGCAGGAGTCGATATATCCACGCCCACATCGGTTTTCGACCCGTCGTTGCAAAACCAGCGTGCCGCTCTGCTCCTAGCCAACGGAACCGTGTATATCGCCTTCGGTTCGAATGGACTGTCTGGCGACTATCACGGCTGGCTGTTCGCCTACGACGCTACCACGCTGCAACAAACCGGAGTTTTCGACGTCACCCAGCCGCCCGCCGTCCAGGGAGGAATTTGGCAGAGCGGAGGCGGCCCGTCCGCGGATTCGAACGGCAATGTTTTTGTGGTGACAGGAGACGGGCTGTTCAATGCGGATCGAACTTCGGCCAGCTACAGTTACGGCGATAGTTTCCTGCGCTTCGGATTGGCTGAAGGATTGTCATCGGTCGCCGATTATTTCACTCCCTGCGATCAGGCGACGCTCCAGAGCGACGGGCTGGATGTCGGCGCCAGCGCGCCCGTTCTCTTGCCGGCTTCCGCGGGCTCTCCCTCCGAGCCGGATTTGCTGATCGGCGGCTCGAAGGGCGGCTCACTCTATGTCGTGAACCGAGACAATATGGGCGGCTATGCCCCCACCCCCTGTCCGGAGTTGACAGCGCCCGCGCAAACAATTCCCGTCGGCGCAGGACCAATTATGAGTACACCGCTCTTTTGGAACAATGCCATCTACGTCGCGCCGGGGAATGGAACTACGATGAATGGGTACCTGATGTCGTTTCCCCTGTCCGCGCCAGGAATGTTTGCTTTCACCCCGTCCACTTCTCAATCACCGGAAACATTGGGGCCGTATGGGGCCACTCCCGTCATTTCCTGGAACCAAACCAATAATGACCCGAGCACCGCAATTCTTTGGCTGATTGACTCGAGTGGAGCCCTGGCCTCGCCCACCAATACTCCGGCCATCCTCCGGGCCTATGATGCGAATAATCTTTCGATTGAAATCTACAACAGTACGATGGCCGCCAATTCGCGCGACACCGCGGGGGCGGCGGTGAAATTCACGGTTCCCACGGTGGCCAACGGAAAAGTCTACGTCGGAACCCAGACAGAACTCGATGTGTATGGGCTTCTGCAGTGATTCAAGTAGGACGGGCTTCAGCCTGTCTGCTTTTGATTTTCGTAATTTCTACGCAAACCCGACAGGCTGAAGCCCGTCCTACTTACATCCCTTCGTAATTCGGCCCGCCGCCGCCCTCCGGAGGCACCCAGGTGATGATTTCATAGGGGTCCGCGATGTCGCAGGTCTTGCAATGCACGCAGTTGGAGGCGTTGATCTTCAAGCGCGGCTGTCCCTTTTCCTGCACCATTTCGTAGACGGCGGCGGGGCAAAAATACTGGCAGGGATTTCCGTACTCGGCCACGCATTTCGTGGCGCACACGTTTAGATCGGCGACGAGCAAGTGGCAGGGCTGATCCTCTTCGTGGCGCGTGCCGGAATGATAGACGTCGGTCAAGCGGTCGAACGTCAGCGCTCCATCGCCCTTGAAGCGCGCGGGCGCGGGGCTCGATCCGTTCAGCTTGCGATACTCCTCGTGGCCAGGCCGGGTCCGCATGGGATCGATAAGCCCGCGTCCGCCGGTAACAAATTGAATCCCCGCATGGAACAATCCGGCGTAAAGCCCATGATGAAAACCTTGGTGGAAATTTCGCACGGCCCACAACTCTTTTTTGATCCAGCTTTGCTCGATTTTTTGCGGATATGCGGAAAGAGTTTTCGACGAGGCGTCGCCCGTTTTCAACACTTCAAAAATCGTTTCGGCGGCCAGCATTCCGCTCTTGATCGCGATGTGGATGCCCTTGAGCCGCTGCGAATTGAGCAAGCTGGCTGAATCCCCGACGATCAATCCTCCGTCCACATAGGTGCGCGGCATGGAATACCAGCCGCCGTAGGGCACGGTCTTCGCGCCGTAGCGCACCAATTTGCCGCCTTCGAGAACGCACTTGAGAAAGGGATGCGTCTTATATTTCTGAAAAGCTTCGTGCGGATCGAAACGTGGATTGTGATAGTTGAGGCCGATTACCATACCGGTTGAAACGCGATTGTCCGGTAACCCGTAGAGCCATCCCCCGCCATACATGCTGGAATCGAGCGGCCAGCCGAGCGTGTGCGCCACGAACCCCGGCTTGATCCGTCCCGGCGGAACTTCCCAAAGCTCCTTGATCCCGATGCCGTACACTTGCGGATTCAGGCCGTCGAGTTTCAGCCGGTTCACCATCTCTTTGGTGAGCGATCCGCGCGGGCCTTCGGCCAGCACCGTCACTTTGGCGCGCAGTTCGTAGCCTGGCGTGTAGTTGTCCTTCGGCCGGCCCTCTTTGTCGACGCCTTTATCCTCGGTGATCACTCCGGCGATTCCGCCGCCCTCGTAAATCAAATTTCTCCCCGCGAATTGCGTGAATAAATTCACGCCCGATTTTTCCACCAGGCCGCCGAGCCATTTCACCAATTTGTTGATCGAAACGATGTAGTTGCCGTGATTTTGGAGCGGAGGCGGGGTGATCGGCAGCTTCCACGTGCTGGAGGCAGTCAGCACATACGCGGCGTCATCCGTGACGGGCGACTCGAGCGGCGCCGTCTTCTCCCAATCCGGGACGAGTTCGGCAAGCCCGCGCGGATCCATTACAGCGCCGGATAGCTGGTGCGCTCCGATTTCGCGCGCCTTCTCGAGAACGTAGATATTTTCCGAGGAAAGCTCGGGCTTGCCGCCCGCGGCGCTGTGCCGCGCGATCAATTGCGAGAGATACAGCGCGCAGGCAAGGCCCGCCGGGCCTGCGCCCACGATCAAAACATCCGCGTCCAGCCGCTCACGCTCGACAGACATAGGCTCATCCTAGCAGAAAGGATTCCGTTTGCTGGAGCGCGTTTGCGTGGTGTTTTTGCAGTGCAATAGAAGAGATGCGGCCCACCTCAACCGTCGCGATGCGCTTTTCTAGAAGCAGCCCATTGCGATCTTGACCATTTCGGCTAACTCACAGATGCGCCGGTGGCTCACGTGGCGCAGGCCGGAGCGCGGCTCGGCCAGATGTGCCTTCCGCACAACGGTAATATCTTCCGCACGGGCAATGGAATCCTCGGAATACCCAGTCTCTCCTGCCGCGAGAAGAAGGTGCGTGGGATGGTTTGCTTTGTGAATGCTCGTCGAAAGCGGGATCACCAGGACTGTGTCCGCCCGAACGTGGCGGTTGCGAGCGTCAAGCGAAACGATGACAACCGGGCGCCTTCCTTTCTCCCGGGGGATCGACAGGCAATTGGACGAACCAAATCTCTCCGCGGAGGGGCGGTTTGACGGCGGGCGACATTTATCCGGCGCCGTCCAGGAATTGGGCCAGGGAGAATTCTCCCCACTCCTTTTCCTCAGCCTGCGCTTGGTCGGAAAGACCGTCGTAGTAATTCGTAATCGCACGGTCGATGGATTCTCGCTTTCTCTGTTTGTCGAGAGCGCGAAGCAGGTCATCCAGGACGGCGGAAACCGATCCGCGCCGCGAACCCCGGCGCGCCGCGCGCAGATCGTTGAGAAGAGCGACAGATTCCCGGGAAAGAGTGAACGTTCTTCTCTCTTTGCGAGTTCTTCCGTTCTCCTTGCCGCGTGATATTCGCTTTGTGCGTCTCATACTAATCCTCATACAAATAGTGATACGAATATGTCATTTTGCGCCGCATTTTCCGGGTTAAATCGCCTTTCGGATCGCGCAGTCGGCGCAACAGCGGGGTCATGCAATCATGCGCGGAGAAATGCCGCGAACAAACCGGCCAGAAAATCCTCAGTCCGTCCCCACGGTCTGGCAGCTTTCGCTGCTGCTGGGCACCGTGCAAGTGACCAGGACATTCCGGCTCTGGTCCTTCAATTCCAGTTGCCAGAGCTTTCCTTTTCTGGTCAGCAGGGTGTAGCCGAACCGCTCCCGGCTACGGCTGCCGACAACCCTTGCGCCGCGAAGCAGCGTTCCGGCCATTGATACTTGAATGGGGACATCCATGCGAGTGCCGCCGTCCCCGGCAACGAGTTGTGGCGGGCGGCCGTGATCCACGCTCACATATTCGAAGAGGTGAACGTGGCCGCCGAGGATCAGCGTGTATCCGGCGGGCGCCGATCTCTCCCAAGCCGCTTGCAGCGTGGCTTCTAACGGCATGGGGCGCCCGCTCGGAAAATCGGAATAGAAGCCCCAGAAGGGAAAATGGGTCGCCAGCCAGGCGTTTTTTGGGTGAAGCGAAGCCAGTTGGGAAGAGAACTCGTCCACCTGCGTCTGGTCAACGCTGCTCTCCTGCATGGCGGAAGTATCGAAGACAGCCAGCTGAAATTTTCCGAGCTTGATCAGATAAGGCGGCGAATACTGCATATTTTTATTCTTGCCACACTCATCCGGCCGGTCCCACGCGTGAGGATCTAACGGGCGCGGATCCAAATAGTAAAAAAAGCCGCGCCAGGTGCGATTGCAATCCTCGTGGTTGCCGCGCGCGAAAGCCCACGGCGCGGCGCCGAGAAGTTCCGCGGCAGGCGTAAAAAAATCGGCGTTCCAGGCATCCCAATTGTCGCCCGCGGGGCTGCCGCCGCACATCGCCTCCGATCCTTCCGGGCACGGGCTTTCGCGGTAGAGATAATCGCCGACATGAATGATGAGTTCCGCCTTCTCACTGGCGGCGCTGGCGGCGACCTGCAGGAAGGGCCACGTGGCCGCATGGTTGCAGTCCTGGACGGCCCTGCCCTTAATTCTGCAACCGGTATCGCCGATCGCGATCACGCGCGCAGGATTGCGTTTTGGCAGGACCAGGGCGCGCGCATTCACCGAAGCCGAGTTTGCTCCGGCGGGAATCGCATATTCGCAAACAGGACGAAATCCGGCGGGCATTGGCGACCGCAGCGACATCGGCCGGCTTGCTCCATCGACCAAAATCGCCGGGCAATCCTGCGGATTATTTACGATGATTCGCGCCACCGCTTTCCGGCCTTCGCCCAATTCCACCCAAGCCGGAGTCAGTTCCTGACTTCTCGCGGAAAGAGCGGCCAGAAAAAAGGCGAACGCGGAGGCCAGTTTGAAGCGAAATTGACTTCGCCTCTTGGCCATTGAGGACGCCGGCCTCGTTCTTGTAGCGAGTATCGCGATGGATAGTTCGCAGTGCAAGCGCATACGTTTCGTCACCATCCAGGCCCAGTTTTACACCACGAACGAGGAAAAGCGCATTAAATCCCGGTTACTCTAGCGCGAGACTCCATCCCGGTTATTTCCGCATGGCCAGATGCAGGCGTATGCGCACAAACGCGGGGATTAGAAACTTCCGAGTAGAACCGCCCAATTCGACGTAGAATTAGAGTCTAGGCGGAGCAGAGGGCCCGGTCACACTCGGCGGCGCCAAGGGAACGCATGGTTCATGGAAGACACCTCGTGGCGCTGGGAGCGTGTTGGATCATTCTTGCGTCGTGTCTCGCAACTCCCAGCGCGCGGGCGCAGTCTGCCGGCGGCCAAGGCGCGACCGTTTCCTCCAGCCCAGCTCCTAGCCCCGAGCAGATTCACTCCCTGATCCTGCGAGCCATCGAAAATCAGCATCGCGACGACCGCGCTCTGGAAGAATTCGAACGCGTCGAGCACCGGATCACGCGCAAGGGCGAGAACGCCGATATTCTCACCGACATTACGGAGCGACTCGTGCCCTCCGGAACGGGCGTCGTAAAGATGAAGATGGAAGAGAACGGGATGACTGTTCCGCCGGAGACCTACCGCCAGGAAATGGAATTCACCGTCAACGCGCTCGAACTCGCCATGCACCCGAACGACCGCTACGAGGAGGATCTGGCGAAATTCAACCGGCGCCGCCGCGAGCATGACGAACTCGTGGACACGGCCACGAATGCCTTTCGCGTGGCCTGGGCCGGCTGGGACACGCGCCCCGACCCGTCCGCGCCGCACGGCACGCGCACGCTGATGAAATTCCTTCTGAACCCCAATCCGGACTACAAGCCGATCAACCGTTTCGCGGCCAGCTTTCAACACGTTCACGGCATCCTCTGGGTGGACGAAGCGCAATCGCAATTCGCGCGCCTGGAAGCCGACATCGCCACGGACATTATTTTTGTCGGGGGAGTCGCCGGAAGGGTTTATCACGGCGGCCACGTCGAGATGGAGCAGGAAGAAGTGGCGCCGGGCGTCTGGCTGCCGACGGTGTATACCTACGACGTGGACGGCCGCAAATTTCTGTTCGCCTTCGGCATCCACGAACGCGCGGAAATCAGCCGCTATCGCCGCGTCGGCCCGCCGCAGCAGGCTGTCGAAATCATGCGTAATGAATTGAACAATCAAACGGCCGCCACCCCCGCCCGCTAACGCAACCAAAGGTAAAATAGAGACAATCGAGGTTTCCCCTCATGAGACTCCGGACGATTTTTCTCTTTGCTGTCCTGGTATCATTGCTCGCGATAGGACCAGGATCGGGTCATGCCCAGTCGCAACCGCCCGCGGCAACGCAGCAACCTGACGCCGCGAGCGCCCAGCCGTCGCCTCCATCGGCGCAAGCCGCTCCACTAGCCAATGCAAAACCAACCAAGGTCTGGACCAACGACGAAATCGGTACCTTGCGCAACGATCACAACATTTCGGCAGGAGGGACTCGTGCTCCTCAGAACGTGAGCGCGACTTCAAAGACCAATACGAAGGCGATTTCGACGGACGAAAATCCGGCCTGGTATCGCGGCCAATTGGCGACGCTGCAAGGGGAGATCGATAAACTCGACCCCCAAATCGCAAGGCTCAAGGCCTTCCTCAGCGGCGAGAACGTGAGCGACCCGCCCACGATGCATCATCAGCCCGGCACCCCTCAGGAAGAATTAAAGCAAATGGAAACGAAACGCCAAGCCGCTGCGGCAAAAATGGACGATTTGCTGGAGCGCGCCCGCCACAACGGCATCGAGCCCGGCGCCCTGCGATAAATCAGATGGGGATGAGCCCTGGGTTCAAGATCTCGCCATGGAAGCGACGCTCGCACCGGGGTGATTGGGTCAGACTCAAGTAGGACGGGCTTCAGCCTGTCGCTTTTTCGGTACGCTCGGCATGGCCAAAAACCGACAGGCTGAAGCCCGTCCTACTTGGCCCCGTATCATTCGCGCCTCTTTCGCCGTATCCATCTGCCCTGTCTAGAATTCCTCAAGGTAAAATTGGCAGAGAGCATCGTTCGGGAGGCGAACCGCATTGCGGCACGCGAATCTAACCATTGCGTTTCTTGTATGCGCGACTGCATTTGTGTCCGCAGGCGCGGGGGCGCAGGTGCCGAAAAGCTCGGTGGCCAAGCCGAAGCCGGGCGGGCTCGACGGCAAGGTGGTGAATGCGAAGGGCGCGCCGGTAGCCGGGGCGCAGATTTTGTGGCAGGTGGCGGATGGCGAGAGGCCGCACGTATTGCACAGTGACGCGCACGGGCAATTCCACATCGAGCAGTTGCGCGCAGGCTACTACCAGTTGCGCGCTTCCGCGAGCGGGACGTGGTCCGAGTGGGAGCAGAACGTCCTGGTGCGTCCCGGCGAAGATACGAATGTCACGCTGCGGCTGACGTTCAAGGATGCTGCGGCTGCGGCCGGCGTCGAGCTGAACGGCACGATGCGCGTGTGGGACGCTCCGGTGCCAGGATCGCTGCCGCACGATCCTGCCGTCGATGCCAAGGGCGACATTTGGTTTACGCTGCAGGAGACGGGGCAAATCGCGCGGTTCCATCCGGACACGCACGAGTGGAAATTGTTCAAGGTCCCGACGGAAGATTCCGGGCCGCATGGCCTGGTCGCGGATACGTTCGGCGACATCTGGTTCACGGAAAATTACGCGGGGAAAATCGGGCGGCTGAACCCGAAGACCGGCGCGATCGCGGAATTCGTTCCTCCCACGGCGAAAGACCCGCACACGCCGGTGATTGGGCCGGACGGCGCGCTCTGGTTCACGGCGCAGAATTCAAATGTGATCGGCCGGCTGGATATGGAGACCGCGAAAATCACCGAGTACAGCGTGCCAACGCAGAACGCGCATCCTTACGGCATCGTTTCGGGGGACGATGGCGCGCTGTGGTTCTGCGAATTGTCGGGCGGAAAGCTGGGCCGCGTCGATCCGGCGGGCGGCGTGATCGCGGAGTACGCTCCGTCGGAAAAGGGTGTGGAACCCCGGCGGCTGGTGGCGCTCGGCGGCGCGATCTACTTCACCGATTCCGGAGGGGGGCGGCTCGGCCGGCTCACGCTGGCCGACAAGAAATTTAAGATGTGGGAAAGCCCGTCCGGAAGCAATTCCGAGCCTTACGGAATTGCGGCGGATTCCACCGGAAAAATTTGGTATGAGGAAAGCGGGGCGGGGGCCAATAACTTAGTGCGCTTCGATCCGGCCGTCGAAGTGTTTAAGACTTTTCCGATGCCGGTCCCCAATTCTTCGGTCCGTAATATAGCGCGAGACGCCAAGGGGCGGCTGTGGCTGCCTCTTTCTCTGGCCAACAAGATCGCGGTGGTCGAATAGATTGTTTTCGGTAAATACTTTCTGTAGAGCGGCTTACAGATACTTTGACCAGTTGGGCAGAGCTTCCAGCGGCTCCGCTTACTTCTCACGTTGCCTGACCTAGTACTACAACCCTAGTCCCGAAATTTTTGACTCTGTTAGGCCATTGAGCCAACCGCTCCGCGCTGCCAGAATTCTTCTACAGTGGGTTGGGAGTAGCGCTGCGGGGACGACGGCCCCGAGAAATCGGGTCTGTAAGCGCGCTACCCAACCCGCCAAAAATTTTCTTTCCGCACGGTCAATACCCGCCAGAAAAACCAAAAGCTTCAACACAGAGAACACAGAGAAAAGAGGAGAAATCTTTTCTTCTATTTTTAGATACCTAATTTATTAATTGTATTTCTCTGTGGAATTTCTCTGTGTGCTCTGTGTTAAAGGTCTTTTGCCGAAGCGGCGATCACTTCAAGTAGGTGCGCACGATCTCGATCAGGTCGTCGGCGGCTTCCTCGGAAGATTTCGTTTTGCGGGGCATGTGGTTGCGGATGTGGTCTTCCATCAATTCGCCCATGAGGCTGTTGATGGCGCCGCGCGCGGCGGCCAGGCGTTGCAGGACTTCGGCGCAAGGCTCGTCCTGATTGAGGGCGCGCCCGACGGCTTCGAGCTGGCCCACAATTTTCTTGGTGCGCGTGACCAGATCCAGCTTTTCTCTCGATAAATGGGACATTAAGCTTGACTACCCTATGGGGGTATGGTATCAGAGGTTCAGGCCGCTTTGCAAAGGCCCGAAAGGAAACTGGAACTCATGGAAATTCCCGTTCAAGAACCGGAACCTCCGGGGAGTTTCCGCCTCGCGAACCTCCACCCCGAGCGAGCATAGCACAAGCTGCCGTGAATCCGACTTCCGCACGCTCTGGTGGAAAAAACGAGCGAGCGGGAATCCGCGATGCTGCGGAAAAAATCCCCTCCCCCAAATTGCTTTACCGCACGAGGCGCCGGAGCCCGGGCAGAACAGGTGTGAGTACAGAGGAGGGAGCCATGTTCGATATCATCAACAATTGCATTCGAGACGAGCGCAAGAATTCCTTGCCGCGCCCCAGCCTGTATTGCATATGGATTCGCGCGCGCGAAGGCGAAAACGCCCCGCTGATCCGAGTGTGGATCGATCCGTCGATGTCGATGTTTGAATCGCATCCCAGGGTGCATGAGCCCGATCTCGCCGCGGCGCAAGCCGAAGCGGAGACCGCTCTCACCCATACCGGCAATTCCTAAAGCGCGATGGGAGGGCTGGGTAACGATCCCTCCTGTTTTAACCTTCCATTCATCTCGCTTTAGGGGATGGCCATGATTTAATGGTTTGCAGGGGTTGCCGATCCAATGGGGAGAATATGTGCCATCGCATGGCCCAATTTGCGCTGACCTTTCTGTTCTCGCTAGGACTGTGCCTGGCCACGCCGCCGCCCGTGCGCGGCCAGGATGCGCCGCCGGTTGGCGCGCTCACGCAACCCGCTCCGGCTCCCGCGCTAGCTCCCGCGGATAACTCGCCTTCCGGCGGACCGGCGACAATTTCCCCGCACTCGGAATCGAGCCGGTACTGGAATTCAGGGCAAGCCAACATCGCGTTCCAGTGGCATCCGGCGTTTAATTCTCCGTATCAGGGGTCGAACAGCATCGCGCCGGGCCCGCCAAGCGCGATGATGCACATCCTTACCCCTTACATCGGCCTCCCTTGGTGGGTTCGCGCGGCTCTGGCTGCCGGCCCCGGTCTAACCATCGACTCAACTTCGTGGCTGGGTCCGAGGTCAATGGAGATTCCAGCGACACAATCGACATCAAGCGCGACAGAGAATGGGGGAAATAAGCCAGACCGGAATTGGAATTTCCACGTTCAAAACACCGACGTCGTCCAGGGCTATCCTGCCTTTCACGCGCAATATTCCGGGCCACAAAGTTTACCCAACGACGGTGAAGGTCGCGAAACCGTTTCGCTGGATTTGTTCGCTGGAGTCCGTTTATGGAGTGGGGCTGAAGCGCACATTGACGGCCTGATGTGGCAGGGATTTGGAGTTAACAATGTGCTCGGGATAGAAGGCTTTCCCAGCGGCGAAGCTTATCGCATTGGGACCAAGGTTCCCAATGGAACCTTCGCGCGACTGTTCATTCGGCAATCCATCGGCTTCGGCGGCGAGCAAGAGGATGTGCCCGATGACGAGTTCACGCTCGCCGGAAAACAGGATATTTCGCGACTTACGTTCACGCTGGGGCGGTTCTCGGCCGCGGACATTTTCGACACCAATGCTTATGCCAACGATGCGCGCACACAATTCATGAATTGGGGGTTCGTGAACAACATTGCGTGGGATTATCCGGCGGATGTCATTGGATTTGACACCGGACTGGCCGTGGAATTGAATCAGCCGAAATGGACTTTGCGCTACGGATTTTTCCAAGTGCCGAGTATGCAGAATAGTTTTACCGAAGACGACCAGATTCTCACATGGCCGCATAACAGTTCGGGGCACGACGGACCTTTTTTCCGCGCCTGGGCGATGGTGTGGGAATTTGAGCGCCGTTACAGTCTCTACACTCATCCAGGGGCGATTCGATTTCTTGCCTATCTCAATCGGGCGAATATGTTCAGTTACTCGGCGGCGATTCCCATTCTGCAGGCCAATGGCGTGGGAGCGGACGTTACCGCGGCGAGCGCCTACCGGTCCAAATACGGCTTTGAGTTGAACTGGGAGCAGGAAATTTCAAAGAACATCGGTATGTTTTCGCGCCTCGGCTGGAATGACGGCCAGGAAGAAGCGTGGATGTTCACGGACGTGGATTACACTACGTCACTGGGCGTGCGCATTAAAGGTGAAGCTTGGCATCGTCCTGGGGACACTGTGGGTGTGGCGGGCGTGGCGAACGGCATCTCGCACATCGAGCAAGAATTTTTCGAGGCCGGCGGATTAGGCATTCTGGGGGGCGACGGCAATTTGAACTATGGATGGGAGAAAACTCTGGAAACTTACTACGATGCCGCCGTCTGGAAAACGATCCATCTGGCCGCGGACTACCAGTTCATCGACGACCCGGCATTCAACCATGCCCGAGGCCCGGTTTCCGTCTTCGCACTAAGATTCCACTGGCAAATGTAATGAGTGAATTTGACCGGGAGTTCGGGAGATTGGCATTCCCGGGTTTCCATCGGCATTCATCACAACGGAAGTGCTTTCTACCTTGCCGCGGTTATCGCTGAGAAAGACTCCATGGCCGGGCGCGGAGATAAGGATCGCCACAAGCGCGAAAGGGCGTACGTGGCGAAAATCGTGAGGAACGGGTCGATCGGATGCCGGTAGCGCAGCGCGGTGTGCGTGATGTAATAAGGGATCGGAAACACCGCGAGGCACATCGTGAGCGGCAGCGAATCGATGCCGGCCGCGCGCAAAGAAAGAAGAAGTCCCGCCAAGGAAATCGCGGAAAAAGCAGAGCATAGCCAGATATCCTCGCGGCTGAGGTGAAGCGCCGCGATCCAGGCGTCCACCCACGAGTCGTCCCTGGCCGACCAGGTGTCCATCACGCGGCTCCACGATTTCTTTAGAAATTCGCGCGGGTTCGCCCGGATGTAGGCGATGGCCATGCGCTCTTTTCCCTTGCTGTATTTCGCCTCGCCTTGCATGACGAGGCGAAAACGTTCGGGGAGGCTGAACATGGGATGAAGTTCCTTCGTATCCGAGGCGGGGTGATTTCCGAGCCACAACTCCAGGCCGAAATTCGATTTGACGAAGACCCAGCCATTCACCGCGAAGTAGTTGCGAATCGTCCAGGGAAGCACCGCCAGAACGAACATCAGCGCGACCCTCGCATACAGTCCGGGCGACATCACGCCGGACCGCCATCGCTGAAAGATCAGCCACCCAAGCAGGAAGGGAAGCAAGCCGCACAGCGCCGGATTAACGAGCGCCGCGAGCGCCCACAAGAATCCGTAACCCGACCACGCCAGCGGCGACTTCGACTCGCGCAAGCGGAGAGTGGCATCGACGATCCACGCAAGAATCAACGCGGCCAGGCTTTGGTCCCACGTCCATTCCAAAGGCATGAGGATCGCTTACGGAAGGAATACCCACGCCCAGGCGGAGGCCAGCCCGACTTTTTCGCCGAAGAGCTTTTTCCCGATGGAGAAGATGGGCCAGCACGTCGCGGCGGAAAACGCGCAATTCATCGTTTGGCTCAGCAGAACCAGCGCTTCCGCATTGAGACGCGAAAGCCGGAAGCAGACGGCCCACAGAAAGGGGTATACCGGAGCGAGCCAGGCGGTGACGGCGTCGTAACCCGCGAAAGGTCCAAAAAATCCTTTGCCCTTTGCCAGGGACCAGGCGACTCTGCCTTCTTCCAGGCCCGTGACTTGCAACATCGGGTGCGCTGTTTCCTGCCTGTGCGAAAGCCAAAGCAAAGCCATTCGCAGCGCATACGCAACCACGACGGCGAGCGTCGGGGAACGAAAGATGCGCGCCAACTTGCGGTCTGATTCGTCGAAAAGCACGGTCTGCGGAAATCACCTTCCGGGGAAAATATGCCGCATATTCAGGGTAGCGTTCCACCATCAGGATTGCCACTCCGCCCGCACGGATCGATGCGTAATCATAAGGATTGGCGAACCGGGCACACTTGCTCGAAGCGCGCTTTCTAGATCCGCAATAAATGGCAAGGTTTGGCCCGCGGGAAATTTGTGAGTGAACGCGGTCTTGGGCAATGTAGCGCCCGCCTTCAGGCGGGCACTTTGGAATGGCGCAGGAGCCCGCCTGAAGGCGAGCGCTACAAAAAGCAGATTTTGTGGTTTTAAAATGTCGCTAAGGGCGGTGTTCTTTCGCCGGCGTGGAAACCGGCTTGAGGGTGGCGCGCCAGCAGCGCTCGCACACTTCATCGGGGTACACGAAATAGTTGGAAGACTTGCCGCATTTCTGGCATTCGAGAGGGATGGGCCGGGCCACGCCGCGCACGCTCAGTCCGCGCGCAACCGCTTGCCGCTCGACCCACTTGACGAATTCCACGGCTACGTTTCTGTCGTGATAGGAATCCGATTCTTCCGGAGGGAGAAAAAAAGGCCATGGGCGGAGCAACCTCGCCAAGCCCACGACTCCCAGCATCGTTACGAACAATCCCAAAATCATCGCCATGCCCCGCTCCGACTGCAGCTTCGGTCGAGCTACTTCCCCACCCTAGCTTAGATGCACGAGCGTGTCCTGATGGTTGTTGTATTTCCGACTCCTATCAGTTACGGGTGTTGCTGCGTTTCTGTTTGTCGCCGTTCCATTCGATGAACCGGGTTCGAATGCGTGATATCGATGTGCTACGATGCGTCCACGCGGACGGCAAAAATTGAAATTCCCGTTCCAAGCGGAAATTCCTGTTTTCGGGAGGACATGAAGCGATGCGCAAAGTGATCTTGATTTTCGGGGTCCTCGTCATGCTATTTGCATTTTCCACCCAGGCGACCGACTCGCCCAGCGCGGGTGTGGGCACTTATGTGACCGCGGCCGACATCAAGCTATGGCTCGGAAAAGCCGATTCGAACAAGAGAAGTGACACGATCATGAGCATGATTGACGCGGGCAACGCCAACGTCGGCGTGGCCGTCGTGCATCGCCCCATCGCGGCGAAGGGGCAGGGGGGCGACCCGATGCAGCACGCCAATGTCATCGAAATCTACTACGTTCTCGAAGGCCGCGCGGTGATGGTAACAGGCGGCAAGGTGCTCAATCCGAGGCCCTTTGTACAGGCCATTGTGGATGCCAGCTCCGTCGGGCCGAGCATTCGCGGGCCCTCGGCCGATCTGGCCGGCTCGGAAAGCAAGCCGATCGGGCCGGGTGACATCATCTTCATTCCCGTTGGTACGGTGCACTACTTGAGCGAAGTGACCGAGCCGGTGACGTTCCTGGTGTATCGCATTGACCCGAACAAGGTCACCACGACGCATTCCACACCATCGCCGGTGGTCGTGCCCTGATTATTTATTTCCGGCGCATTCCACCCATCCGATAATGAATTTTCGCTGCGGGCGAGCCTGCCTGCTCCCGAACACGCAAGCATCCGCCGAGGAAAAAGACTTTGGCCCCACTTCGCGGATGTTGTGGTAGGATGCGCTCACCCGGACAGTCAAAACAGAAATTCCCGGTCAAAACAGGATAATCCTGTATCCAGGAGGATAGAAAGCCATGCGGAAAACGATGTTTTCTTTCGGCGTGCTCGTCATGCTGTTCGCGTTTTCAACCCAGGCAACCGATGCGCCCACCGGGGTGGGTGTGGGCAACTATGTAAGCGCGGCCGAAGTGAAGGACGTGCTGACCAAGGTGAATTTGAATAAAATCAGCGACACGGTTACGCGCATGATTGACGGCGGCAACGCGAACGTCGGTGTGGCCGTATTGCACCGTCCCAAATCACCGAAGGGGCAGGCGGGCCCCCCGATGCTGCATTCCTCGCTCATCGAAATCTACTACGTCGTCGAAGGCCGAATGGTCATGGTGACCGGCGGCAAATTGCTGAATCCAAAACCAGTCGCGGGGCCCAATCTGGAGCGGAATTCCCTTGGTCCTAGCACGACCGGAACTGGGGGCGATCCGACTGGCGGACAAACCGTGACCATGGGGCCAGGCGACATCATGTTCGTCCCTGCAGGCACAGTGCACTATATCGACGAAATTATGGAGCCTGTGACGATTCTGGACTATCGCATCGACGCATCGAAGCAAAACACGTTGCATGCCGGGCCGTCGCCGGTGTTTACGCCGTAGTCGCTCGCTCTCGATCCGTTGGAACGAACTGGACGAGCCTAGCTTTGGGACAACACCCTTGCTAGGCTCGTTCCTTTTTGCTAAGGCCGGCGATCGAATGAATGGCAGCCTACGAAAGCACCGAGCGGATAGTGTGTGATTTGGATAGCCGGGAACGTACGCCTTCGGAGGGAACCCGATTCTTCGTGGTTGGAAGGACGGTTCGTTCCCCACAACCCAGTCCGACTTTTTCACCGACTTATAAATAAAAGCTAGATGATGAAATCGCTAATTCGTCACTGACACCCGAAGCCTGAAATGGCCTCACGTGATTGTAGTGGGATTAGCTGAACATTTCTTCGCGGTTGGATCGTCTTGCCGAATCGCTAGCGGGAAGAGAACTGGCGTTAGAGTTTTCCAGAACCTCTAACGGGCGATTCGCGCGAGCTACTTCTTATTGGGCGGGGCAAGGACCGTGTTCCCAACCTGCCTGTTATATTCCTCGATATCGATTGGGGAGCAGAGGAACTCCTGCATATCGAAGCCGCGCGGCTGCAAGTGGAGAGGGAACTTGTTGAGCCCCTGCCAGGGTTCTGTGTAAAACTTCGGGTCGATAATCGTCACCGTGAGTTCCATGTTGTCGTGGTCAACGCGGTGAAAGCGTTCCTCGACGCGCAAAGCATCGCTATGTGGACGGCCGGCGTGATCGAGCCAGCTTCTGGCATTCAACCCGGTGGTCTCGACCACGAACGTGTAGTCATCCACCCATTTTCCGACGGAGTAGCCGTTCCACCGCGGCTCCGGATCCTCGGGGAGTTCACGGCCGTCCGTCCAGATGATGCGGTAGTTGCCATAAAATTGATTTAAGTAAATCACCTGGTTCGCGGTCTGGGCGAGTTCGAAGGTCCTCAATTCATAAAGTTCCATGCCCGGGAACCCGATCGGGTCGCACTGGCTCACGGGATCGTTGGTCAGCGCGGCGGGGACTTGTCTGACGCCGGGCCCAGAAGGCTTATTGGCCTTCAGCGCCGCAAGCCCGGCAGGCGTGTACGGCAAAGGATGCATGATGCCCGTCTCGTCGGGCTGCCCCCCTTCGATGCCCTCACCTCGGGGCTTCATCAGTGCTACGTGCTCAGCTGCCCCACTTGGTTGGCGTCCGCCATCGGCCTCCGCCGCATCCCAAACTCCAGACAGGTCACGTCGCGGAGCCGGGGCTGACTTCTTCCCGGCGTAAAAGGGCTTGATCGGCGGGATGCTGTTCCATGGATCCGGCTTCGCATCTTCTCCCGCCGCTTTAGACGGAGCGGTTTGCGCCACCAGGACGGGCGAGAGCGTCAATCCTGTAAGCAGGGCAATTGCCGAGACCAGCACACGCTTGGACATTTTCGGAACGCCTCCGCCAACTTCGATTCCAACGCTTCGAGCCTGCCGCACCTCAGTGAGTCGAAGTCAGAAACTAGACTGCGGCAGGCCAGCGCTGTCTTAATTCGAACGGTATTGCTTTTTGGAGGGCCGAGCTTCAGCTCGGCCGCTCAGGCTGCATTTATCTGCGGGCTTCAGCACCTGAAGTTTCAGGGGTTAAAATCCCTGATCACACAATGCTCCTCGTCGGGACTGAAGTCCCGACCTCCTCTGGAGCGCGCCGCGCAAATACACTTCAAATTACGGAAATACCCAATAGGCTCGAGCCATAAATCGCCGCAGCCAGGACGCCCGCTCGACCGATTCCTAAGGCTGGAACTGTTTGCCATTGATCACGATGCGCGTTCTCGGAGCGGTTGGGCTGGCACTCCCCAGGAACCCGACCGGGCTGCCATTCTTGGCCGGCATAGCGTCAATTTCGACTACATCCCCGGGCTTGAAGGTATTCTTGGTCCAGCCGATCTGGGTCATGGACACTGGATTTTGACCTTCGACAATCCAATGCGCCGCGTTGCCACTGTCGTCCTTGGCGTCGAGTTTCACGAAAACGTGGGGATTTGCCCAGATGTAGTCCGTCACGGTCCCCTTCACGGTGATCCATCTGGTCGCATCGTACGACCCGTTGCCATGATGGGCGAACAGCGGGAGGGAAACCGCCAGCAGGCCTGCAACCGCGAAGAAAATGATCCTGTACTTATTTTTCACGGTGATTCTCCATAGTTCTTCACGGGGCAGCGTTCCGTCCGCGCTGCTGACCGAGGGTAGGAGCGATTCCAACGATCTCCATTTTGACTGCCCAGATAGGCAACTTATACACCCGAAATTGTTCCGAGTGAACCAGATAGTTTTTCGCTGCAAGCGGGCGAGGAAAGGCAATCGAATGAAATTCTTGATCTTGGATCATATTCTGGACGTAAAAGATTTGGTCGCCCTTTTGCCAGTCGTTGAGACCAAACCACGAGGACCCTAGAAGAAAGATAAATGATTATGCGAAGAGGAAAGTTTTCCTGTGCTATTTGGTATGAGAGAATAGCCATGTGGAACTCACGGAAAAATCGTCAAACAATTCTAAAGTCCCGCGCAGACTCGGATTCGGTACAGTTGTCGGTATCGCATTGTTCAGCGCGACTCGGGCGTTTGCTGCCGTGAATGCATCTCCGAGTTGGATAAAAGGAGTAGTTTGGTTTTCACTCTGCGGTGGTTTGCTCGTTGCGGCGGTATGGCTTTGGGAGTACACGGAAAAACGACATTGGGTAATAAGGATGGCGCTATCCGTCGTTGTAGTTGGTTTAATTTTTTTCTTGGCCTATAGTCCCGTTAGGGACCAGTACCGGAGGGAACATCCGTTTCTACCGGAACAAGCCACGAGTATTAAAACCGAACCCTCCCGACAAGCGCCAGTCCCGAGTCCAAACCCGACATTGCCCGCTGATATAAGAACTCCAGCCGCCCACTACAAAAGGCATACGTCAAACAACCAGTCGTCTGGTAACCAGGACCCAGTAACCCGACGGATGGGAGACAACAATACGATTGTGAATACACCTGTTTCACCCAATATGGGAAGCGGGAATACGATTGTGGGACCGACAGATGCGAACGGGAATACGATTTACAACCGCGGCGGTACCGCTATAGGCAGCGGTGCATGCGCGGATTCAACTAGCATCGCAATCGGCGCAGGAGCTAACGGCGGGAACTGCCCCGTTCCACCTCCTAAGTAGCATCAAATTTCAAACTGACCCACTACCAAATTCATTGGTTATTCTAGTGATTCCCTCTGTCGCCAGCGACGTTGCCCATCATTTTATTGTATTCCTCATACTCCGACGGCGACCAGATCATCTCCCGGACATCGAAAGTGGGCGGCTGCAAATCAAAAACGAATTTGTCGAGGGCGACCCAAGGTTTCGTATACATCTTCGGATCGTCAATCGTCACGCTCAACTCTAAGTGATCGCGATCCGCGCGATGGAACCGCTCCTCCACGCGCAGATCGCCGCTATGCGGACGGCCTGCGCGATCGATCCAGGTTTTTTCATTCGTCCCCGTGGTCTCGACCACCAGCGTGTAATCATCCACCCACCTGCCGACCGAATATCCAAACCACCTCGGTTCGGGATCCTTAGGGAGTTCCCTGCCGTCGGTCCAGATGACCCGCCAGACCTTATCGAATTGGTACAGGATGACCACGCTCTCGGGCCTCTGAAGGATTTGGGTAGACCGGAGTTCATAAAGGTCTTCGCGAGGAAAGCCCTGGGGATCACCGTACGTGAATACAGGATCATTGTTCTCCCCTGGGAGAACGCTTCTGATTCCATTGCTTGGCTTCGTGCGTTTCAATAATTCCAGCCCCAGAGGAGTGTAGGGCGGCTGATGTTCCGGCTTGCCGTCTTCAGGCATTGCCTTCGCGCCGAGCTGCTGGACTCCGCTCGTGTCCCCTGGGTCCCAAATTCCGGAAATGTCGTGCCGAGGGGCCGGCGCGGCCTTCCGATCTTTCGCGGGTGGGGCTATGGGACGTCCCCAGCCGTCGAGACCTGGTTCCGTAGGGTCCGGCGACCTCGGCTGTTCCGTCTGGGAACGCACGGGAGGCAAGAAGATCAACGCTGCCAGCACAACCCCGGGGACAGCAAAGTGCTTTAGCATTGTGCGGACCCTTTCACAGTTTAGCGCGCCCCTGCGGCTCTTCACGGTTTGGGAGAATCCTCAGGCTTAACTTGGTTGTCCAGGTTGACGCGGCCCGGCAGTATTTGCCCGTTCGAGAGTATGACCTCGACGATGCGCCCAACAGGGGCGCCGCTCTTGACCGGCACCGCAGTGACGGTAATTTGATCCCCGGCCTTTAAAGACTTGTCAGTCCAGCCAACGCGGACCATGCCGGACGGATTCTCCGTCTCCGCGATCCAATGCACGACGTGGCCGCTATCGTCGGTTACGTCGAGCTGAACCATGCAATGAGGATTGGCCCAAACAAACCGTGTGACGGTCCCCTTGAGAGTGACCTTTTTATCCGTGTCGTAGGCCGCGTAGCCGTGGTGCGCGAAAAGAGGAATGGACACCGCCAACAGGCCAGCGACTGCGAAGGAAATGGCCGCAAGCTTGTTTCTCATAGCGTTCCTCCAAATTCTTGTGCGGGACAGCATTTGGTGCTGCACGGCCGTCCGAGGGCAGGAGCGATTGCAACAAGTTTCGTTGTGATGGCCCGGATGGGCAGGTTATACACCGTAAATCGTTTCGAGTGAACCGAATTGTTTTCTTCACGGCCTCGAAGCCGCCGGCCCGGCGGACGGTCCAAGAACCAGAATCCTGCGAATTTCGGGGCATGATTTTCGATCGCGGTGGAGGTATGGATGCGAGGCTGCCGGCGTGTTGAGCGCTGGAAGTTAGAGGAGTTGCCGGCTAAACTGGGAGGAACGGAGGGGTGGGTGAGCGGTTGAAACCGGCGGTCTTGAAAACCGTTGGGCCCGAAAGGGTCCCGGGGGTTCGAATCCCTCCCCCTCCGCCATTCTGTGATCATGGACCTGGAATTTGCCCCGTCAAGGCCGAAAGCTAGGTCATGACTCGACCAAAAACGGGGGCCAAGTCACTGGTGGTATATAAACCGAAAACTCTTTTAAGGTAAGCGGGGCAAGATAATCTGCAACGTTCCGCTCCGCAGCGTGGCCCGTGCCAGCAGAGGATCAACGTCAAATGGCAGCTCAATGATCCCCATGACCTTCTCACTTTTACGATGGGTGGGCGCTGCCTGGCTTGAATCGGAGTGGACACCGCACACAACGGCCAGCCGATGCCCAACTTCCACTTTCAAGTCTTTTGCGTCAAAGCGCGGCACTTTTGTTGTTAATCGTACCTCGCTTTCGGTCACGTCATAATCGATTGAAAGTTTAGGCAGAAGTTCTTCCTCCGCCTGAAACCAATCGTCCCGATCGGCGCCATGGTCGCTGCCGCGGGACTCATAGATTTCATAGGCGCGCTGAGCGATCAGGGATTTGGTTTCATTCATTCGATCGAACACATCGGCTTCGATCACGGTGACGGGCTGTTCCATTGCAGTTTGTGCTTTGCTCGCCATGTAGGCATCCTCCATCGAGTCGCGCGAACGTGTGTTCGCTTTCCCCACAGCTCGTCAGTGTAAACGATTCCGCCGTCAAGCCAGTTCTTCGAGCGTCAGCCGATTGTACTTTTCCGCAAATTTCAAGTTAAAGGGCCGCACAACGTTCACCGCAAGCGTTGACTTCTTTTCTTCGGGCGCATGCACAGCAAGAAATCCGCTACCTTGTTTTGCGAATTCCAGATACCGGTCAACTTTATCCACATCTTGGCCGATTTGAACCGGCTCGTTTGCATGTTCCTCGCTCACCTCAAGTTCTTTCAACACTTCATTTCTTTTGTAGTGCGTCACGTCGCTCTCATTGAATCCACTTTGAAGTAACGCCTGACGCGCCTTTTCGGCATTGGCATCGTCGGGAAAAACCATCAGGACGTATCCGGTAGGGCTAAACACGCCGAACGAAGTTGGGAATTTCTTTTTAGCGGAACCTTTTAACTCGGGACTTGTACCGATCCCCGAAGAGCTCTTATTGGCCATGGTTTCCTCCCTTATGGAGTATAACGGAGGGGACGACGACTGCCAAATACCGTTTTAACCGTATCGGGGGCAACTCACTGAAAACAGAGAGTATGTGCTTTGCAAAGCTGCATTCGCTTGAGAGAAGCGCCGGCATACGGACAGTCCCCCGTTGCTGTGTCGATGGCCTATCGCACTTTGAACCGGTTACCACACGGCCTTGGTCTGGATTTTTCTCTGTTTAACCCTCAATTTTTTCTTACGCATCAGCATGTCGCATTGAATTTTTCCGCTTCGTCAAACTTCGGCGGGCCGCCTGCTGGTTCCAATCTCCAAAGGCATGAACTGAGTTCATCCGCCTAATGCGTCGCGGTCCAAATGACCGCGAGGATCCGTCTCACTCATATTTCGCAGCTCGGTGCTCCGCCACAGGCGCTGACACGCGAGCCACCACCGCATTGTTGAGAGGCGCAGGGCCTTGGCTTATGGCCCTGCCAAAGGCGCTTATATACATCGCGGCCCGGTCCAGAGCGATTCTCCAGTCGTGACCCAACGCGAAGAGGATCAGCGCCGTAGCGGCCAAGGACGCAAACAGGGCCGCGAAGATTAGAAACGCAACGATCAACTGCTGCAAGAAAAATACTTGCGTGACGATCAAGATGCTGGCCGCAAGGGAAGCCCACCTTAGGATTTTCCCGCGCACCATTTGTCCGTTCATCGCAGCACCTCCCGCTACTGTTGTGGCTGGCTTGCCAATGCGGCCGCGGAGTCTCGCGGCCCGCTACCCGCGCCGTGGGCTATTTCGGTGATTTTCAAGCTGGGTTCCGTCGGTCGCTTTGCCTTGCCTCAAAGCTGCCGCCGCATCGAGCAGAAATATCGGCAGCGCAAAGATGCGTGCCGGCCTGAGAATCTCTGTCCATTCCATTTCCATTGTCCGCGCAACGGTTATCTGACTTTGTGAGTTCAACATTTGTGACTCCGTCAACTACGGGCATTGCAAGAAATTACTTGGGAGCCGCGTCCTGATCGGGAAGCGTCTCAGCGCCCGAAGCCGTGCTTCGTTTGGAGGAACAGCAATGCGATGGCCGAATCAGCGGGCGCCGAAGAGCTTAACTGAGAATCGTTTATGGGTGGCGCACGGTTTTCGTCGAAACTTGCGGTGGCGGTATTTTGACACTTGTTGGCAGGGCGTCACTCCCACGGGGGAGTTACCCGTTCCGTTAATCCTAGCGTACCCAGCGAGAGGGATACAAAGCGGAACATGAGGGCGGCAGCCGCAATCAAAATTTTCAATACGCGTCGAATCATTACCTGCGCCCGATTGGAATACATTCTGCCCGTGAAAGTCTGGCGGCAGGTATTGCCAGGAATTTACTTTTTCGACCGCAACAAATGAGCCCGGTCCTTTTCGTTTTCTTCGCAAGAATATGACATGATCTCGGTATTCTGGCGCGCGATCGGCAAAGTGACCGACCATGGTTCGGTGAAGAACTTCGGATCCTCAAAGGTGACGGTCCATTGGATATCGTTACTGTCCACCTTTTGAAACCGCTCGATTAGGTGCAACTGGTCGCTGTGCTCGTGCCCCGCCGTGTCCAGCCAGGTTCTGTCGTCGATTCCGGTGGAATCGCCAAACCAAGTCGGGTGCGGGTTTTGACTTGGCGTCTTCTTCATCTCCATCTTTCGGTTGGCGCGGAAATCAAAACCCCCACCCTTTGAAAGACACAAAGGGTGGGGGCACCCGGCTGATATCAAAAATTCAAGATTGGCTGTGCTTGCGCTGGAACAAGCGATTTGCGTCTGGATAGGGGATCGTGCCTTCGGTCATCAAAGTGAAAACACCCTCCTCGCGAAACTGGCGCGCCATGCGCCCGAGAAAAGCGAGCGTGGCCCGCATCGGGCCTGAGCCGACGCTGACGCGAGCGACGCCGAGTTGCTGCAGCTCCGCGATCGGCGGCGTCCCAACCGTCGCGAGAATGTTCAACGGTCCTGCAACCGCGCGCGCCAATTGCGCGATAGTTTCCTTATCTTTCACGCCGGGGGCGAAGAGCGACTGCGCTCCGGCCGCGCGATACGCGTTCAACCGCTCGATCGCGCGCTCCAGCCGCGTTTCCGCCGGGCCGATCCCGTACAGCAAAATATCCGTGCGCGCATTCAGCACGAAGGGGACGCCCGCGCTTTCCCCTGCCTCCAGCACGGCTTGAATCATTTCCTTCTGACGATTCACATCCGCGAGAAATTCGGGCTTGCCTTCGGCGCCGTCCTCGAGGTTCATCCCCACGGCGCCGGCGGCCATCAAGTCCCGCGCCGTGGCCGCCACTTCTTCGGGCGTGCCGCCGAAGCCTGCCTCCGCATCCACGGTGACAGGCACATCCACGGCCCGCGCGATGCGCCGCACGACGGCGAGCATATCGTCGCGAGATATTTTCTCGCCGTCAGAAAAGCCGAGGGAAAATGCGACACCGGCGCTCGTCGTCGCAATCGCCGGAAATCCCGCCTCCTCGAAAATGCGCGCACTGGCAACGTCCCAGGCGTTCGGCAGTACCAATATCTTCGGGCCTCGGTGAAGTTCGAGAAACTGGCGGGCCAGCTCCGATTGAGTCTTCTTGGTCATATCCGCGCGATATTGTACACCGAGTCGCCGGGTGCCCCATCCTTGCGAATCATGCAAGGGTGGGGCTTTCGGGCCGGCGTCTTGCTCATCTCTAAGATTCCGTAACTGCGGATGTCTGTCCACTTACCCTTTGAAATTCACAAGGTGTGGGGGAATCGACCCCATCGATCGGTTTTGCCAGCCGTCCAAATTTAGTTGACTTGTTTTCAAACTGGCTGGTATAAGGCCATGAACGGAAGTCCATTTTCGCCCGAAAGTTGCATATACTCGGAAGCAAATCGGCTGGATTGCATTTGCTTTTGCGAAATTGGTTTTTGATTGCTCTTGTGGTGGGCCCTGGCAAGGGGCGTCTGATCCGGCTATCAGCGATGGAAAGACAGGGCAATGAAATTCAAGAGGGAGTGTGACTCGGTTATGAGGAAGAAAATAGGCGTCTTGGTTTTCGCGCTCGCGGCGGTTCTCACGGCAGTCGAGCTCTCCGCGCAGAATGGCGGCCAAATTATTCGGCTGGACCCGGCGCTGGATGCGCTGATTCCAGCTGGCGCTCAGATTGAAAAATTGGCAGATGGCTTCGGATTTGTGGAAGGGCCGGTTTGGGTGCATACCACTGCGCCGGGTTTTTTGATCTTCAGCGACATTCCGGCCAACGTGATCGACAAGTGGAATCCGCAGGACGGAAAAGTTTCCGTGTTTCTGACGAAGAGCGGCTTTGCGGGCGATGATCCCGGCGACGCCGGCGGGCAACTGAACAATGGCCACGCCATCGTCACGCTGTACGGATCGAACGGCGTCACCATCGATAAGCAGGGCCGCGTCACTTACTGTCAGCACGGAGACCGCGGCGTCGTGCGTGTGGAAAAGGACGGCAAGCGGACCGTGCTGGCGGACCACTACGAAGGCAAACGCCTCAACAGTCCGAACGACCTCGTCTACAAATCCGACGGCTCCCTCTATTTCACCGACCCTCCCTTCGGACTGCGCAAAGCGCAGGACGATCCCAAGAAGGAATTGCCCTTCGCGGGTGTGTATCGCTGGGCCAACGGGAAACTGCAACTGGTCAACAAGGATTTTGGCGCGCCGAATGGTCTGGCCTTCTCGCCCGACGAAAAATATCTGTACGTCGACGACTCCTTCACGAAAACCTACTGGCGCTTCGACGTGCAGCCCGACGGCACCATCACCAACAAAAAATTGCTAATCGACATGTCCTCGAGCAAAGAACCCGGCGTGCCCGACGGAATGAAAATCGATCAAAAGGGAAATATTTACGGCGCGGGACCCGGCGGCGTGTGGGTGATTACACCGGAAGGAAAACATCTCGGGACCATCAAACCGCCCGAAAATCCAGCCAACCTGGCTTGGGGAGACGCCGACGCGAAGACGCTTTACTTCACGGCTGTCACCGGGCTGTATCGGCTTCGGCTCAACATTGCCGGCATTCGGCCGTAATCCCGGTCGGCGAGCCATGTGAGATAAGAAGTTGAAGGCAACGCAAATGCTGCTGCGGTTTTCGCCATGGTCCTAATGTAAGGATTGTCAGGACAGCTCCGACGTTTCGGAGGTTGGGACTTCAGTCCCGACGGAAGGCGTCGTTTGATCAGGGGTTTCAACTCCTGAAGCTTCGATTGCCCCCGACGCTGTCAAAGGCCGCGCCAAAAACCACGCGCACCGCGTCGGAAAGGCTAGACGATTTTGGAAACGTTCCGGTCACGACCTCATCCGCCCAGCCTGGCGGACTTCGCGCCGGTAGTCCGGAGCAGTGAGTTCGACCGTGCGGCACATTTCAAACAAGCGGGAGCGGATCCTCTTACCGAGGCGCTCCTCCAAAGAATCTTCCCGTGCTGCAGAAACTGCCTGACCAGAGGGGAGCCTGGCGCTTCGGGGATTTGAGGTCGACGCGGGCACATCGTCACGATCGAGATAATTCGTCGTGAGCAGTGTGATGCGCCGTTCGTTGTACCGGGAATTGAGAATGTGCCCAACGGTTTCGAGCGCCCACGGAGAAGGTTTGCTGGCCCCGAGATCATCGAGTAGCAAAACGTCGGCGGTCAGCACGGGTTCGAGCACGCCGAGTTCGCTGGTCTGGCTTTCCGGATTGTAGCTACCCTGGATTTCCTTGAGCAACTCGCGGTAATCGTAAAAAAGTCCCGTGTGCCCGCGCAAAACGATTTGACGGAGCGCGCTTACGGCGAGGTGCGTTTTGCCCGCGCCGCACGGCCCCATCAGCAGCAGTCCCGTATCGCTGCCAGTCGGATAATCGCGAGCAAACGCTTCGGTGACCAGCTTGGCCTGCTCGAGGCCGTGGTTCCACTTGATGTATTCAGGGCCGTTCTCTTGGTCGTACAGCTTGGTATCGAAGTTGTCGAAGTCGCAGTGTTCGTACCGGTTGGGAATGCGCGCACGGCCCAACGCTCGCGCGGTGCGATCCTTGCCCGTGCAATCGCAGGGCACTGCCCAGACGCGCTTTTTCTCGCTCTCGCCCTCGATGGGTTTTTCCCGGGAGCCGCGCGTCCGTTTCTCTTCTTCCGCAATGTGCTCGACGGTCTTCCATCCAGTGCCGCCGCACAGCGGACAATCAGGTTGCGCCATGTTGCCAGCATAGGCGCGGCGCTAGAGTTCCGCAAGCTGTCCCGCCCTGTGGAAAGCGCGGCGCGTGTGGAAAAGCGGAGAAACGAATCCACGGATAAACACAGATCAACACGGATGAACGAAAGAATCTAACCGCGACAAGAAATGCGAATGTATCTCTTCTGGTTTTTATCCGCGTTCATCTGTGTTGATCTGTGGATTCAACTCTTGTGAACGCGGATGACCTTTGGCGGCGGAACACGCGCCAGGGCGTTGCCCTGCGGGCGCGTGGCGGCTGAGCGCAGCCCGCGCGCCAGCTCTTCTTGCACGAACGAAGTGAACGCTTCCATCTGGCCCTGCATTTCGGCCATTTTCTCGCGCATGTTTAAAATGATTTCGATCCCCGCGAGGTTGACGCCCATTTCCCGCGTCAGCGTCAGGATCACTTCCAGGCGTTCCAGATCGGAGTCGGTGTACAGCCGCGTGTTGCCGTCGGACCGCGAGGGCTTCAGCAATCCCACGCGTTCGTAGAGGCGCAGCGTCTGCGGATGCAGTTTGTACAATTCCGCGACCGCGGAAATCATGTATCCGGCGCGGGCCTTTTTTCGTTTTGGGTTCACGCGCGTCATGCGGCGCTCCTTGCTCTTACCTGGCCGCGGGAAAAATCCAAAGTAATCTTGTCATTCCGAGCGAAGCGAGGAATCTCTAATCGACGTTAGGCCGAGCAAGAAAGGATGGATTCCTCGCTTCGCTCGGAATGACAAAATAAATTGCATTTTCAAAGACCGAATTTTCCGCGGCCTCTTACGCGCCGGCCCGCTCAAAGAGATCCTTGCGCGGATCTTCCGGCGCGATCTTCTCCAACTCCCTCAGGAGTTCCTTCACGCGTTCGTCCACCGGCTTCGGCACGATGACTTGCAACTCGACGTATTGGTCCCCGCGATGCCCCGGCGAACGAACCGATGGCACACCCTTCTCGCGCAGGCGCAGCTTCTGCCCGCTGTTGGTCCCCGGAGGAACGCGCAGCAGCGAACGCCCGTCAATCGTCGGGACTTCGATTTTCGCGCCCAGGGCCGCCTCGGTGACCGTGATGGGAACGGTCGTGTAGATATCGTCGCCGCGGCGGTCGAAATACGGATGCGGTTGAACGTCGGTAATGATGTAGAGATCGCCTGTCGGCTCGCCGGCCGTTCCCGCATTGCCGCGCCCGGGCACGCGCACACGCGAGCCGGTTTGCACGCCCGCGGGAATTCGAAATTCGATCGTATCGGCTCGCCGCACGCGCCCGTCGCCGCCGCAGACGCGGCAGAGGTTTCGAGTGCGTCCCGTGCCGCCGCAACGCGAACACGACAGGTTAAAGCGCATTTTTCCGCTCGTCTGCGAAACCTGCCCCGTACCGCCGCACGCCGAGCACGTTTGCGGCTGGCCCACCGCGCCCGTGCCCCGGCATTCGGCGCACGTATCGAGCCGCGAGATGGTGATTTTTTTTACAGTCCCGCGGACGGCTTCCCAGAAGCTGATTTCGATCTGGTATTCCAGGCTCGAACCCGGCTCCGCGTACGCAGGCGCTTCGGCCGCCGCGCCGCCCCCGCGAAAATACTGGCTGAAAAGATCGCGGAAGCTCGGCCCCGCGCTTCCGCCTCCTCCGCCGAAATCAAACCCGCCGAAATCGAAATGAACGTCCCCGGCTTCCTGCCCGCTAGGCGGTCCGCCGGCGCCCGGAGTCTCAAAGCCGAACTGATCATACATCTGGCGTTTCTTGGCGTCGGACAGAACGTCGTAAGCTTCCTGCACTTGCTTAAATTTTTCTTCCGAGGATTTGTCGCCTGGGTTCAAGTCAGGATGATATTTGCGCGCGAGTTTTCTGTAAGCTTGCCGGATTTCCTTCTGCGCGGCCTTGCGGGGAACGCCGAGGAGTTCGTAGTAGTCCTGTTTGGTGGTAGTAGCCATAGGAAATTCAGTGATTCGTGTTTCGTGCCCCGTGATCCGTGTTCGTCAATTTCAATCCAGCGCCGGGTGCCGCACCCTTGCGGGTTTTGCAAGGGTGCGGGTTTTCGTATCGCCCATCGGCACCCTCCTGGTTGAGCTTGACTCTAAACCCGCACCCTTTGAAATGCGCAAAGGGTGCGGCACCCGGATCGCCTCACGACGTTTCCCAATTCTCTAGCAACTTTGAACCCTCATTGCTTCACAACTTGGCCCACTGCGCGTTGAGGGCCGCGAGTTCCTGCTGCTCGCGCTGGTGTTCGTCGCGGCGCCGGCGGCTTTCCTCGTCGAGCCTTCCGCCCATCGACGCTTCCTTCTGATTGGCGCGCTCGATCCATCGATCGACCCAGGCCGTCCTGGCTTCCACGCTCGGAACGTCCGACTTGAACCGAACGAAGGCCCCGCTGATATCCACCGTGCGGGGAGGAAAATCGGCAGGCGGCGATTGTTGCGTTTCGTAAAATAATCGCTTCCAATCGGCCGTCGGCGTTTCCGAAAGCGCGATCTGAATCATGACCGCATCGTCCCGCAGCTTTTGAATCGCTTGCGGCGGTCCGGTCCGCTTGATGCCCTCGTACGTCGTCAACGCTCGCTCCTGTCAAATCGCTGGGGAAATACGTGCCGCGTGGAGGGGCACGGAAACCCTCGACGCGGCACGGTCCTCTTAATTCGGCTTCTTCGATTCGTCGACATCCACATATTCGGCGTCGATCACTTCGCCTTCCGCCGGTGATCCCGGTCCGCTCTTGGGAGCCCCCGGCCCGCCATCCGTGGAACCACCCCCGCCAGAGCCCGCTTGCGCCCCTGCGGCCGGGGCGGTCTTGTACAGCACCTCGGCGAGCTTGTGCGAAGCGCTCTCGAGTTGCTGCGTCGCCGACTGAATTTTGCTGAGAGCGCCGCCGGCGAGGGCCGACTTGGCCTCTGCCACGGCCTCCTCAACAGGCTTGATGTCGGACTCGGATAGCTTGTCGCGATTGTCGGCGATCAGCTTTTCGACTTGATACACGCGGTTGTCCAGGATGTTGCGCGCCTCGATTTCCGCGAGTTTCCTCTTGTCCTCCTCGGCGTGAGCGTCTGCGTCGGAGCGCATCTTCTCGGCCTCTTCCTTGCTCAAGCCGGTCGAGGCGGTGATGGTGATCTTCTGCTCCTTGTTGGTGGCGCGATCCTTCGCCGAAACGTTCAGGATGCCGTTGGCATCGATGTCGAAAGTGACCTCGATTTGCGGCAGCCCGCGTGGCGCCGGCGGAATTCCCATCAGATGGAATTTCCCGAGCGTGCGATTGTCGGGCGCCATCTTGCGTTCGCCTTGCAGCACGTGAATTTCCACCGACGGCTGGTTGTCCGCCGCAGTCGAAAACACTTCCGACTTGCGCGTCGGTATCGTGGTGTTCCGCGGAATCAACACGGTCATCACGCTGCCCAGCGTTTCGACGCCTAGCGATAGGGGAGTAACGTCCAGCAGCAGGATGTCCTTCACCTCGCCGCCCAGCACGCCGCCTTGAATTGCCGCGCCGACCGCGACGACTTCGTCCGGGTTGACGCCCTTGTGCGGTTCCTTGCCGCCAAACAGATCCTTGACGATTTGCAGCACGCGCGGGATGCGCGTCGAGCCGCCCACCAGCACCACTTCGTCGATCTTATCCGGCGTGACTCCGGCATCGGAAAGCGCCTGCTTGGTCGGCCCGATGGTTCGCTGCAGTATGTCTTCCATCAACTGTTCGAGCTTGGCGCGCGTGAGCTTTAATTGCAGGTGCTTCGGACCCGACGCGTCAGCCGTCAAGAAAGGCAGATTGATGTCCGTCTCCTGCATCTGGGACAGCTCGATCTTGGCCTTTTCCGCGGCTTCCTTCAGCCGTTGTACCGCCATGCGATCCTTGCTGACGTCGATGCCCTGATCTTTCTTGAATTCCGCGATCAGCCAATCGACCACGCGATTGTCGACGTCATCGCCGCCCAGGTGCGTGTCCCCGGCGGTCGCCTTCACTTCGACCACGCCTTCGCCCACTTCCAGGATGGATATATCGAATGTGCCGCCGCCCAGATCGTAGACCGCGATCGTTTCATCTTTCTTCTTGTCGAGCCCGTAAGCCAGCGCCGCCGCGGTCGGCTCGTTGATGATGCGGAGCACTTCCAGCCCCGCCACTTCGCCCGCTTGCTTGGTGGCCTGCCGCTGGCTGTCGTTGAAATACGCGGGAACGGTGATGACGGCCTTGGTCACTTTTTCGCCAAGAAAATCCTCGGCGGCGGTCTTCAGCTTCTGCAAAATCATCGCGGACAATTCCGGCGGGGTATAGGCCTTGCCGAAAATGTCGACGCGCGCGTCGTCATGCGGCCCCTTGGTCACTTTGTAGGGCACGCGTTTGGTTTCGTCCGTCACCTCATCGAACCGGTGGCCCATGAAGCGTTTGATCGAATAGACCGTATTCTCCGGATTCGTCACCGCCTGGCGCTTGGCCACCTGGCCCACCAGTCGTTCTCCCGTCTTGGTGATGGCCACGACCGAAGGGGTCGTGCGCCCACCTTCCTGATTGGGGATCACCACCGGCTCTCCACCCTGCATGACGGCTACTACCGAATTGGTGGTTCCCAGATCGATTCCAATAATTTTACTCATAACTGACTCCCCTCCTCCATATCTCGCCCGGCAAATCCCGGCATGAGCGCCTGAGACGACGCTATTCTACATATTGAGTGTGTTGTTGTCAAGTATTTTGACTGCCTCATATCCATCTTGTTTACAATAGGTTGCCAGCTAGTTCTGTTCGGACCCTCCATTTTCGAAACGGCGCACACGCACACCACCTCACGTCGGGGCAGCCCTGGTTAGGCTACAGCGCCTCCTTGCGACGATCTGCAGGTCCCTGAAAAAGGCTCGAAAAGGCTAACAAATCTGCATCCGGCGGATAACCTTGCGTTTGCGGCGCACGTCTATAGTGCACAAGGGCGCGTTTGGGGTTACAATGCCGTGCTCACAAAATCCCAAGGAGATCGTCGCGTGAAAACGCTTCCTGTTCGCCAGATTCAATTTCTGATCTTTGCCGCGCTGTGTGTGGTGGTGGCTACGGCGGCTTTCGCAAAGCCGCAAGCCAAAGCGCCCGCGCCGGCCGGTGCAAATACCGTCCCGCCTGCCGCGAGTCCGACGATCCAAAAGACAATTGGAAATCCAAATGCGCCCATCACCATGGAAGTTTTTGGCGATTTTCAATGCCCGGCGTGCCGCGGTTTTTTTGAGACCACGGTGAAACAAGTGATCGACGATTATGTGATCCCGGGCAAGGTGTACATTATTCATCGCGATTTCCCGCTGGAAATGCACCCCTACGCGCGCCAGGCCGCGCGGCTGGCAAATGCGGCCGCGGAATTCGGGCAATTTGAAGCCATCGAGCGGGCCCTGTACGATCATCAGGAGGAGTGGTCCGCCAAGGGAAATATCGACGAGGTCATCGCTTCTTATTTCCCCCCGGCGCAATTCAAAAAATTTCAGACCTACGAATCGACGCATATGAACGAGATCAATGCCTCGATCGAGCGCGACCGCACCATGGGCATCCAGCGCAATGTGAACCAGACCCCGACGATCTACATAACGGCACACGGCAAGACCGAGGCTCTCCCCGGCGGTGGCGTGGATTACAAGCTGCTGAAAAGCTATTTTGACTATTTGCTGCGCCAATAATCATGGCGACCACAGCGATCCCGTCGGAGACTACGGCGCGCGCGGCCGCGTGGCCGGGTGTGTTGCTGGTGATCGGGCGCGTGGCGCTGGGCGTGATTTTCCTGGTCGCCGCCTATACCAAGCTTCACTTCGCGGGCGAATGGCACTTGGGCGATTATCATTTCTTCTTCGCCATGGCCATCGATTCCTACAAAATGCTGCCGATTTCCGCGGTGCAGTTAATGGCTCGAGTATTGCCGTGGTTTGAACTGGCGCTGGGCGCGCTGCTGATTGCCGGTGTTGGCTTGCGCTGGATCGGCACGATAACCAGCGGACTGCTCCTGGTTTTCATCGGCGCGATGACGCGCGCCAAAATCCTGGGCCTCGAAATCAATTGTGGCTGTTTCGGCAACAACGAGAAACTGGGCGCGGCCACGCTGATCCGCGACAGCAGCTTGCTCGTCCTGGCTCTGGCCGTCACCGTTGGCGCGTTTCTCCTTAAGAAACGGCGGGACACAGTATCTTCTTGATCCGCGCGTTCGTCTCCCTGGTTTGCGTTAGAATGAAGCTCCCATGGTAGATCTCCCGCCGATCACCCTCCGCTTGCGTGGCCGCAAGGTCGTCGGACGTGTCGCTTTTATACTGCTGCTGCTGGGCGCGATCGCCGTCGGCGGCTTGGCGGGCCTGCTATTCGTTTATTCCAGCGATCTGCCGCAGATTCACGCCCTCGAGGATTTTCAGCCCGACGTGGTCACCGAGCTTTACGCGGACGACGGCCAGGTCGTCGGCAACTTTGCCTTGCAGCGCCGTGTGCTTCTCACCTACGAGCAATATCCGCAAGTCCTGAAAGACGCGATTCTCAACACCGAGGACCAGCACTTCGAGGAACACTGGGGCGTGGATTTCACGCGCGTGGCCGGCGCGGCCTGGAAGGATATCGTCGCGCACCGCGTCGTCGAGGGCGCCAGCACCATCACCATGCAACTGGCCGGGACGCTTTTTCTGGACCGCTCCGATCGCCGCATGGGCCGAAAAGTGCAAGAAGCATTGCTGGCCCTGCAAATCGAGCGGCACTACTCGAAGCAGCAGATTTTCACGATGTACGGCAATCAGATTTATCTTTCCCACGGCAACTACGGATTTGAAGCCGCCTCGGAATATTATTTCGGCAAGCCGGTGGGAAAGCTGAACGTGGAGGAAGCGGCTACGCTGGCGGGATTGATCCGCGGCCCGAGTTATTCGCCGATCCTGCATGCGCAACGCGCGCTGGCGCGGCGCAATCTGGTGCTGGAGCTCATGGCACACTCCGGCAAGATCACGGAATCGCAGTACCGGCAGGCGGTGGCGCAGCCGCTGGGGCTGCATGTCCAGGCCCCGCGAAACACGCTGGCGCCGTATTTTGTTGAGGAGATTCGCAAATACCTGGAGAGCACGTACGGCACGGAAATGGTGCACCAGCGCGGCCTGCGCGTGTACACCACGCTCAATGTCGCGATGCAGTTGGCCGCCAACCGCGCTGTTCGCGACGGTCTCCACGCCTACGACCGCCGGCACGGCTGGCGCGGCAATCTTGACAACATCCTAGTGGACAAGACCGACACGCTGGAATCCTACGAGGACGATGACTGGCGCTGGCCGATCAATAAAGGCGACTACGTCCAAGGTCTCGTGACGGGCGTGGACCAGAAAGCGGCCACGATCAAACTCGGAACCATCCGTGCCTCGCTCACGCAGCCCGATTTCGCTTGGACCGGTCACAAATCGCCCGCCGAGCTGCTAAAACCCGGCGACCTGGTCGAGGTCAATATTAAGGACATCAACGGAGTCTTCGCCCACGTGCAACTCGAGCAAAACGTTGGCCCGCAAGCGGCCATTGTGGCCATTGACAATCCCACCGGTGAAATCAAGGCCATGGTAGGCGGCTACAGCTTCGACGAATCGAAATTCAACCGGGCCACGCAGGCGCAGCGGCAGGTCGGCTCTTCCTTTAAAATTTACGTGTACTCGGCCGCCGTCGAGCAGGGTTTTACTCCCTTTGACACGATTCTCGACGCCCCCTTTACTACGATGAGCGGCGGCCAGCCCTACTCGCCCCACAACTACGACGAGAAATTTGAGGGCGTGATTACCCTGCGCCGCGCGCTCGACGGTTCGCGCAACGTTCCCGCCGTGAAGCTGGCCGAAAAAGTAGGGATGAGCAGCGTGATTGATATGGCTAGGCGATTCGGCATCACCAGTCCCTTGCCGCCGTATTTGCCCATCACGCTGGGCGCCGCGGATTTGAATTTGCTCGAGCATACCTCGGCGTTCACTGTGTTTCCGGACGACGGCATCCGCATCGATCCGCACATGATTCGCCGGGTAACCACGTATGATGGCGCGCTCCTCGAACAGGCGCATCCCCTCATTCACGATGTGGTTGAGCCGGACGTGGCGCGCACGATGACTTCGATGCTCGAAGACGTGATCGAGCGCGGCACCGGAACCCCCGCGCGCGTCCTGGCCCGCCCCGCAGGCGGCAAGACCGGCACGACCAACGATTTCACCGACGCCTGGTTCATCGGCTTCACGCCGGAAATCACCGCCGGCGTATGGGTCGGCTACGACGACAAATCGGTCTCGCTCGGGAAACCCGAAACCGGCGCGGTCGCCGCCCTGCCGATCTGGCTGGAATTCATGCAAGGCGCCCTCGACGGCAAGCCCGTGCTGGCCTTCCAAAACGTCGTGCCTCTCGATAAAGTCGCGCTGACCAAAAACGTAAAAGTAGACACGCCGGACACCGCCCCCACGGAAGCCGGCGAAGGCCCCACCACACTGGAAGCCAATCCACAAAACAATGCGACCGCGCCCGGAGGCAAGACCCCGGGCGAAGCTCCCGCTAAGGCCATCCCTCCGCCGCAAAATCCTCCACCGGCCCCCAATCCCCGCAGCTAGTTTATGTTTCTCTTGGGCCAGCAGACCAGCCTTTGCCGGCGGCGGAAAAAGTCCCCCCAGCCTTTTGTCATTCCGAGCGAAGCGAGGAATCTCTCTTTCTTTTCACGGGTGCAACCCCCCCGAGAGATTCCTCGCTGCTCGGAATGACAAAACGAACTAATTTTCTCGCAGCCTGTTTAGCCCGTGGGGAATGCCGCAAGTGTGGCCGGTCGCAGGCGTTCCCAAGGCGAAGGTCGACGCCAACAACACGGTGTGGATCGGCTCGCGCTTTACCGGGCACATCGTGGCCATGCACTTTTACCCACACGTGTACACCGCGGGCGCGCCTCCACTGCCTTAATTTTCAAGGGAAGATTCGGGAGGGCGGCGGAAGCCGCCCTCCTCGATTCCGGTCTTCAGGCTAGAACTTGAACGACGCCTTGAGTTGTACGATGCGAGGCGCCGCATCAGCGCCCAGTGCCACGCCATAAACCGTGGTCGCCGGAGATACAAGCCGTTGGATTTGGCCAAAATTCCCGTAGCTGCCGCTTACGTCGTAATACGGATTGTCAAAGTTGGGGTGATTGAAAACGTTGTAGAACTGGAAGCCGAGGTCGAACTCCGCCTTCTCCCAGTGCGGGATTACCTTAAAGGCTTTCCAGACCGAGAAGTCGCTGTTGAAGTAGCCAGGCCCTCGCATCGTGTTGCGCCCGGCGTTCCCGAACCCGGTATCGGAATTCGTAAAGGCCGCGGTGTTAAAGCAGGGGCCACCGGCATTCGAACCCGGACCACTGCAAGATCCCGGAGAAACTCCGGGGACAACAGTGGCTGGTACGAGCGGCTGGTCTAAAAAGTAGGGCGCGTTCTGTCCGTAGTTAAAGGAAGCCAATCCCGAGCTCGTGGCAGCGTCGACGACGCTGAACGGCAATCCGGTCCGCGCCAGCGCCGTGCCCGCTACGGTCCAGCCCTTCAGAAGAGCGTCCGGTCCATGCCCGAAGGTGAGTTTCTTGAACGGGAGTTCCCAGAGATAGCTCAAGCTGAAGTAATGCCGCACGTCGTAATCCGAGTCCCCGTACATGTTGCTGATGCCGCTCGGACTGTTCGCATAGTAGGGTGCAGTGTTCGTCGAATAGAACCCGCGATAGACGAACGGTGAGAATCCACCGTTCGATACATCGTCCATCGCGTGGCTGTAAGTGTAATTCGCCGTAATCTGGCCGGACCCATAGCGGTGCGTCGCCGAAACTGAAACACCGTTATAGTTCGAGATGCCTTCGCTAAAGATTCCATTGACGAAACCGAAGGCTGCGTCCGGCGGAGCTGCTGGAAGTCCGACATAGCCAGCATAAATGCTGGTCGGGGGGGCGTACGCATTGAGAGTTGAATTTTGAATCGTCTCATGAACGCCGTGATTTCCCGCATACGTAACGATCAGCGAGGTATCTTTTCCGAGACCTTGCTGGATTCCCAGGCTCCACTTCTCGTAATAGGGAACATCGGTGTGCGGTTGGGTGTAATTGATTCCTGGCGGGGCAAAGCCCGGCACGTTTGCCGCTAACTCGGCTTCCGTCGCACCGCTGGCGAAGCCTGACAAAAACGCGGCATTGGAGGCGTTCGCCGCGGCGACTAGACTGTTTGGTTCCGCTGGCGAGATGAGCAGCGGATTCGTAGGCGTTCCCGCGACCGTGAAGCTCTGGAAATTCGGGGGATTTTCAGAAATGTTGTCCACGACCTGTCCGGGAAAGGCGTCATAGAAAATACCGAAACCGCCGCGGAGCACGGTGTTGCGATTGCGGCCAAGAGGTTGCCAGGCAAAGCCGAGTCTCGGCGCCCACTCGATGTTTGTTAAACCTGTCAGCGCCGCTCGATTTCCCGGTTCAAAGATCTGATTGTACGGAGCGTCGGCCCCCTCAAGGCTTGAAGTAATCAGTTCGTTGAACGGTTCACTTAGACGAGAAAAGCAATCCGTCTTGCAGGTCGGATTCGAGGGATGGTCTGCGCGCAACGAGAGGGTCAAAGTGAAGTTCGGTTTGACCTGAATGTCATCCTCCGCGTAGCCGCCGATCGTCCAGAACTTGAAACGCTGCTCGCCGGAGCTGGGGAAAGTTTGAAGATAATTGGCAGGGTCGGGTCCGCTGGGCAGAGTTGCATAGCCGCCGTCGTAAAAAGACGTAAGGTCGGGGACGGACATCGTCCCGCTCGTGTTGATCCCATAAACCATGTCCGTTACATCGTTCCTCCGAAATTTCACCCCGAACTTCAAGGTGTGACGGCCGGCCACCTTCGTGAGGTCGTCGGAAATCTGAGACTGGGTGACGGCTCGGCCTTGAGGGCCGTCGGCGTCAAACGCGGCGATCGTTGACAAGCCAGTCACGGAGAGCGTTGTGGGGAATGCCGCCAAGGCCGCCGCACGGTTCGGCGCGCTAAATGTCGCCGAATACCATAGCCCGGCCACGATGAACTGGTTTGTTACTGTCGGGCTAAACGTGTGGTTCTCTGAAAGCTGGCCTTGGTCTTCAGGCTGATTGCTTACCAGATTAAAGAGGGGATTCATGGGGTCGGTTGCGGATCCCTGATAGCCTCTGTCTATTTGGATCCGCCCGAAGACATGGTCATTGGTGCTGATATTGTAATCAACGCGCCCGGCAAAAAGCTTCTCATTGGTAGGGATCGCGGAATTGGATAAGTAATTATCCACACAGTCTGCGCTTCCCAGAAGGGCAAATGCCCCGCATCCGGTTCCTCCCGCGCCGTCGCCCGGTAGCGCACCGTGGGCCGTAGCCGCGGCATTGTAGATGCCGAAAATCGTATTGTAAAATGGAACTGAAGCGGGATGGATGGCCTCCAGATTGGCAATCGTAGCATTTTCGTAAGCCGTAGAAGGCACATAGATCGGTGAAGGGGAGGTCGGGACGATCAACCGTAGACCCTCCGTGTTGAAGTACCAAAAGACCTTGTTCTTGAGTACCGGTCCGCCCACATTGCCGCTCCACTGGTTGGCATTCACAAACGGTCTCGGACTACCGTTGAAATTATTGAAAAAGTCGTTCGCGTTGAAGGCCCGGCCGTTCCAGTAGTAGGTTGCCGATCCATGAAATTCATTCGTTCCGCCCTTGGTGATGAAATTCACATTGGACCCGGCCAAGCCGCCGAACTGGCCTCCGTAGCCGTTACCCACGACCGTGGCTTCTTCAACCTCACTATTGCCCAGCATCAGGGACGTGGCGCCCGTGTTATTCAAGCTGAGGTAGGGGTCGTTGTCGTCCATCCCGTCGACCGTAAAAAGGTTGCTGGTGGCCGACATGCCATTCACCGAATAGTTTCCATACCCTCCGAGGGTGTTTTCCGTTACTCCGGGGGTCATTTCCAGGGGATAGCTCATGTCATTCCCTTGGTTTGGCATGGTCTGAATCGTTCTCTCATCAAGCGTCGCGGACTGGCTGCCACTTTCCGTCTGAATGAGCGGCGCTTCCTCAACGACAACAACTCTCTCCGTGGTCGATTTGAGGGCGAGCTTCAGGTCAAGCGTGGTAATTTGCCCAATGTTGACGCTCGTGGTGCGTCCAGCGGCCTGGAATCCTTCCGTATCGACATCCACTTCGTAGGAGCCGTCCTGTAGCAATGAGAAGCGATAGACGCCGGCGTCAGTCGTCTTCGTTTCGCGGGTCCCGCCTCGTTGCAAGTCTTTGAGTTCAACTTTGATATTCGGAATGACGGCGCCCGTAGGGTCGGTCACAACGCCGGTCAAGTCCCCGGTCGTCGAGGTTTGGGCTGCTGCCTTCTGAGAACCCAGCGCGAAAAGTATGACGAAGCTGGAGATTACGCTAAGGACTTTCAAATTTCGCATGGTCTTCCTCCTTTTAGGCTTGCCGAGGCTTCGTGGCTGGCAGGTCGCAAAAACGATTGTGATGTGTGATCGTACTTGGTGCGTTCCCGCAAGAAAAGCGGAAGTCTTATATCCATACCATCAAGCTTTTCGATAGGCCTGCGATTGCATCCGCCGCGCGGGGACGCCCATCGCGTATGCCAAGAACTCGGTGCCGGAGAAGAATAGTCTCCCCTGGTCCGCAGTTCGAAAGGACCGATTTCCATCTGCTCAACCTCACCTGGCTAGGTTCTTGCCTTGAGGGTGGAGAAAAATCAAATAAAAGCGTCGCCACAGCCCCTGAAACGCGCTAGAACACAAGCCCCTATTTGCCGCCGATGCTAGTTCCAAAATGCCTCAACTGTCAACAAATAATTAAATAAAAAGGCCGGCGGTGCATGCAGCGGGCCGGCCCTTCGCGACACGGGAGAAGTTTGCATCTTGCGGAGCTTTCCGCAACGCCTAGGATTTTGCCGGCCGATGAAGTGAACTTAGCGAACGTCGAAGCGCGAGTCGCGTGTCTGGCCTCGCACTTGGTTTCAATCGCCCGGGCAATTATGCGATTCCCGCGGGCTTAGACTCTCAGGCTGCGGAAAAAGTTCCCCCGCGATTCTTTCATTCCGAGCGAAGCGAGGAATTTCTCTTTCTTTTTACCGACGCAACCCCCAGAGAGATTCCTCGCATCGCTCGGAATGACAGAAATGACAACTTTTTCCGCAACCCATAGACTGCCTTTATTTACGGAACGGATCCCATCCGCCGGGTAGAAGAAGATTGCCGAGGCCGTCCGCATCCACGAGAGTGATGCCTTTTTGCGATGTGATTTCCCCGATGACCGCGATCCGCTCATTCCCCGCCTTGCCCGGCACGCGGCCCATCAACTTTTTCGGCACGGTAAATAGAAGCTCGTAGTCTTCCCCGCCATGGAGGGCCAATTCCAGTGGGTCGAGACGGAGGCGCTCCAATTCCGCGGGGATTTTCACCGCGGGGATTTTGGACGCCCACACCTTGGCGCCGACTCCACTTGCCTCGCAGACATGTGCTAGGTCGGTGGAAAGTCCGTCCGAAGTGTCGATCATCGACGTGGCGAATCGGCGGGCGGCGAGCCACTCCCCTAATTTCAGGCGCGGTTCCGGGTACAAGTGTTTCTTCAGCAGGCTGGTCCAACCTTTCCGAGTATGCAATTTCCTCTGCATGAGCCGCCACCCCAGTTCAGCCTCTCCCAGGCGCCCGCTGACACACAGCAAGTCTCCCGGCCTCGCGCCGGAACGCAACACCGCTTTGCCGCGTTCGATTTCCCCCAGAACGGTGAGGCTGGTCAAAATAACCGGGTACTTCGTGGTATCGCCTCCCGCCAGGGTCAAGCCGAATCGGCGCGCAGCCCGCCCCATGCCCACGAGGAAGTCGTCGAGCCACGCCCCTGAGCAGGCGTCAGGGATGCCCAGGGTTAGGAAGAAATATCGAGGCCGGGCGCCCATGGCGGCGATGTCACTCGTTGCGCGAGCGAGTGCTTTATAGCCGATCGCTTTGGCCGGGTGAATTTTACTCAAGAAATGCACGTTTTCCAGAAAGGCATCCGTGGTGACGACCCATTCGGCCCCGACACCCGGGCGCAGGACTGCGGCATCGTCGCCAATCCCGATGCGCAGCCCCTCCCCCTTGAAAGGGAACCGGCGGCTGACCCGATTGATCAGTTGGCGCTCACTGGCCATCAGTACAGTTGTCCAAAACCCGTTTGTGTGGTCCCATGAAAGACATATTAGGGTATGGTTGCCGATCGCACTACAGGCACATTCGAGTCAGCTGCAGGTAGCCTCGAATGTACCGAACCGGGAAATTAGGGATTGACTCCTTCCGAGTCTGAAACTAGACTGGGCTCGGGTTTGGTTTCGATTTCATTCTTCCGGTTTTGACGACTTGCTTGAACGGCATGTTCCGCTCAGGGGACGAGCGGCGGCGCCTCCCTCGAAAGTAGAGCTGGTTAACGCTTTTACAGATTTCAGATGATGAAACCTGAAGCTTACACATTTTTTGTGGCCTCTAGCCGGAAGGGAAACTTCCGCAAATTTACGCTTCCCGGCTATGTCCTGCATTTGGTTGCCATTCTGGCGGTCGTGGGCGGCGTGACCGTGCTCGCGGCAGCCGGTTCCTATACGCGGATGCTCTGGAAAGTGGGCAATTACAACGCCCTTCGCCGCCAGCAGGACACCCTCAAGCACAATTACGAAAAGCTCCAATCCAGCGTCAAGGATACCAACGAACGGATGAACTCCCTGCAATCCCTGGCCACTGAGGTGGCCATGACTTATGGCTTCATGCGCTTTCGGCAGGGACCGTTCGGTGTGGGCGAAGCTCCTCAGGTTGCGAACGGCGGGTTCGAACAATCCATGGAACAATTCAATTTTCTGGAAAGGAACGCGGGCCAGGCAGCTCTTCCGATGGGCAACCTCCAGTTCCTCTCCACAGCGGGCTTGGCTGATCTGACCTCTACGCCTACCCTATGGCCGGTGATTGGCCATCTGACGGGCGCTTTCGGGCAACGGATGGACCCGTTCAGCGGAGAGGGCGCCTTCCACACGGGGGTCGATATCTCCTCGCAGTACGGCGACTCAGTTCGCGTCTCCGCCGATGGCGTTGTGATCGAGGCCGACGAACGCGCGGGCTACGGGCGGCTGGTGGTGGTCGATCACGGATTTGGATTGACGACTTATTACGGGCATCTTTCGAGCTTCCACGTCATCGCGGGACAGCAACTAAGGCGCGGCGACACCGTGGGCAACGTCGGCGTCAGCGGGCGGTCCACTGGCCCTCACGTCCACTATGAAGTACGCATTAACGGCGCGCCGGTCAACCCGATGCGCTACCTGCGTCAAGCCTCCGCTGCGGACTGACTTTCCTTCCCATCAGCTGGGACTTTTCCTTAAGGCCACACTTTGCAGCGGGCACAGCGGATGCAAAGCCGTGCTCGCCTGAAGGCGAGCGCTACAGGTCTCACGCTGAGCTGCCACCGAAGCTCTTCCGGGTGGGGGTATTTTGCGAGGGCCAAACCCGCAGGCTGAAGCCCGCGCCACTTAACTCCATCATTGTGGTTTATGGCCATCGCCGAGTTTGAAAACGTCGGGGGTGAGTTCGATTAGGATGCGAACCCGTTCCGCCGCCTGCGTGACTTCGGCAGTGGTCAACAAAGTTTGAAGAAAAGCGAGGGTTGCGGGATCCATGGATTGGCGCGTCTTGGGGCTCGCCAGACCCGCACTGCCGAACATCCTCAGGAGCTCCAGTCCGGCCTTGATTTGCTGCGCGTCCGTGCTGGTGTCGCATTCTCCCTCGATCGAAACGCGCAGGTTGTCGCCCTCAGGCCTGGCGGCCATTGTGACCCACTGGATCGACCGCATGAGGGCCGCCAGTTGCGCGGCCGGCGCTCCGCCCGCAGCCGAGTTGACCGGAACGGCGGGCAAGCGAGAGATTGCGAACGCGGCGGCGCCGTCCAGGCGAGCGGCCCGCTCTCGCGCGGGATCGCCCCCTGGATCGTCTGAACGTCCGGCGAAGAGAGGAGCGATGCTCGGCCCGGAAACAACCGCGATGCGATGATCGTCCAGGAAGACGATGGAATTCGTTCCCATGCGATCGCCCATGGGAAAGAGAAACACCTCGCGCCCTTGCTGGTGATCGAGTTTTCCCTTGCTCAGGGCGTAGTCGCGGATTTTCGCGCGGTCAAAACGCCCCTCGGCGATCGCCACAATTTTCGTTTGCTCCTTGGCGCCCGGAGCCGGCCACGACGCCATCGCCACGCGGTCCAAATCCTTTTCAAAATCAAATCCCGTCAGGCGCACGAAATCCGCATACTCCTGGTTGGGGGTGGCGATAGGCCCTTTGCCCGGCCGATGCTGATAAAAATAGGAAGCGCGCACCGCGGCGAGATCCACATAGATGAGCGAAGGAGCCCCCGCAGGCAGCGCGGAAAGAAGTTCCAGACCGGGAGAAGTCTGCGCCCTCGTGCCGCGCCGGAAGCTTCCGTAGAGCAGCAACGCCGCCGCAATTACGACGGCAGCAACGCCAGCAGAAACCAGTACAGTTTTCCGGGATCGCGGCACTCGTGCTTCCTCCCCCACACATTCTCTCATTGTCGCTGAAGGAGCGCCACCCGCGCGTCAGTCTGTGTGCCGCAGCGGTCTCTTCGCCATCCGAATCAATTTTCGCAGAGCCGAATTAACGGATCGGTCATCGGGGAAATGCTTGGCTACATCCGGCAAAGAAGGACGAGGTTCGTACCAGCTTTGTAACGCGCCGCGTATTTGCCACGAGCGACGCCGGTCAATTTTGTATGGTCGTATTCTTCGCGCAGTTCGTCACGCCGTTTCCGTTTCTCAGATTTCTTGTTCCTGGTTCGTTCGCTCGCGCACCGTTGTCTTTCGGGCGCTGATGATTCCGATTTTATCTCGGGGGTCGGCACATCATATCTGCCACAATCATCGGGTTCTGCTTCGATTTTTCGGTGGTTCCCATTCGCGAATAAAGATTTGTTCCCCATCAGCCTCTCAGTGATGTAGAATAACGATTCCAGCACGGACTTGAAGATCGAACACGGGTGTGGGCTCTAAAATGAGCCCATGGGCGAATGGGTGAGGTTTGCACAGGTCTTCCACAGGGGGTCCTTGCAATTGTAGTTCCGTTTTGTTATATTTTCTCGGTTTGCGCCGTGCTGGCGTAGCTCAGTTGGTAGAGCATCTGATTTGTAATCAGAGGGTCGGGGGTTCAAATCCCTCCGCCAGCTCTGCCAAAATCTTTCGAGTCAGGGGAAAAATCCCAATTGATTGCGGGAGGCAGGTTCCTGCATCGCGAAGCAAGCGTAAAAGTGTCTTTTGTCTTTGCAAACTTCGCGGATGCACGGTGCCCTTCCTTGCTTCAATATTTACTTCGATCCCCCCGTGCGGACGGGTGGGTGAGTGGCTAAAACCAGCAGACTGTAAATCTGCCGCTCCTTGCGGGCTACGGAGGTTCGAATCCTCCCCCGTCCACCATCTGGTCGCACTGCCGGAAGAAGAACTGAGACGCGAACCGGGTGAGATCGCGATGTTTTTTGCTGAGGTGCTGCGTAGCGAATGCCGTGGGGGCCGTAGCATTTTTTTTGGCGGAACGGGTGGCGCTGCGTGCGGCAAACAGGACTCGCCTGGGTAGCTCAGGTGGTAGAGCGCGTCCTTGGTAAGGACGAGGTCACCGGTTCAATCCCGGTCCCAGGCTCCAAAAGTTGCGGGTGCGGGCTGTCGCCGGTGGGGCGAGCCCGGTGCGAAGTTTGACCGAGCAGGCCGGGCGGGGGTAACTCAACGGTAGAGTCTCGCTCTTCCAAGGCGATGGTTGCCGGTTCAAATCCGGTCCCCCGCTCCAAAGATTATTTTAGGGAAATTGTTGTAATTAGTTCTCCTGAGGGTAAGAGGCAATGGCGAAGGAAAAATTCGAGCGAAACAAGCCGCACCTGAATATCGGGACGATCGGGCACATCGATCATGGAAAAACGACGCTGACGGCGGCGATCACCAAGGTGCTTTCCAAGCACAACCCGAAGGTGGCGTTCCGGGCGTTCGATTCGATCGACAACGCGCCCGAAGAGCGCGAGCGCGGGATCACGATTGCGG